>ENA-OWLP01000091-OWLP01000091.1-metagenome-genome-assembly--contig:-NODE-91-length-7996-cov-10.303740_pt1 | contig 7996 bp, 8 predicted proteins | sample MGYA00245340_ERZ651115 | MGnify/ENA primary metagenome ERZ651115 (study PRJEB26857, sample SAMEA4031761) | metagenome | biome: human; feature: oral; material: saliva | place: Philippines | collected 2014 | study... | reverse complement strand
ATTTTTGCCGCCCCTACCATTCTTGGGAGAAAGGGCTGAATGAGAACACCAACGGGCTCATCCGGCAATATTTCCCCAAACAAACCGATTTCCGGAACATCAGTGATCGGGAGATACGCAGGGTTCAAGATGAGTTGAACCACCGGCCAAGAAAAACACTTGGCTACGAAACGCCAAGTGTTTTATTCTTGAATCTGTTCAAACCACTGATACACTAGTGTTGCACTTGAAATCCGAATCCAAGGACCTTTTTCTTTTTGATTAGTGATGGTTATTAATGATGACCGCAACCGCCGCCATGACTTTCGCTGTGAATTCCAACGTTGTTTGCGACTAGAATATGCAAAATCTTCTACTTTTAATAATGTTATTTGCGACTGAAAACAAAAATTTTGCATTAAGATTTGAAAATAATATTGTTATTTGAGACTAAATTATAAGAAAGCTAATTGAGTTTGGGTTATTGATAAAGGGCATTAACTAATTAAGATTGTCTTCCTTTTAACCATTTTTCTACTGCACATATAAAACTATGCCAATCCGTAAAATTCCTAAAAACTATCGAAATATTACAGGCATTGCTCCATGTAACAAAGCTGTAGGCATTGCAGCTTATGAGTCATCTTTGGAGCGTGATTTTTTAACTCTGCTGGAATTTGATTCTAATGTACGGTATTTTGAAGTGCAGCCTATTTCGATTGAGTGGTTTGATCTAGCCGGGAAGAAACATATCTATACCCCTGATGTTTTAATTCATTATCAAAATGATGTAATTATTTATGAAGTAAAATATCGTGGCGATTTACGTAAAAATTGGTGTGAACTCAAACCTAAATTTCAGGCGGCCTTACATTTTTGCAAATTACACGGTTGGCATTTTAAACTGATTACAGAGTTAGAGATTCATACTGATTATTTATGCAACGTACGCTTTTTATTGCCATATCAACAAAATGGCTTATCTGGCGAATATAGCGAAGCATATATGACTTTATTGGATGAATCGTTGCGCGAATTGAAAGTATCCACACCTAAACAGCTTATTCAACAGACTTTTCAGGATGAATACAATCAAGCAAAATTATTGCCTGTATTATGGTATTTAATTGCAGAACGAAAAATTGGCGCAGATTTAAATCAACCACTCACTATGCAATCCGCTATATGGTTTAAAAAATGAAAGCAACTTTAAATGTGAATGTCGGTGCAATGGTTTTGTTTTAAAACAAAATCTGTGTAATTACAGCAGTCCTGGATTTAGAAACATATCAGTTACGCGATAGTGTAACCGGTGCAGATTACCAAGCAAAATTAGCGGATCTATCAACAGTCCAGAGTGCTGAATTAACCCACTTAGATAGTATTCCTGAGCAAAAATGGCAATTAGCTCAACAACATTTCGATGTAATTGAGCCACTTATCCGAAATCCAAAACGTAGTAAATCTGATGTTCAAGCGAGAGCTGCCGAATGCGGTGTACATATCAGTACGGTTTATCGCTGGTTAAAAAGTTATAAGGAAAGCGGCGTTCTGACTGCTTTAACACGTAAGCAGCGTAGTGATAGTGGTAAAACACAGCTTTCTGATGATGTAGAACAGCTTATCAGGCAAGTATTGGAAGTGGATTATTTAAGCACACAACGTAAATCAATACAGAAAATAATTAGAGAAATTACACGGCGTTGCCATAAACAAAATTTACCAGCTCCTCATGCTAATACCATTCGTTCTCGAATCAAAAATATTGCGCCTCAAATTAAAATTGCTAAACGGCTAAGCCATAAAGCAGCAGAAATGAAATTTTCTCCTTTACAAGGTAGCTTTCCAAATGCCGATTATCCGCTTTCAGTGGTACAAATAGATCATACAAAGTTAGACATTATTTTAGTTGACGATATATATCGTAAGCCTATTGGTAGGCCGTGGATTACGCTGGCGATTGATGTGTTCAGCCGAATGGTTACAGGATTTTATGTGTCATTCGATCCACCAAGTGCATTATCTACAGGTTTGTGTTTAGCACATAGTATTTTGTCTAAGGAAAGCTGGTTGGCAAAACATGGAGTGAAAGGGCGGTGGCCTGTGTGGGGTTTGCCACGCAAAATTCATTTGGATAATGCAAAAGAATTCCGTGGCAAAGTGCTGGAAAAGGCGTGTAAACAATACGGTATTGAAATTGAGTGGAGGCCTGTGGCACGTCCTCATTTCGGAGGACACATTGAGCGTTTACTAGGTACGATTTTGGATGAAGTCCACGGTTTAACTGGTACTACTTTTGCAAATACACAACAGAGAAAAGATTATGCTTCCGAAAGCAAGGCGGCATTAACGCTAACTGAATTTGAAACGTGGTTAACACTATTTATTTGTGATGTTTATCATCAGCGTACTCATTCTGGATTGGGGATCTCACCGTTAGCCAAATGGAAATCAGGTGTATTAGGAGATGATGTTTCTTTAGGAACAGGATTACCTGATAAAGTGGTTGATGAGACACTATTGCGCTTGACCTTTATGCCGTTTGAAATGCGAACGGTGCAGCAATATGGGGTAGTTATCCATAAAATCACTTATTGGCATGACGTTTTACGACCATGGATTGCAGCAACTAATCCGACTAATCCTAGACAGGCTCGCCAGTTCATTTTTCGCATAGATCCACGTGATTTAAGCGTGATTTGGTTTTATGACCCAGATTTATTGATGTATTTTCCAATACCTTATCGGAACAGTTCGAATCCGGTTATCAGCATTTGGGAGCTACGAGAGATTCAGAGACAATTAAAAAATGAGCAGAAACAGAATATTGATGAGAACATGATTTTCGCAGCATACGGACGAATGTGAGAATTGGAAAAGCAAGCTCAAGGTAAGACTAAAGCTATCCGTCGCGCTCAACAACGTCGCCAATTAGATCAACGTACTCGAGCATCTTTACCTATGCCTCAAATTGATTCGAGGAATATTATATTGTCTGAAAATGAGGAAAATATGTTTGATGATATTCAACCTTTTGATGATTTGGACGATTTATCATGAATTATCCTCACCTTTCTCCTAAAGCAGAAGAACAACTAAAGTATAGTGATATTGAGCGCATCGAATACATACGTTCCCCGCGTTGGATAGGTTATCCGCAGGCTCAACAGGTTTTGGTAAAACTGGAAGATTTGCTAAGTTTCCCGAAACAAAACCGTATGCCTAATATGTTGTTGGTTGGTGATACTAATAACGGTAAAACCATGTTGATTAAACATTTTTTGCGGCAATATCCAGCCCATGATAATCCACATGGAAATGGTATTATCGCACCAGTAGTGATTATTCAAGCACCACCTATACCTGATGAAAGCCGTTTTTACAATGCTATTTTAGATTTACTGTTTGCCCCCTATAAAACTCATGACAGGACAGATAAAAAACTTGCCCAAGTGCTTCATTTGCTCAAATACGTTAATACTAAAATGTTGATTATTGATGAAATCCACCATATCCTTTCCGGTAGTTTGAATAAGCAGAAAACGTTTTTAAATGTAATTAAATACTTAGGAAATGAATTACAAATTCCGATTGTAGGTGTAGGTATTAAAGACGCATATCGAGCCATTCAAACTGATGCACAGTTGGCCAACCGTTTTGAACCTGCGGTGCTTCCTCGTTGGGAATTAAATAAGGATTTTATGCGTTTATTGATGAGCTTTGAACGGATGCTGCCGCTTAGTCAGCCGTCGGATTTACATGAAATTTCGTTGGCTACAAAGTTATATGGCATGAGTGAAGGATATATTGGAGAGCTTTCTCGTTTGCTGACACAAGCTGCTGTAGCCGCCATTCAACAACAAACTGAATGTATTAACGAAACAATCTTAAATTCAATCAACTGGATTAGTCCAAGCCAACGTAAACGTCAATTGGATAAACTCAGATGATTTTACCCGCTCATCCGAAACCTTATCCTGATGAATTGTTTACATCATGGTTGGTTCGCTTAGCACATGCAAACGGGTTGAAAGTACAAACCTTCTGTCATTTGCTATTTCCTAATTATGAGATATGGAATAGGGATATAGATCGCCATACTCCTGACTGGTTGGTCAATACATTGGCTGAAAAAACAGGCTGTTCAACCATTCGAATCAAAACAACCACATTAGATAGCCTACAAGGTCGATTATTTGACAAAAACAATTTTTCAGGACAATTGACGTGGATAAACAGCCTTAAAGCCAATCACCGTAAACGCGATAATAATGCTATTGTTTATTGCCCGCTATGTCTAGCTACTGACTATGAAACATATTTCCGAAAATTATGGCGCATAGCCCTATATACATTTTGTCCAATACATCAAATCATGATGCATGATTGCTGTCCTAAATGTGGTATATATATTGCTTTTCACCGACAAGATTTAGGTAAACCTAATTTGCAGCGCTTTACAGAGTTGAAATATTGTTGGAATTGTCAATATGACTTGAGCAACAGTCCTTGTGAGAATGTTATTTTCTTTAATGATGAAATCAGGCTGCAATGGCAAAATTGGTTAAACCAAATTGCTAATCTTGATTATCTTTTTAACCAATCTGAAAAAGAACAACTAAAAATTCTGCATCACTTTTTGGCGATTACTACATCAAAGAAGCTTGCACCAGATTTGTATTCTTATTTGTGCAAGCAAATACATCAGATTCCAGTTCAATTAGAACGTTCTCGTCGACTGAGTTGGGAAAGTCGCAGTTTGGCGGAACGACACAGTACTATTCATGCTTGTTTGTGGTTAATACAAAATTTTCCAAAAAATCTATTTAAAGCATGGCAAGATAAAGCCGTCCGTTATAACCATTTATTGAAGGATTTTAATGATTGCCCCAAAGTTTTCAGGAAATAATTTTAAAAATGAATAGAAACGTTCATAAGGAACTGTACTATTCAGAGCTTATATACTATTAAAAGCTCGACTCCAATCAAAGTTAAGGATATAATCCTTATATCAAAAATATGAGTTGAAAAATGAAAATTGAAGCAGTAGATTTATTTTGTGGAGCAGGTGGGTTGACAGCAGGTTTACTTCGAGCAGGAATTAAAGTGAAAGCTGGATATGATATTGATGCAGCTTGTGCATATGCGTACGAGTATAACAATAAAGGTGCAAAATTTATATTACAAGATGTGGAAACAGTTACTGGAGATCAGATTCAGGCGCACTATTCAAAAGATGCAGTTAGATTATTAGCTGGTTGTGCTCCTTGTCAGCCATTTTCTACTTACAATCAAGGTCGTGATGTTCGTAATGACAAAAAATGGCCATTACTATACGCTTTTTCTCGCTTGATTCATGAAGTGCAACCAGAGCTTGTGACTATGGAGAATGTGCCAGATGTTGTAAAACATGAGGTATACCAAGATTTTGTAAATAATTTAAAACAACAGGGATACCAAGTTTGGGCTGAAAAAGTATTATGTGCAGATTATGGAGTCCCTCAATTACGACGTAGACACGTATTACTTGCATCACGTATCGGTAATATTCAGATGGTTCCTCCAACGCATTCAAATTGCCATGTAACAGTTCGTCAGGCTATTGGACACTTGCCGCCACTGGCAGCAGGCAAACAAGATACTATAGATGTATTACATCGGTGTTCATCAATGTCAGCTCGTAATCTAGAACGGATTCGTGCTTCTCGTCCAGGAGGAACATGGATGGATTGGCCAGAAGATTTACGAGCCGCATGTCATCGCAAAAAAAAAGGACAGTCTTATAAACGAATTTATGGTCGTATGGAATGGGACAAGCCCGCCCCAACAATGACAACTTTATGTATTGGCTTCGGCAATGGACGCTTTGGGCATCCGGAACAAGACCGTGCAATTTCTTTAAGGGAGGCAGCCTTATTCCAAAGTTTTCCTCTAGATTACCAGTTCACTCAAGAAACTGATACTCCAATTCGCCAAATTAGTCGAATGATTGGTAATGCTGTTCCTGTATTGCTAGGTGAGGCAATCGGAAATAGTTTTAAACTGTTGGTTTGAGATATTTCTTCTGCATTAGATATTCAGTAAATGCATCAGTAAATAAATGCATATAGCGGAAAGTAGTGTCTTTTATTGCCATTAAATCAGATATTGTTCGGTTTCTACCACATTCTTGAAAGGTGATTTCTCCATGAGCAAGTTTATTTCGTTCACGGGTTATTTCTTTCATACAAGTATCTTGAAATTTGCGCGTACTTTCATAGGTAATATTTCCTGCTTGCCGTAATTGGCGGTGAGTTTCGTCATCGATACACATATTAACTTGAAGTTTCTTTGCAAGCTTAAATATTTCGTCATCATTAAAATTTCCTCCTCCTCCTTTAGAAATCTTAATATCTATTTTTTGTGTATCACCGAAATGTTTAAGCATTTTGAGTCCATTACCTAATCGTGTTTCTACACTAGCTTTTGCATCATTAAGGTTTAACCCTCCTATTAGCCATTCTTTTTGGATGGGTTCTGAAAATTGGGTAATAGGCATCCTTTCATTTTGAATATAGAAAATTAAAGTATTTAGGCTTTGGGTAACAACAGCCTCAATGTAGTTATATAGTAACATATAGATACTAGCGGTAAGGATATGGAGATGAGTATTTTCCAATTGATATTCAACACCATTTCTATTTTGTAAAGCTGGTAAACCATGTTGAGTACTATCATGGATATACTTTAGCAGATCCATATATAGGTTTATTTCCTCTTCACGACTTTCCATCATAGATTTTACTGAGTTCATGGATGATTCCGTTTAAAGGCATTTTTAGCAAAAAATAATCTAGCATGTAGCTTTTTAGTGGCATTTGCACCATCACTACCAGTTACTTCAATGAATTCTTTACTGTCAAAAATATCAACGCACTCCTTTGGGGTAACTTGAGCTAAAATGCCTGGATTTTCCTTTTCAGCGAGATAAGCTGAAACAGCCATGCCTTCGAAACGAGTACGAGAAGACTGACCCTTTCCATCTCTTTTAAAACCAATTGGATATTTTTCTTTGAAAAAAGCCATAATTTCATGGAATTTTTGTTCGTAAGTCGCACGCATGTTAGGATTTTTAGCAAATTCTTCATTCATGATTTCTGTATAATCAAAGATAAATTTACGAACATTAGCAGAATAATGGTGTAAATACTCACCATAGGCAAAAAAGCGAGTAATGAATTCTTCTCGCTCCCCCATATCCTGCATATTCTTGCTAATTTTTGCTAATTCATTAAATGTTTTATCTTCAGATAAAGTCTCAACCATATCGTAAAATGCTCCTTGAAGCAGACCTCGACGAATTTCTGCAGGTGTAGCATTTTTGCTACCTGTATTAAGACGTTCAAATAAGTCAAGTCGAGCTTCTTTGTCTGTTTTATTACTAAGTACTACGCCTCGGATAGGTTTATTTTTGAAAATCTTTTGACGACTTTCTAGGAGTTGGTGATAAGTTTGGCCGTTAAGATAAATAAGCTTTTCCAAATCGGATAATTTTAAATTACCATGAATAAATTCAGACAATGCTGTTAGTCGTTGTGCACCATCTACCACTTCCATATTTCCAGTTGAAGGATCCTGCCAAAAAAATAAAAATGGGATGGGTAGGCCAATTAAAACAGACTCAATGAACCTACTTTTACGATGTTTTTCCCAAATGTTTTTTCTCTGGTAGCCTGGAATAAACAATTCTTGCCGATCTAATTTAGCAACTAGTGTTTCTATTGGGTAATCAGTTACATAGTAATCAATTTCTTTTTCATGTTCTTTTAGATAAGCGAGCTGTTTTTGTTTAATGGTTTCTTTGTCTTCTTTGGTTGATGAAGAAGCGATGTTATTTATTGGTTTCGTCTGTTCTTTTGGCTTCCCAACACACCCTCCAATGCCTAGCAAACTAACAATGGCAACAACTGTTACCATAATTTGTCTTGTCTCTAATCTCATATTTTTTCCTCGTCCCAATTACTCAAATACTTCTCCT
>ENA-OWLP01000090-OWLP01000090.1-metagenome-genome-assembly--contig:-NODE-90-length-8111-cov-2.961147_pt1 | contig 8111 bp, 7 predicted proteins | sample MGYA00245340_ERZ651115 | MGnify/ENA primary metagenome ERZ651115 (study PRJEB26857, sample SAMEA4031761) | metagenome | biome: human; feature: oral; material: saliva | place: Philippines | collected 2014 | study... | reverse complement strand
CGCTGGCGTGTGTGGTCGGTGAAGGCTCGGCAGCGGCCATTGAGCCAGTCAATAACATTCTTATAAGCCTCGATCTGCTGATAGTCGCCGCTGGTCATCAGGCCTTCAGAATCTTTGGTTCCCACACCAGACACATAGAGATTGGCAAAACCGCGGGGCAACAAGTAATCATTGAGCGTGTAGGTGCCGATATGCCCCAGTTTTTCCTCGGCTTCAGAGACTTCTTGGGCAGAATCCGGCGAATCCAGCTGGAGCAATTTGAGCTCAGGATCTTGTACTGTGATTTGATGAGGCTCTTTTTTTACTAAGTCCACATTCATGACGTGGAGAGCCTTGTCGCTTGCGGGGTCATTGGTTCCTTGATGATAAGGAGAAGCGGTCATGACAGCAGGGATTTGTCCTTGATAGCGGGGCCGGATAATGCTGACTTTGATGAGGTCCGGACGGCCGTCTCGATCAGTATCCACGCGTGATTCTACGTAAACCACCTCACGGATAGCATCATGGCTAGAAAAAGTTGCCAAGCTCTTGCCGTTGAAGTAGTGGTAGGTATTGTCCTCAGAAATCAAACCCTCGCTGACCAGCTTATCAATCAGCAAATTACCATTTTTTGTCCGAGTGTTGAGCAACTGGTAGAGATTTTCCAACAAGTCTCCAAATGTAATGGGAAAGCCTGTTTCTTTGCGAAAGGTCTCAACATCTGTAAAATCAATAAAGGGCGAGAACTCGAGCAGCTGAAAAGCCACAGTGTAGAAGATAGATGCTGTCAGTTCTCTATCAGACTGGAAAAAGCTCAGCAGGTCCGTTTGGCTGTCAGCAACCCAGGATTTCAAGGGATAATCTGTGTTTTTATAAGTGAAAAAGCTTGTGCGGAGAAAATCTTCAAGATTTTCCTTATCAGAGCGATTGTTGTCATAAAAAAAGCCTAATTCAGCTAATTCTATCAACATATTTTCCCGTTTCGTTCTTGCATAACTATACTGATTAAAACGCATATTCTTCCCTCTTTTTCTTATTTTTATTAAAAATGACCTTTACATTATCCATTATACTTGATAAAATAGACTTTGTCTAAAAAATATTTAAGGAGTAACATTAAATGGATTTCGAATGGGTCGTTAAATACGCCACAGAATTTTTAGGAACAGCTATCCTCATTGTCTTGGGGAATGGAGCTGTTGCCAACGTTGAATTAAAAGGAACTAAGGGACATCAGAGCGGTTGGTTGGTCATCGCTGTCGGTTACGGTATGGGGGTTATGATTCCAGCTTTGATGTTTGGTAATGTGTCTGGTAACCATATCAACCCTGCCTTTACTTTGGGATTGGCTGTCAGCGGGTATTTCCCTTGGGAACAGGTTGCGCCATATATTGCAGCGCAGATTTTGGGTGCCATCTTTGGACAAGCCTTGGTCGTTGCGACCCACCGTCCTTACTATCTGAAAACAGAAAATCCTAACAATATCTTAGGTACTTTCTCTACCATCTCTAGTCTAGACCATGGCACGCCTGAATCACGTAAAGCAGCCTTGTTCAATGGTTTTATCAATGAATTTGTTGGTTCTTTTATTCTTTTCTTTGCTGCTCTAGGCTTGATTAAGAACTTCTTTGGAGCAGAATTGTTGAGCAAAGCTGAGGCAACTATCAATTCGCAAGCTGCTCAGATGGCAGCACAAGGGACTTCAGTTCCTAAAGAACAGATTGCTGCTGCAATATCTCAGGCTAAAGATCAAGTTGCACCATTCCAAGTTGGTAGCCTTTCAGTCGCTCACTTGGCAGTTGGTTTCTTGGTAATGGCTTTGGTAACCTCTCTAGGAGGTCCTACTGGACCTGGACTGAACCCAGCTCGTGACCTCGGACCTCGTATCCTCCACTTCATCCTGCCAGAATCTGTTTTGGGCAAACACAAGGGTGATTCAAAATGGTGGTATTCTTGGGTTCCAGTTGTGGCACCGATTCTTGCAGGTATCACAGCAGTCCTCTTGTTTAAAACAATCTATGGATAAGCATATAAGATCAGAGTTGGGGGATTTCCCCAGCTCTTTTTTCGAACGATAGAGGAGGCAAAGATGGAGATGCAAGTGTCAAAATTTCATAAGATCAGTGGCCGTAGAACCTTACTCTTTGGTCTTTTAGCCCTTGTTTTCGGCCTGATTATCATTGTAAACGGCTTCAGTTTTACCCAGCTGGGCTTCGATTTTATTTCGCTTTATCTGACGGTTGTTGGCTTGGTAAATATTGTTCTTCATGTTTTTACGCGCAAGAAAGAAGGGACTGTCTGGCCTAGTCTGCTTCAGATTACAGTTGCTATGGGTATCAGCTGGCTCAACCGAATCAGTGATGTGCCTGTCAATATTGTGATTATCAGTTTGGGTAGCTACCAGCTCTTGACTGCCGGTATTTACGGAGTGACCTATCTCCTTTATCAGCAAAATCATGTCAAGGGCGGCTTGCGCTATCTATTTGATACCGTTCTCTATGGTGGAATTGGGCTGACCAGTATTCTTTCGCCTGCGACTGACGGACACTTACAGTTTTTGATTTTGGGAATCTATTTGATGATGCTGGGAATGTCCAATATCCGAGATGGTCTCTTTTTTGATAATGACCGGGAAAAACATCGGCTGCGTAGGCAAATTCGTATTAACCTACCTATTATTTTTGCAGCCTTTATTCCGGTAGAAAATCTGGAACGCTTTAATCGACTGATTCAGGGAGAAGCAGCTTCTAATCGTAAAAATGTTTATAGTCTTGTTAAGAATGGAGAGAAAAAGACGGACTTAGAGGTCTTGGTTCATACTTCAAAGACAAGTTTATTAGGAGCCATTGGTCATGTAGATATTTGCTATCAGGGACAAGTGATTTCTTATGGCAGCTATGATGTTTTTTCTGAGCGATGCAAGGGTATGATTGGAGATGGTGTTCTCTTCAAGGTTCCTAAAGACGCCTATATTGAGCTTTGCAAAAAAGAAAGTAAGAAAACACTCTTTGGTTATTCTTTGGCTTTGACGGATAAGGAGAAGGAGTCGGTTGAAAAGCGCTTGGCTGAAATCGATCAGCTGTTGGTGGAATGGGAGCCGCCAGCAGAACTGAAAAATGGTCAGCCAACATACTCCTACAAGTTGAAGCATGAACTAGGAGCGCAGCTATATAAGTTTAAAACCAGTCGTTTCAAGACTTATTTTGTCCTGTCGACCAACTGTTGCCTGCTAGCAGATTCGATTATTGGGCAGGCTGGGACAGATATTCTGGATATTCGCGGGATTATCGCGCCCGGTACCTACCAGTCCTATCTGCAGTACGAGTTTGAGTCCGCTAGAGGTTTGGTCGTTGCTCAGACCGTTTACCAATAAATCCAAGGCTTTCTTGTTTTAAAAATTGTTTATTTGCGCATAATTTCTTGTCAAAAAGATGAAAATCCATTACAATAAAATGGTTTGGAGGAATTATGAGCGCGAATCATATTATTAGAATTATCCCTGTATTAAAGATAAATAATCGTCATTTAAATCAAGACTTTTTTGTAAATCAGCTGGGCATGAAGGCCCTTTTAGAGGAAGCTGCTTTTCTGTCCTTGGGAGATCAGACAAAGACTGAGAAACTGCAGCTGGAAGAATCACCCAGTATGCGGTCTCGGCGAGTAAAAGGTCCTAAAAAATTAGCCAGAATCGTTGTCAAGGTTGCAGATGCTAAAGAAATCGAGTCTCTATTGGCTCAAAAGCCTGCTTGGACAAAGCTGTATCAAGGAGAGAAAGGCTATGCTTTTGAAGCCCTGTCGCCAGAAGGCGACCTAGTTCTCCTGCATGCAGAAGAGAATAGAGCAAATCTTCAAGAAGTCACGGCAGCGCCTGAATTTGAAATGCAAGAGGACTTCATCGGTCTTAGTCAATTTGAGATAGAGACGGTAGAAATTCGTGTGCCTGATGCCAATGCAGCCCAAGAATTTTACAGCAAGATTGAAAATGCGCTGGATTTCCTGACCTTTACAGAAGCAGAGGGACAAGACTTGCAGGCAGACAATGCCCTAACTTGGGACTTGACCATGCTCAAAGCTCAGGTCAATCATTTGGAAACCGCTACGCTGCGTCCTATCTTTGAAGGGCGCGAGGTCTTTGTACCCAAGTCAGATAAGTTCCTGCTGAGTCAGGATTCTAGCAAGATTGAATTGTGGTTTGAAGCATGACTCTAGAAAAAATCATCAGTAAAATCCAAGAACAGCTGAAAGATGGTATCTATCCCGGTGCTAGTCTGGCCTTGTATCAAGCTGGCCGGTGGCAGGAATTCTATTTTAGTCTAGCTGATCCGCAAGAAAAAAAGGCCACTCAAGCGGGTTTGGTCTATGACTTGGCTAGCGTCAGCAAGGTGGTCGGAGTTGGTACTCTGGCAGCCTTTTTGTATGAGCAGGGCAAGCTGGAGCTGGATTTGCCCTTACAGCATTACTATCCGGCCTTTCATCGAGAAGATGTGACCTTGCGTCAGCTCTTGACCCACACATCTGGGCTGGATCCCTTTATTCCCAATCGTGACCAGCTGACAGCCCCCGAGTTGAAAGCAGCACTCAATCATTTGACAGTGCTTGAAGATAAGACTTTCCGCTATACGGATGTGAATTTTCTGCTCTTGGGCTTTATGTTGGAAGAGATCTACGGTCAGTCCTTGGATCAGATTTTTCAAAGTCAAATTTTCCAGCCTTGGGGTTTGGCTAAGACTAGTTTTGGACCAGTTCCAGGAGCTGTGCCGACCGTTCGCGGTGTCAAGGATGGTCAGGTTCATGACCCCAAGGCGCGTGTGCTGGGTGTCCATGCTGGCAGTGCCGGCTTATTTTCAACTCTCAGGGATTTGGAAATATTTCTGGAACATTATCTGCAGGATGACTTTGCGATCCATCTGACCCAGAATTTTTCTAAAGAGCCTGGCAAAACGCGCAGTCTAGCCTGGAACTTGGATGGCAGCTGGCTGGACCACACTGGCTACACGGGAACCTTTATCATGTATAATCGCAAGGAGCAAAAGGCGGCTATTTTCCTATCCAACCGGACCTATGAAAAAGACGAGCGTGCTCAATGGATCTTGGATCGGAACCAGCTGATGGATCTGATAAGAATAGAACTTTAAAAGACTCCGGCTACAAGCCCCGGAGTTTTATCATGTCTGCCTATATAAATATCGGTCTCTAGCCCCAGTGATTTTCTCTTAATAAAAATCGCTTTTTTTGCCAAAGTATATTAAAATAAGATAGAGAGAATCTACAGATAAGAGAAGACTATGACAAAAGAAATCGGTGTCGGCAAGGCACACAGTAAAATTATTTTAATGGGAGAGCATTCGGTGGTCTATGGCTATCCTGCCATTTCCCTGCCTCTTAATCGTATTGAAGTGACCTGTCAGGTCTTTCCGTCTGAGCGGGCCTGGACCCTCTACGCCGAGGATACGCTATCTATGGCTGTTTTTGCCTGTCTAGAACATCTAGGTCGGCAAGGGGCTAAGATTCGCTGTCAGGTGGAGTCCATGGTCCCTGAGAAGAGGGGAATGGGGTCTTCAGCCGCGGTTAGTATTGCAGCTATTCGGGCGGTCTTTGACTACTTTGAGGAAGAACTGGATGACCAGACACTGGAGATTCTAGCCAATCGGGCAGAGATGATTGCCCATATGAATCCCAGCGGGCTTGATGCCAAGACCTGCCTTAGCGATGTGGCTATCAAATTCATCCGCAATTTCGGTTTCAGTGAAATTGAGCTGGATCTGGATGCCTTTTTAGTGATTGCAGATACGGGCATTCACGGTCATACCCGCGAAGCTATCCGTGCTGTAGAAAGTCAGGGTCAAAAGGCTCTGCCTTTGCTGCAGGAATTGGGGAATTTAACGAAAATCCTTGAGAAGGCCATTTCTATCAAGGACCTGATGACTATGGGTCAAGCTATGACCAAGGCTCATGAGAAGCTAGCCAAGCTAGGGGTTTCTTGCCAGAAAGCAGATGAGCTGGTAGCGGCAGCTCTTGAAAATGGAGCTTTGGGAGCTAAAATGAGCGGCGGCGGTCTGGGCGGCTGTGTCATTGCTCTTGTAGGAGAAAAAAGTCAGGCGGAGGCCTTAGCCGCCTTATTGAGAGAGAAAGGGGCCATTAACACATGGATCGAAAGCCTGTAAGTGTCAAATCATATGCCAATATTGCAATTGTCAAATATTGGGGGAAGAAAGATGCAGAAAAGATGATTCCGTCTACTAGCAGTATCTCGCTGACACTGGAAAATATGTATACCGAGACGCAACTGAGTCCTTTGCCGGCTACAGCGACTGGAGATGAGTTTTATATTGACGGTCAGCTGCAAAGCCCAGCAGAACATGCTAAAATCAGTAAGATTATTGACCGTTTTCGCTCTCCAGAAGATGGTTTTGTCCGAGTTGATACCAGCAACAATATGCCAACAGCAGCGGGTCTGTCTTCCAGCTCCAGCGGTCTGTCTGCCCTCGTCAAGGCCTGCAATGCTTATTTTCAGACTGGCTATCAGACGGAAGAACTGGCTCAGCTGGCCAAGTTTGCTTCAGGGTCCTCTGCTCGGTCTTTCTTTGGTCCGCTAGCGGCCTGGGATAAGGACAGTGGGGCCATCTATCCAGTCAAGACGGATTTAAAGCTAGCCATGATTATGCTGGTTCTGCACGATGAGAAAAAGCCCATTTCCAGCCGTGACGGTATGGAGCTCTGTGCCAAAACTTCCACCATTTTCCCAGATTGGATTGCCCAGTCTGCTTTGGATTATCAGGCTATGCTGGGTTATTTACGGGACAATGATTTTGCCAAGGTTGGTCAGCTGACGGAAGAAAATGCTCTTCGGATGCATGCCACGACAGAAAAAGCTTATCCGCCCTTTTCTTATCTGACAGAGGAGTCTTACCAAGCTATGGATGCTGTCAGAAAGCTGCGGGACCAGGGTGAGCGTTGCTACTTTACCATGGACGCAGGGCCAAATGTCAAGGTGCTCTGCTTGGAAGAAGACCTAGACCATCTGGTGGCTATTTTTGAGAAGGACTACCGGCTTATCGTCTCCAAAACAAAGGACTTGTCAGATGAAAGCTAGTGCAAGAGTCCAAACCTGCGGCAAGCTCTATCTGGCGGGTGAATATGCAGTGCTGACGGCCGGTCAGCCGGCCATTATCAAGGCCATTCCTATCTATATGACGGGAGAAATCCAGACAGCGCCTGACTATCGCTTGACATCAGATATGTTTGAACACAGCGCTAGCCTAGAGCCAGACCCTGATTATGCCTTGATTCAGGAGGCGGTAGGGGTTATGAATGCTTATTTGCAGGACTTAGACTACCAACTTCAGCCTTTTTCTCTGAAGATTAGTGGCAAGATGGAAAAAGATGGCAAGAAGTTCGGGATTGGCTCCAGCGGTAGTGTTGTTGTTCTAACTCTCAAGGCTATGGCAGCACTTTACGAGCTGGACCTAGAGCCGAAGCTGCTCTTTAAGCTGGCTTCCTACGTCCTCCTCAAGTGCGGAGACAATGGCTCCATGGGAGATCTAGCCTGCATTGTCTATGAAGATCTGATTTATTACCGATCTTTTGATAGAGAGCTGGTCCGCAAGCGCATGGACAAAGTTGATTTACAGCAATTACTAGCAGAGGATTGGGGTTTTGAAATTCGCAGAATCAAACCTAGCATAGCCATGGATTTTCTGGTTGGCTGGACCAAGCAGCCGGCTATCTCTAAGGATTTGGTCAATCAGGTCAAGTCAGCTATTTCAGAGTCCTTTTTGACAGGAAGTAGGACGCAGGTTGATGCTTTGGAGAGAGCTTTATTAGCAGGAGAGAAGTTAGCTATTCAGTCTAGTCTGGAAAAGGCTAGCCAGCTCTTAGAAAGGCTCAGCCCAGCTATTTATACAGACAGGCTGAAAGTCTTAAAAGAAGCGGCAGAGGGACTGAACTGTGTGGCTAAGAGCAGTGGTGCCGGTGGTGGCGACTGCGGGATTGCTCTCAGCTTTGATGCCGCATCCAGCAACCAACTGATTCAAGCCTGGCAAGAAGCTGGCATTGAGCTATTATACAGAGAAAGGATGGGCCATGATGAGCCAGAATCGTAAGGATGACCATATCAAATACGCTTTAGAGCA
>ENA-OWLP01000087-OWLP01000087.1-metagenome-genome-assembly--contig:-NODE-87-length-8205-cov-5.355828_pt1 | contig 8205 bp, 7 predicted proteins | sample MGYA00245340_ERZ651115 | MGnify/ENA primary metagenome ERZ651115 (study PRJEB26857, sample SAMEA4031761) | metagenome | biome: human; feature: oral; material: saliva | place: Philippines | collected 2014 | study... | reverse complement strand
AATTGCCGCACCAAATCCAGCAGTTGCGCCGGTTATTAAAGCTGTTCTTTGCATAATGCTTCCCCTTAGCAATCAGATTAATTTGACAAAATCGTCTTAAAAACTGACCGCACTTTTTCGCTATCTTTCACGCCTGCAGTAGTTTCTACACCAGAATTGAGATCCACCCCTAAGCAACCTTGCTTAATGGCTTGTTCAATATTGTCAGGTGAAATGCCACCAGCCAAAATAATTTTGTGTTTCAAGTTTTCAGGAATGAGTGACCAATTAAAGGTTTTTCCTGTGCCACCTTGTTGATTAGCGGATTGACTATCAAAAATATAGCGAGTGATATTTAAATCATCCGTAAAATCAACCGCACTTTGTGCTTCAGTGTCCACCGAAATGGCTCTCCAAATTTGTATTTCCTCAGGCAGTTGATGACGAAGTGAGGTAATATATTCAGCAGTTTCTGAACCGTGTAGCTGAACAGCATAAAGCTGTAATTGTTTAGCGATTTTTACAATAAAATCAATTTCTTGGTTCTGGAACACGCCCACAAAACGAAGTGGTGATGCTGTCACTAATTCTTGGGCTTGACGTAAGCTCACACAGCGTTTTGAATGTTCGACGAAAATTAATCCGCCGTATAATGCCCCGTTTGCGTAAACCTCTTTGACATCTTGCGTGCGAGTTAAACCGCATACTTTATTTTCTCCAAAAATCACTTCACGCACAGCATTATTTAAATCTGCACTGCCCATTAGGCTGCTGCCGATTAAAAAGCCATGTGCCACTTTTTGCAAATCACGAATTTGGCTGTGATTATAAATCCCCGATTCGCTGATAATACGTGCATCAGCAGGAATGCGATCGGCATATTTTTGTGTGAGTTCTACCACGCGGTTTAAATCAACGGTGAGATCGTGAAGATTACGATTGTTAACACCGATAATTTTTGCACCTAAAGCAAGGGCTCGCTCAAACTCTTCTTCGTTGCTGGTTTCTGTCAAAACCCCCATGCCGAGAGAATGTGCAAGATCAGCCTGTACGCGATAGGTTTCATCATTCACCACCGAAAGCATCAATAAAATAGCATCAGCTTGATAGTAGCGCGCAAGATACACCTGATATTCGCTGATCATAAAATCTTTGCACAATACAGGTTGTGAGACAACGTCACGTACTTGCGGCAAATAGTCAAATTTACCTTGGAAGTATTTCTCATCCGTTAGCACAGAAACAGCTGACGCATAATGTTTATACACATTGGCGATTTCATCTAAATTAAATTCACCACGAATCAATCCCTTAGACGGCGAAGCTTTCTTACATTCTAAAATATAAGCTGGTTTTTGATGGGTGACTTTAGCCAACGCATCATAAAAAGAGCGATCAGATTTTTGAATGTTTTCTTTAAATTGTGAAAGTGGAAATTCGGCTTCTTTTGCTTTAACCCATAGTGCTTTGTCTAAGACGATTTTTTGTAGCACCGTAGCAGAGTCAATTGGTTTGGTGAAATCTTGCGTGATCATAATTTTTCTTCTTATTTATTGGGGCTTTATTGCGGCGTATCAAATCAGCCTTTATCTTAATATTTTGTCAAATGTTGTAATGTCTCAAACGCTTTGCCTGATGCAAGATGAGCCAACACATTTTGAACATTTTGTTTTAAGTCATCATGACCAAATAATTTTAGCAATAATGCCACATTTGCCGCTACCGCATTAGCATGTTCCGCTTTGCCTTTACCTTGTAAAAGTGCGGTCAGATATTGGGCATTTTCTTGTGGTTCGCCACCACGTAAACTTTCTAAAGATTGTGTTTTTAAACCAAAGTCTTCAGGTGTTAAGGTGAAGTAGTCAATTTTACCATTTTTAATTTCAGCGACTTGCGTTTCACCGTGTACGGCGACTTCATCAAGACCGGCACCATGAACGACAAAAGTATGCTGATGACCTAATGCGACAGCGGTTTCAGCATAGGTTTTCACTAATTCAGGGGCATACACACCAAGCAAATGATAAGTTGGACGAGCAGGATTGATTAATGGGCCTAAAATATTAAAAAGCGTACGTGTTTTTAATGCCGCACGAACAGGGGCGACATGTTTAAATCCACTATGATATTGTTGAGCAAATAAGAAACATACCCCAATATCATCAAGCGCTTGACGAGCTTGCTCTGGCGTCACGTTGACATTCACACCGAGTGCGGTTAATACATCACTGGCACCGGATTTACTTGATACGCTACGGTTACCGTGTTTGGCTACTTTTGCACCCATAGAGGCTGCAACAATGGCACTCGCAGTAGAAATATTAATCGTATTTTGGCCATCACCGCCCGTTCCCACAATATCCGCAAAAGGGTAGTCTGGACGAGGGAATGGTTTGGCATTTTGCAAGGATGCCGATACCGCACCACTTAATTCATCGATGCTGGCACCACGTACTTTTAGCGCAATCAGCATGGCTGCAATTTGTTCGTTATTGAGTTCGCCTTGCATAATGGCATTAAAAATGACCGCACTTTCTTCTTTATTAAGTGTTTTTCCGCTGTAAAGTTGTTCTAATAATTGAGCCGTTTGCATAATCTCATCCCTTATACGTAAATATCGTAATCTAAATCGCGTGCTTCATCGCCAGTCATACCACGGAAGCCCCAACAATGCGCTGGTTGTTCTTTAATCGTAATTTCAACGTTGTGAGATTTAATCCCAATTTTGTATTCCAGTTCGCTGAAGAGCATTTTGATTAAACGTTTTTTCGTACCTTCCATACGACCTTGCATAAGGTTAATTTCAATAACAGTGTAATCATCGTTACGATCGATAGGATAAAGAAAATCTTCTTTATCTAAGCATAAAAAACGAATCGCATGCTTGCCGCGAGGAATGTCTAAACCCAGGTTTAAACAGTTATAAATTACTTCAGCAATATCTTGACGACGAGGTGCAAGTACTTCTTTTAATCCATATACGGTAATCATTTTTCTTCCTTAATCTCTGTTTAATAACCATTCCACCGATTGTTGTAATAATTTCGAACCTTGCACGGTAAGAATGCTTTCTGGGTGAAATTGGAAAGCACAAATTGGCAAGGTTTTATGACGAATTGCCATCACAATACCATTGTAATCGGCATTGACAATAAATTCGTCAGGCAGGTTTTTACCCATTAAAGAGTGATAACGCGCCACGGGCATTGGGTTGGCAATATCTTTAAACATGGCTTGGTTATCATGTTGAATGCGCGATACTTTACCATGTAATACTTCGCCTGCATGTACAACCTCTCCACCAAAGGCTTGAATAAGCGCTTGATGGCCTAAGCAAATACCGATAATTGGCACATCATTTTTTAAACGTTCAATAAGTGGGAGTAAGATGCCTGCTTCTGCCGGAGTACCTGGTCCCGGTGAGAGCGCAAGAATCGTATCCGGTGTATTTAATGCCTCTTGTACCACTTGTTCTAAATTGGTGTCATTACGATAAATTTTTACGTTATGCCCAAGCACACGGAATTGATCCACTAAGTTATAAGTGAATGAATCAAAATTATCTAAAAAGAGAATATTCGCCATAATTTATCGTCCTTATTTTGCTTGGGTATTGATTTGTTTGATTGCTTTAAGCACTGCAGCTGCTTTATGGCGAGTTTCATCCGCTTCCATTTGTGGATCAGAATCCAACACTTCACCACAACCCGCTTGAATATGGGCAATGCCATTTTGTACAAAAGCAGAACGAATCACGATACAGGTATCAAAATGACCATCAGAGGTGAGATAACCGACCGCACCGCCGTAGCTGTGACGTTTTTGCTGTTCAAATTGATAGATTAACTGCATCGCTTTGATTTTAGGCGCACCAGTTAATGTTCCCATATTCATGCAAGCTTGATAAGCATGTAAGGCATCAAGTTCAGGACGAAGTTTACCCACTACGCGAGAAACCAAATGCATGATGTGCGAATAGCGATCCACTTGCATTAATTCGGCCACTTTACGTGTACCGCTTTGACACACGCGAGCAATATCATTACGGGCTAAATCCACCAACATTAAATGTTCAGCTTGTTCTTTATGATCAAGACGCAATTCTAATTCCAAGCGCGCATCCAATTCAGGATCAATATTGCCATGGGCATCAAACCCACGCGGACGAGAACCTGCAATGGGGTAAATTTCTAATTGGCGATTTTCTGGTGCATATTTCAACGCACTTTCTGGTGATGCACCGAATAAAATGAAATCCTCATCGTTCATGTAGAACATATAAGGGCTTGGATTGTTATGTTTTAATTGTGCATAGCTCGCAAGGGTATTCGGGCAAGCTAATGAAAAACGGCGAGATGGCACGATTTGGAACACATCACCAATATTAATATGATGTTTTAATGCTTTGACAATACCGATAAATTCAGGATCTTCAAAGTTAGTGCTGACCTCATCACTTGCCGCTTTAATGGAAAGTACGCCATCAATATTTCTTAATTTTTGTGCAATAGAAAGTGCTGTTTTTGCGACTTCCACTTGTTCTTCTTGACTAAAACAGAAGCTTTTTAATGTGGCTTGTTGGCTTTGGTGATCGATGGTGATTAAGTTTTCTGCGAGATAGAAACTGTAATCCGGGCAGTTAATACCATCATCTTTTAATTCAACACCTTGCATTGGAATAAAATTTGCCACCAAATCATAAGCAAATAAACCACCTAAAAAGACAGGTGTGCTGCTATGTTGATAATGGTTAGAAATTACACGAAGTCCATCAAAAATGGTTGCAGCTTGTAATTTACTGTCTTCATCTAATTGATTGTCTAGCGGTGCAAATTGCACAGAAAATTCATTGTCAAAATTGACCGCACTTACGGTACCGAGTTGGCTTAATACTGGATGAATTTCGTTTAACACTTGTTTGCCGTTCGCATTGAGAGCTCTAAAAGTCACTTGATTGCCTAAACAAGTAATTTTAACGGCAGCATTAATGAGAATAAGGCTCTGTAAGCTATTTTTACTACCAATTTCGGCAGAGTCGAGGAGAAGAGAATTTGAGTTCTGTTGACATAATGTATTAAAAATTGCGGTGGTGTCGGCATAATAGGGAACCGGTTGAGAGGTTACCGCAATAAAAGGGGTATTTTTCATAATCAATCCTGTATTCTGAACTTTTGCACTATTAAACTAGTACACGATGAATAAGTCAAGAAAATAATCAAAAAATTGGCGTGATTTTACAATATTTTTTTAATTTTTAACCAAAGATATTAAAAATAGAGAAAGTTGATTAGAAAAAAGCCATTTCGAGGCATATCTCAAAATGGCTTAATAGAAGAAGTAGATTCAGTGATTAGAGAGAAGCAACGATCTCATCAATTTTATTTCTTGCTGAACGTTGTGCCTTTTCAATCGCTTCTGCACCTAATCCGATACCTTTTGCATAAACAAATTGAACATCGGTCATACCAACAAAACCTAAAATGGCTTTTAAGTAATTTGTCACATTATTGTTTTCATCATACATGCCACCAAAACTTGCTAATACAATCGCTTTTTTACCTTGAAGTAAACCTTCAGGGCCATTTGCGGTGTATTGGAAAGTCACACGAGGGCGAGCGATAAAATCAAAATAAGATTTAAGTTGTGTTGGGATGCCTAAGTTATACATTGGAGCCCCAATGACGACGATATCTGCTGCTTTTAATTCAGCGACTAATTCATCTGATAGCGCTAAAAGTGCATTTTCTTCGGCTGTTTTAGGTTCGCCACGTACTGCTGTTGCCGCTGTTGCATCAAAATGGGGAAGGGGTTGTGCCGCTAAATCACGTACCACAATGTTGTGGTCTTTTAATTTTTCAATGGTGTAATCGGCTAATTTATTACTTTGAGAGTTATCTGCAAGGATGCTTGATTTTAATACTAATACGTTCATAGAGTTTCCTTTAATTTGTATTTATCAAAAGTGCGGTCATTTTATCGGAAATTTTGAATAGATAAAGTAGTTATCAGGAAAATCATTGTTTACTCATTGGAAAGAATTCAGCGAGATATTAACAAGTGTGGTGGAAAGTGCTAAAATTCTCCGCCGCACTTGGTTTGCTCGATAGTGGGAGTGAATGAAAGTGCGGTTTGTTTTTAATCATTATTTGCATGTTGCCTTTCGTATGGGCGACCACTGTATAAGGAAAAATTATGCCTATTATTACTTTACCGGACGGTTCTAAACGTGAATTTGATCGTCCAGTTTCTGTGTTAGAAGTGGCTCAAGATATCGGAGCCGGTCTTGCCAAAGCAACCATTGCTGGCCGTGTAAACGGTGAACGTCGTGATGCCTGTGACATCATCAATGAAGATGCCAACCTTGAAATTATTACAGCAAAAGATGAAGACGGTTTAGAAATTATTCGTCACTCTTGCGCACACTTGCTAGGTCACGCAATCAAACAATTATTCCCAGATGTCAAAATGGCAATCGGTCCAACGATTGAAAATGGCTTCTATTATGACGTGGATTTAGACCGTTCTTTAACGCAAGAAGACATTGATGCTATCGAAAAACGTATGCTTGAATTGGCGAAAACCAATTATGACGTAATCAAAACTCCGGTAAGCTGGCAAGAAGCAAGAGATACTTTTGAAAAACGCGGCGAGCCATACAAAATGGCTATCTTAGATGAAAACATCGAACGTACTGCAACGCCTGCGCTTTATCATCACGAAGAATACATTGATATGTGTCGTGGGCCGCATGTGCCGAATATGCGTTTCTGCCATCACTTCAAATTAATGAAAGTAGCCGGTGCATACTGGCGTGGTGATAGCAAAAATAAAATGTTACAACGTATCTACGGTACGGCTTGGGCAGATAAAAAACAATTAGCGGAATACTTAACTCGCTTAGAAGAAGCGGCAAAACGTGACCACCGTAAAATTGGTAAAGCGTTAGATTTATATCATATGCAAGAAGAAGCACCGGGTATGGTGTTCTGGCATAACGATGGTTGGACAATTTTCCGTGAATTGGAAACCTTCGTACGTACTAAATTAAAAGAATACGATTATCAAGAAGTGAAAGGTCCGTTCATGATGGACCGTGTGTTATGGGAAAAAACAGGTCACTGGCAAAACTACGGCGATTTGATGTTTACTACACAATCAGAAAACCGTGAATATGCGATTAAACCAATGAACTGCCCGGGACACGTTCAAATCTTTAACCAAGGTTTAAAATCTTACCGTGATTTACCAATCCGTATGGCGGAATTTGGTTCTTGTCACCGTAATGAACCATCGGGTTCTTTACACGGTTTAATGCGTGTACGTGGCTTTACTCAAGATGATGCCCACATTTTCTGTACTGAAGACCAAATTGAAAGTGAAGTAACCAGCTGTATTAAAATGGTTTACGACATTTACAGCACGTTCGGTTTCCAAAATATTCAGGTGAAACTATCTACTCGTCCTGAAAAACGTATCGGTGCAGATGATATGTGGGATCGTGCAGAAGCAGCTCTTGCGGCAGCATTAGCGCATAACGGTCTTGAATATGAAATTCAAGAAGGTGAAGGTGCATTCTATGGTCCGAAAATTGAGTTTGCATTACGTGATTGCTTAGATCGTGAATGGCAATGCGGTACTATCCAATTAGACTTCGCATTACCAGGCCGTCTAAATGCGTCTTATGTGGCAGAAGACAATGACCGTCGTACACCGGTTATGATTCACCGTGCGATTTTAGGTTCGATTGAACGTTTCATCGGTATTATCACTGAAGAATATGCGGGTTTCTTCCCAGCATGGTTAGCTCCGGTACAAGCGGTTGTGATGAACATTACCGATAGCCAAGCAGACTACGTTCAAAAAGTCGTTAAACAGCTTTCCGATGCAGGATTACGAGTTAAAGCCGATTTACGTAATGAAAAAGTTGGCTTCAAGATCCGCGAACATACCTTACGTCGCGTGCCTTATATGCTCGTTTGCGGTGATAAAGAAATCGCTGAAGGTAAAGTGGCCGTACGTACCCGTAAAGGTGCAGATTTAGGGACTTTCACGATTGAAGAATTTGCTGAAATCTTAAAATCCCAAGTAAGACAACGTGAGTTGAAATTGTTGGGTGAAGAGTAGTTAATTCTTTAAAATCTTAATTAAAAATGACCGCACTTTGATCTGACCCCAAAAAGTTAGACTGTTATTTAAAGGACTGCTTTCGATATTGTATCGGACTCA
>ENA-OWLP01000086-OWLP01000086.1-metagenome-genome-assembly--contig:-NODE-86-length-8220-cov-6.560686_pt1 | contig 8220 bp, 8 predicted proteins | sample MGYA00245340_ERZ651115 | MGnify/ENA primary metagenome ERZ651115 (study PRJEB26857, sample SAMEA4031761) | metagenome | biome: human; feature: oral; material: saliva | place: Philippines | collected 2014 | study... | reverse complement strand
TTTCAGGAAATGGTTTTACAGGAACGGCTAAGTCTGATCTTTTAAATTCTCAAGGTACAGCTGAAGGGAAATTCTATGGCGAAAATGCAAAAGAATTAGGTGGTTTAGTTAAGGCTAATGATAACTCTTGGGGGGCTGCTTTTGCGGCTAAGAAATAGCTTTATCTAGTTTTAACACTATTGATAAAGTTAAACTCGCATTTCATTTGTAATATCTAATTTTCAAGAGGTGGTAGATGTTATCTATTGTTTAGGTTAGAGACAAAGCTAAAGATGCGTGATAAAATTGAGCGGACAACGTGAGTTAGTCCGCTTTTTTATGAGAAGTGTTTAGTTTTTATATATCTACAATTAATAAATTTTTGAAAAAATTTTAAATCAATTTATAACCTAAATTTACTTTTTTACCGAAGGAAAACAATGAAATTTAATCTCTCTAAACTAAGCTTAATTATTCTTACAAGTGTAACATTAGCAGCTTGTGGGAGTAGCAATACTCAACCAGTTGAGCAATCAAAACCAGTTGAGCAATCAAAACCAGTTGAACAACCAAAACCAGTTGAACAACCTAAACCAGATGAACAAATCGTGCATAAACGAGTGGGGTTTGAGGTTAATAAAGAAGATAAAGCTGTGACGGTCATTGAAAGACAAATACATGATGACAATAACGTGAATCTCGTTAATGTTGAAGGTCAAGAAATTGAAATTATTCCATCAGGGTATTATGAACGTCCAGTCATTGGAACTAATGAGAAAGAAGTACTACAGGCAGATTCTCCTGAATTTCGTTCTATTAGTGGCAAAAATTATAAAAATATTCGTTGGGGAAAATTTACGGAGCCTACTTTAGGTTCTGATTATTATGTTGCATTTGGTGTAAATCCAACAACAGAAATGCCACAATCAGGTACTGCAAATTATATTGGAAATGGTATGCATGTAGAGAAGCGAGCTGATGACTTAGACTCTAACTTATCATTCGTAAAACTAACGGCTAATTTTGCAGATAAAACATTAAATGGAACAATTTCTTTAGCAAAAACAGGCTATAAGGACGTTCTTGTATCAAATGGGATTGCTGGGGGTGCACTTTCTCCAGAGATACACTTCGATGATGTTTCCTTATCTGCCAAAATTCAAGGCAATCAATTTAGTGGAACAAATAACCAAGGTGTTCAGGTTGAAGGTGGCTTCTATGGAAAAGATGCAGACGAAGTAGCTGGAACTTATCAAGGAAATGATAAATTTGGTGTTTTTGGTGCTAGAAAAAATTAGAAATTTTTTGTAAATTTTAAAGCAAGCTCTTGGCTTGCTTTATTTTTCTTTATAGGAATAAAAATGACTTCACAATCTAAACTTGTTTTATTTTTAAGCTCCTCATTGTTGCTGAGTCCATTCTCTTCTGCTGCCGAGAAGTCTCCTCAACCTCGGGATGAACGGTTTGATGATCAGCTTGAGCTTGCAAAACCAGATCTATCCACTCAAAAACCACAAATTTCAGAAAAACGTAACGATAAACATACACTTTCTATGACGAAAGAAGAATTGGCAAAACATCCTGATTTGATTGTACGCGGATTGATTCCTGCAGTGTTGCAAAATAACGGTGAAGCCGTTCAACTATTATTGCCGTTGTATCAAAATTTGCCTAAACAAGATCCATTTTTACTTGAGTGGGCAAAGTCGATTAATGCTCGCGAAGAGGGGCGTTTTTCGGAGGCGGTAACTCGTTATCGTACGCTATTTTCTCAAGATTCGACCATCCTGCCGTTACGTTATCAGTTAGCACAAGCACTCTTTTTAAATAATGATAATGAGGCGGCCAAAGATCAATTCCAAAAACTGAGAGCTGAACAAGTTTCACCCGAGTCTATCGTCATGATCGACCAATATCTTTCTGCACTTAATCGCAGAGATCAGTGGAAGTTTCAAGGTGGTCTGAGTTTCTTAAACGAAAGTAATATTAACAATGCACCAAAACCTGGCACTCACATTGGAAATTGGAATGCCTGGGAGCGTGAAAGTGCAACAGGTTTTTCTTATTTTGCAGAAGCAGAGAAAAAATGGTCATTACCCCATAATTATTTCACTAAATTTTCCATCGAGGGAAGTGGGAAATATTACTGGGATAATAAAAAATATAATGAATTTAATGGTAGAGTCGGTGCGGGATTCGGTTATCAAACAGCACGGTTTGAGATGTCATTGATGCCATTTACCGAAAGACGATGGTATGCAGGTGGCTCCTCGGGTAGCGAGTCAATGAAGCAGTATTCGAAAAATTCCGGTGCTCGTTTAGATTTAACCTATTGGCTGAATGAAAAGTGGCAAATTTCAACCGCACTTGAATATGGTGAACAGCGTTATAACACTCGTAAACATTTGAATGGCAATAACTATCTTTGGTCGAATACGTTATCTTATTTTCCTAAGAGTGGTCAATTTTGGTTTGTAGGCGCTGATTATAATCGTGAAAATACACGAGATAAAGACAATGCTTATCAACGTAAAAACCTCCGTTTAGGTTGGGGGCAAGAGTGGGGGTGGGGTATTTCAACCCGAATTTCCCTTGCCTATGCACGTAGAACTTATAAAGGTGCTGATTTATTTAATATTCGTCAAAAAAATAATGAATACCAATCGGCTGTAACATTATGGCATCGAGATCTTTACTTCTGGGGCATCACGCCTAAAATTACGTGGTCTTATCAACGAGTTTCAAGTAATCACCCATTTTATAGCTACGACAAAAATCGTATTTTTCTTGAAATGGGTAAAACATTCTAGCGGGAGTTCTCATAATGGATTTATCACAGCGGTATAAACAAGCAGCCAAGGAGGCGCGCTGGGTATTAGGGTTAACCATTCTTTATGTAATTGGATGGTGTGTTTGTGCTTATTTACCCAAAGACTCGCCTGGACCAATAGGTTTTCCGTTGTGGTTTGAATTATCCTGTATTTATTTACCTATTTTGTTTGTCGTCATTGGGTATTGGATTGTCAAAATTGTCTTTTTAGATATCCCGCTAGATGTCGAGTCAAAGGAGAATAAATAATGAATTTAGGTATTATTCTCCCATTAGCTATCTATTTAGTCTTTATATTTGGTGCGGCATTATTTGCATATGTAAAACGCAGTAAAGGTGATTTCCTTACGGAATATTATGTGGGAAATCGCTCCATGACCGGCTTTGTCCTTGCGATGACCACCGCTTCTACTTATGCCAGTGCTAGTTCTTTTGTTGGTGGACCAGGGGCAGCTTATAAATATGGGCTAGGTTGGGTATTACTCGCTATGATCCAAGTGCCGGCTGTGTGGTTAGCCTTAGGTGCATTAGGCAAAAAGTTTGCATTACTTTCTCGCGAGACCAATGCGCTTACTATCAATGATTTATTTCTCTATCGTTATAAAAATAAATATCTCGTTTGGATTTCCAGTCTAGCATTGTTGCTTGCCTTCTTTGCTGCTATGGTTGTGCAATTTATTGGTGGGGCGAGATTACTCGAAACGACGATAGGGATTCCTTATACTCACGCCTTGCTTATTTTTGCTTTAACGGTTGGCATTTATACGTTTATTGGTGGTTTCCGAGCCGTCGTATTAACCGATACGATTCAAGGTACGGTCATGATTTTGGGTACAATCGTGCTATTAGTGGGCGTTATTTACCATCTCGGTGGGGTAGAAAGTGCGGTCAATAAATTAACTGAAATTGATCCGAGTTTAGTGAGTCCTTATGGCCCGAATGAGATGCTTGATTTTCAATTTATGGCATCATTTTGGATCCTAGTCTGTTTCGGTGTGGTTGGTTTACCGCATACAGTCGTGCGTTGCATGGCTTTCAAAGATAGTAAAGCCTTACATCGAGGCATGCTCATTGGTACAATTGTCCTTTCAGTCATTATGTTTGGCATGCATTTGGCGGGTGCTTTAGGACGTGCCGTTGTGCCAGATTTAACGGTGTCAGATAAAGTCATTCCAACCTTAATGTTGGAAGTGCTTCCTCCTATTGTTGCAGGGATTTTCTTAGCCGCACCGATGTCAGCGATTATGTCCACAGTCGATGCGCAACTTATTCAATCCTCTTCAATTTTTGTGAAAGACTTATATCTTGCGAGCAAACCAGAAGCAGCGAAGAATGAAAAACGAATTAGCCGTATTTCATCACTCATCACACTTGTTTTATCGGCGTTGTTAATTCTCGCAGCACTTAATCCACCTGATATGATTATTTGGTTGAATTTGTTTGCTTTCGGAGGATTAGAAGCAGCATTCCTTTGGGTCATTGTATTAGGCATTTATTGGGATAAAGCAAATGCAGCAGGGGCAATAAGCTCGATGGTGGTGGGATTAAGCAGTTATGTGCTGCTGACTCAATTTGGTATCAAACTATTTGGTTTTAATGCGATTGTGCCTGCACTTGTATTTGGTTTGATTGCGTTCATCTTAGGCAATCAATTCGGCGCCAAAAAAACAGTAAAAATGGACCGCACTTTATGATTTACCAGATCCTAGCATTGTTTATTTGGAGTAGTGCCTTTGTAGCCGCGAAATACACCTTTACAATGATGGATACCATTTTGATGATCCAAGCCCGTTTATTAATGGCGGCGATTATTGTGATGCCACTCTTTTTTCGTCGTTGGAAAGGTGTGTCAAAGCCGATGCGAAAACAGCTTTGGTGGTTAGGTTTTTTTAATTATACCGCGACCTTTTTGCTGCAATTTATTGGCTTAAAATATACGAGCGCGGCGAGCGCAACGACCATGATTGGATTAGAGCCATTATGTGTGATTTTTATTGGGCATTTTTTCTTTCAAGATCGTGCGAAATGGTATCATTGGTTATGTGGGGCTTTTGCCTTTTTAGGCGTGGGCATTTTAATTCTAGGTGGGCAGGGCAATGAAGGCTCAAGTGAAATTAGCTTATTGGGCTGTTCATTAGTAGTGGCGGCAAGTATTGTGTTTGCTTGTTGCTTACGTTGGACACAAAAAGTGGTGGCAACGATTTCAGCACAAGCCTATACATCAATTTCGATTGTGTTAGCAACCATCACTATGCTGCCATTTACTTTATTGATGACTGAAAACTGGGATATCCACTTTAACTGGCTTGGTTTCTTCGGTTTGATTTATCTCGGTGTAGCATGCAGTTGGTTTGCCTTTTGGTTATGGAATAAAGGCTTAAATTCGGTGGATGCAAAAATCTCGGGAATTTTGACCGCACTTGAGCCGATTTTTGGTGTCTTTTTAGCAGTATTATTACTCAACGAAGAGGTTTCACTTGTTTCAGCGCTTGGGATTATCATTATTGTAGTTTCAGCCCTAGGCGTAAGTTTATTACCGAAATGGTTACATAAAGAAATTAATTAAAAGGAAAAGAAGATGGCGTGGATTCAAATTCGCTTAAATAGTACAAATGAAAAAGCCGAGAAAATTAGCGACTTTTTAGAAGAAATTGGCTCAGTTTCGGTCACTTTTATGGATAGCCAAGATACGCCGATTTTTGAACCCCTTCCGGGCGAAACGCGTTTGTGGGGAAACACCGATGTGATTGCATTGTTTGATGCAGAAACCGATATGAATGAAATAGTGAGCCTGCTTAAACAAGCCCATCATTTAGATGAAAACACCGCTTACAAAATCGAGCAAATCGAAGATAAAGACTGGGAACGTGAATGGATGGATAACTTCCATCCAATGCAATTTGGTCAACGTTTATGGATTTGCCCAAGCTGGCGCGAAGTGCCGGATAAAAATGCGGTGAATGTGATGCTTGATCCTGGTTTAGCTTTCGGGACAGGTACCCACCCTACAACCGCACTTTGTTTAGAGTGGTTAGATGGTTTGGATTTAACAGGCAAAACTGTCATCGATTTTGGCTGTGGCTCAGGAATTCTTGCCATAGCAGCCCTTAAGTTAGGTGCAAAAAATGCGATCGGTATTGATATCGATCCACAAGCAATTCTCGCCAGTCGAAATAATGCGGAACAGAATGGGGTGGCAGATCGTCTTCAGCTTTTCTTATCCGATGATAAACCTGCAGATTTAAAAGCTGATGTCGTTGTGGCGAATATTCTTGCGGGTCCATTAAAAGAACTTTACCCAATTATCTCCCAGTTAGTGAAAAAGGGCGGGGATTTAGGATTATCGGGCATTTTAGAAACACAAGCACAATCGGTATGCGATGCTTATGCACAATCCTTTGATTTAGATCCTGTTGCAGTGAAAGAGGAATGGTGCCGTATTACAGGTAAATTAAAATCGGCTTAATTTATTTTTGTCAATTAAAAAAAGTGCATTTTTTGAACAAATTTTCCTTTGCAAAAAAAAAGAAAAATGCGTAATATAGCACCCCTTGTCGGTTGCTATTGTAGCCTGACTTGCTGGAGATAGGACTTGTAATTGGGGATAACATAAAATGCGAATTGGTTCTTATGAATTAAAAAATCGTATTTTATTGGCGCCCATGGCAGGTATTACGGATCAACCTTTTCGACGTTTATGTGCCCATTATGGCGCGGGATTAACGTTTTCAGAGATGATGTCCACTAATCCACAAGTTTGGCATACAGAGAAATCGAAACTTCGTTTAGCACATAGTGAAGAGTTAGGATTAAATGCGGTGCAAATCGCAGGTTCTGATCCTTTAGAAATGGCCCAAGCTGCAGCAATTAATGTAGCCTATGGTGCTGAAATTATCGACATCAATATGGGCTGTCCCGCAAAGAAAGTAAATCGAAAGTTGGCGGGCTCTGCACTGCTTCAATTTCCCGATTTAGTGGAGAAAATTTTAAAAGAAGTCGTGAATGCTGTTGATGTGCCTGTGACGTTAAAAATTCGCACAGGTTGGGATAAAGCAAATCGAAACTGTGTGCAAATCGGCAAAATTGCAGAACAATCTGGTATTCAGGCTTTAACCATTCACGGGCGGACGAAAGAATGCTTATTTGAAGGTGAAGCGGAATACGATAATATTCGAGCAGTGAAACAATCAATTTCAATTCCAGTCATTGCGAATGGTGATATTGATTCAGACTTGAAAGCAAAAAAGGTACTTGAGTACACAGGTGCCGATGCAATAATGATCGGTCGTGCCGCCCTAGGCAATCCATGGCTTTTTCAAGCCGTTGAGGCTTTAGTGGAACATGATACGATAATTCAAGCACCGAGTTTGCGTGAAAAGTGCGGTCATATTTTGCGTCATATTCAAGAACTTCATCAGTTCTATGGTGAGCAAAAAGGCTATCGAATAGCCCGCAAACATGTGGCTTGGTATTTACAGGGAATTCAACCCGATTCCGTTTTTAGACAGACTTTTAACGCAATTAATGAACCGAAAGAGCAGTTAATTGTGCTGGAAGATTTTTTAAATTCAATTTTGGATAAAGAAAAATGTTAGAACAACAACGTAGTCCGTCTGAAGCGTTAACCGTTTCAGTTTTAAACTCTCAATCACAAGTAACAAACAAACCATTACGTGATTCTGTAAAACAAGCTTTACGCAATTACTTATCACAATTAGATGGTCAAGATGTGAATGATCTTTACGAATTAGTATTAGCGGAAGTTGAACACCCGATGTTAGATATGATTATGCAATACACCCGCGGTAACCAAACCCGCGCAGCTAATATGCTCGGTATCAACCGTGGTACATTGCGTAAGAAATTGAAAAAATACGGTATGGGCTAATTAAAATTAGCAAAAAGAAAGGCGAACATCATGTTCGCCTTTTTATTTATTGAATGGTGAAACTAATTGGTACGCTTACTGAAGACGCAAATCCAGCAGGTTTTGGACCGACAGGTCTCGCGCTTCTTACTGCCTCAAGTGCTGCATTGTCTAAGCTTTCATCACCAGAAGATTTAGTGACACGCTCTCCAGACAGAGAACCATCTCCTCCAACACTAAAACTGACGTTAACAATACCTTGTTTACGCATCATTTTTGCGCGTGCTGGATAGCGTTTATGCCGCTCAATTTCACGTCGAATAGCCGCACGATAGGCATTATGTTCATCTGTATTGGCACCAGAGCCACCTTGGATACCATTTGTGCCAGGTTGACCCGTAGTTGTCGCTTTAGAATTTGCCGTAGCCGTCGAATTAACATTCTTATCGCCAATCGGTAAATTCTTCGGCATTTCTACCGCTTTCTCTGCTTTTACCTCATTTTTAGGTTTTTCTTTTGGCTTTTCTTTCGGTTTTGGTTTCGG
>ENA-OWLP01000085-OWLP01000085.1-metagenome-genome-assembly--contig:-NODE-85-length-8438-cov-7.051771_pt1 | contig 8438 bp, 7 predicted proteins | sample MGYA00245340_ERZ651115 | MGnify/ENA primary metagenome ERZ651115 (study PRJEB26857, sample SAMEA4031761) | metagenome | biome: human; feature: oral; material: saliva | place: Philippines | collected 2014 | study... | reverse complement strand
CAGTAAACTTAGGTATCGATCCTCGTAAATCAGACCAAAACGTTCGTGGTGCAACTGTATTACCACACGGTACTGGTCGTGAAGTACGCGTAGCTGTGTTCACCCAAGGTGCTAACGCAGATGCAGCTAAAGAAGCTGGCGCTGATTTAGTCGGTATGGAAGATTTAGCAGAGCAAATCAAAAAAGGCGAAATGAACTTTGACGTTGTTATCGCTTCTCCTGATGCAATGCGTGTTGTTGGTCAATTAGGTCAAGTATTAGGCCCACGTGGTTTAATGCCAAACCCTAAAGTGGGTACCGTAACACCAAACGTTGCTGAAGCAGTTAAAAATGCTAAATCTGGTCAGATCCGTTATCGTAACGATAAAAACGGTATCATCCACACCACTATCGGTAAAGCAAACTTCTCTGAAGTTCAATTAAAAGAAAATCTTCAAGCATTATTGGCTGCTTTAAACAAAGCAAAACCAACTACTGCAAAAGGTATCTTTATCAAGAAAGTAAGCATCTCTACAACTATGGGTGCTGGTGTGGCAGTTGATCAAGCTTCACTATAATTAAGCGTTAAAACTTAATTCACATTAACCGCACTTTGGGTAACTGAAGTGCGGTTATTTTTTGTGTTCTTTTCTATAAAGTGAGATATTGAGAATATAAAAGAGCGATCAAATTCAGAGTATAATGAAATTTGACCGCTCTTTTTATGAGAGATTACTTCGCTAAAGCGAAAATTGCTTCAATAGCTTCTTTGGTGTAAGTTTTTTCCACTTTTGCCTTGATAGCAGTTTGAGCTGCATTATCGACAATTTCAGCTAAGGTTTTATCATCAATGCCAAGTTGTTCAAGGCAGGTTGGTGTACCGATTTTATCAAACCAAGCTTTTAAGGCTTGAATACCCTCTTCAGCCTTATCTAAGCCAAATATTTCTTTAGCAAAGCGTTTGAATTGAGCGGGGTTTTGAGATTGATACCATTGCATCCACGCAGGCATAATCACGGAAAGGCCAGCGCCATGTGGCACATCTGAAATCGCACTCATGGAATGCTCAATCATATGATTTGGGAAACCGTAAGGTGAGATACCTAAATGAGTTAAACCGTTCAACGCAAGTGTGGCCGCCCAGGCAAATTCACCACGAGCATTGAGATCTTGTGGATCATTGAGCAGGATTTCAGTCGTACGGATAACGGTTTTAATATTACTTTCTACTAAGAAATCAATAATTTCAGGACGATATTCTGCTGTGAAATAGGCTTCAATAGAATGAGCAATAATATCTGCGGCAGAATACACTAAATAATCACGACTGACGGTCGCTTGTAATTTTGGATTAATGACTGATACTTTTGGGAATAAATGATTGCTGTGAATTGAATATTTTTGCTGCGTTTCTTCATTAGTAATGACTGAGCCCCAGTTCATTTCACTGCCTGTTGCCGCAAGGGTTATTACATCAAAAATCATTAATGCTTTTTGCACCGGTGTGCCTTTAAAGAAGTCCCAAGTATCACCCTCATAGCACGCACCTGCCGCGATCGCTTTCGCACTATCAAGGCAAGAGCCTCCACCGATACTCAACACACTATCTGCACCAAAGGCTTTTGCCATTACAACGGCTTCACGAACTTTGCTGATTGTCGGGTTGCTTTTTACCCCACCACATTCAATGTATTCAATGCCATGCTCACGCAAGCTTTTCGCCACATCTTCAAATAAGCCGGATTGTTTGACACGATCACTGCCATAGATAATTAAGGCCTTTTTTGCACCGTATTCGTGCATATATTTACCCATCTCTTTTTCTTTATCGAGACCAAATTCAATGCGAGTAGGGTTTTGAAAACTAAATGGATACATATTTATCTCCTTATTATCTGTTAAGTGCGGTCAGTTTTTGCGTTGTTTTTATTCTACAAAGTAGTGCGGAATGAAGTGGCTATCATTGCCGGTAACTGGGGTAAAATCTTCTCTTAATCCGATACCGCATGCCACATCACCCACTACCCAAGAACCAATCATAGGATACATGCCATCAAAATTTGGTAGTTCAAATTTTTGTTGATAGATATAACCTGCCTGATCGTAAAAGGCTGAATGTTCGCTGCCTTTGGCGGCAAATTCTAGACCATTACGTTTTTCATAGTAAGAAACATTGGCGCCCTCACGACCTAACGTCGGTTTTTTCACCCATATTGATTGACGATCGGTAATATCATGTTTACTAAAGTAAGCGGGGAGTAATAATGGATGATTTGGATGTTTTTGCCATAATTTCGCCAATAGCACTTTATTGCTTAATAGTAATTTCCACGCAGGTTCAATAAAAGTGGTGGATGAATTAAGCATGTGTGGTGCATATTCGGTGGTGGTCATCCATTCAAGTGGATAGAGCTTAAATAAGCAATCAATAGGTTGATTATTCAGATCGAGGAATTGCTGACTGTCTTTATCATAGCCCACATCTTCAATAGCGAGCTGATGAATATGCCAACCTGCGTTGTAAGCCACATCCGACAAGTAATCGATATTGCCCCAATCTTCACGGCCCGCTTCTTGCATGGCACTAAAATGGAAATCGTTTAGTCCTGTTTGTTGTTGAATAAACTGAAAGCGATTGAGCAATTCTTCGTGAATCCAATTAAATTGGTCACGATGCGCTAAGCCTTCAATTTGCTCTAACCATTGCCATTGCACCACGGCAGCTTCAAGCAGGGAAGTTGGCGTGTCGGCATTGTATTCAAACATTTTGAGGTTTTCGCCGTCATAACCAAAATCAAAACGGCCATATAAGTGCGGTACGTTTTTAGCCCAGGATTGTTCAATCAGATTTTTCTGTAAATCGGTGAAGCGATAATAGGCATAATCACCCTCTTTAATTTCATCAGCAACAAAGTCCATACACATTGCATGCAATTCATTGGTGGCATCTTCAATACGATCGATTTCAGCTAGGGTAAATTCATACGCCACATTATCCGACCAATAATGCGAGCCATCAGAGGAAGGCAGATTATAGTAATCAAAGCCCACATCTAATAATTGTTGCACCATATTAGGGCGAGTAGGAAAACCGGTGATTCGTTTCATATTTAACCGCCTGAACTACGGCTGCTACTTGAGTTTGAGCTTTTAAAGCCACCGCGTGAAACGGGTTTGCTGTAAGTGCTACCTGCATTACCTTTAACTAATACAGGCTTACCGACAGAACGATTAGTTTGCGGTTGGATAACTTGACCCGTTGGCGTTGAAACGGCACGGTTACTTGGATTGTAGCTTGGACCTAAAAATGTTCCCATCGTGCGCGCGATCATATAACCCATTGCGGCACCTGCAATCGCACTGCCCATACTACCGTGTCCTTCTCCTGTTGCAGAGCTCGTGTGGCTTGTTCCTTCTGAACCGTTTGAATTGCCAGAGTGAGTTGCTCCATCTGGATTTAAGGTTTGTTTGACGGTCTGATTGTCTTCTGACCACTCGCTATTATTGCTTGGACGTGTATTTAAATTGCCCGAGAGAGAGGAGCCAGATCCTGCATGTGCAGTCGTGCTACTGTTATTTTCATTAGATTGGTCAGCTTCGCATAATTCAATTTTTTGCCAATCGGCTAAACAATCCTCAAGGCTGTTATAAACATCTCGTTGAACTTGCTCTTCTGAGCAGCCGCCCAATAAAGCCACAATAGAAAGACTGACGAGAACTTGATTTTTCTTTTTCATCATAGGGTTAAAGTGTTAATAATTCAGTTAAATGATTGATTTCTAATGTAGGCAAAACACTTGCCTCAGTAAATGAATTGAGATCTTTGCCCGATAAATTAATCCATACAGCTTGGCAGCCGGCTTGAATGGCGCCTTGAACATCTGTGGTTAAGTTATCACCAATATGTAAAATTTCACTCGGTTTTACGCCAAAATAATGGGCGGTTTGATGGAACAAATCTTGATGAGGTTTCGCTCTGCCTTGTTCTCCACCACGTAAACTCAGCTGAAAGTGCTTAAGCCCGATTCGTGTTGCAATCACATTGCCGTTAGTAATCACGCTTAGCAGGTAGCGATCTTTCAGTTGATTCAGTACTTCAATACTTTCAGCTGGCACATCAATTTTATGTCGCCATTCAATAAATTCTTCCATAGCGATGGCCAAAGTGCGGTCAATTTCAACCGCACTTTTACCATGATGTACCAGTAAGTTGCGTAACGTTTCGACACGCCAGGCGATCACATCTTCAGCAATCAAGGGATCTTTCTCCGCCAGTTGCCATTTCCATTTTCGCCAATATTCTAAGGTAAGCTCGCTCAGTTGCGCGTGTTCTTGCACACATTGAAGAAAGCGTTCTTCGGCCAAACGAATGACATTACTGTTATCGTAAAGGGTGTCATCAAGATCAAAACTCATAACCTTGAAAGGCTGAAGACCGCGGTAAAATTGCATAGTTAATCCTATTTAATGGTATTGACACCAAGCCATGCGGTCGCACGTTCATTGGTGATTTCTTCGTGTGTCCACATGCTCATTAAGTCAGGCTGAGGATGTTTGTTAGTGTTATAGCCGATCAAATGGGCAAAATCAAATACGGCATGCGGATAGCCGTTAATAAGCAATAAGGCTAAATAACCACTTTCATCCCAGCAGATTTCTAATTTACGTGCTTCATGGTGATTGCGAGTATTATCGACGTTATAAACATGTAAGCAATCGACAACAGGCTGCGCATTTTGACGCATATCTAACGCATAAAAATAGCCCGTTTCACCGTCATCTTCAAACATTACCGCCAGGTGATCATGTACAGTTGAGTGTGTGCCGACTTGTTTTGGTTGACCGAGAAAGAGTTGATCTTCTAGGGTTAAGTGTAACATTTTCTTTCCTTTAAATATTAGATAGAAAAACACCGCACTTTTATGCAAAGTGCGGTGCTATTTTACATTAAATTAAGCAAAAATTATGCTTGACCTTTAACCGCTTTTAAACCTAAGAACGGAGCTGGTGTGCCAGCACGTTCTAATGCTTCTTCGATACGGATTAATTGGTTGTATTTCGCAATACGGTCAGAACGGCTCATAGAACCGGTTTTGATTTGACCTGCTGCTGTACCAACCGCTAAATCAGCGATAGTCGCATCTTCGGTTTCACCTGAACGGTGAGAGATAACCGCGGTGTAACCTGCATCTTTAGCCATTTTGATTGCGGCTAAAGTTTCAGTTAAAGAACCGATTTGGTTGAATTTGATTAAGATAGAGTTTGCGATACCTTTTTCGATACCTTCTTTTAAGATTTTGGTGTTAGTGACGAATAAGTCGTCGCCCACTAATTGAATGCGGTCGCCTAACACTTTAGTTTGGTATGCAAAACCTTCCCAGTCAGATTCATCTTGGCCATCTTCGATAGACACGATTGGGTATTGTTTAGTTAATTCTTCAAGATAGTGTGTGAACTCTTGAGAAGTGAATGAACGGCCTTCGCCTTTCATTTCGTATTTACCGGTTTCTTTGTTGTAGAACTCAGAAGATGCGCAGTCCATCGCTAAAGTGACGTCTTTACCTAATACGTAACCTGCTTTTTCAACGGCTTCTTTGATACATGCTAAAGCGTCAGCGTTAGAGGCTAAGTTTGGTGCGAAACCACCTTCATCACCAACAGCAGTACTCATGCCTTTAGATTTTAATACTTTCGCAAGGTTGTGGAATACTTCAGCACCGATACGAAGTGCTTCACGTAACGTTTTTGCACCAACTGGTTGAATCATGAATTCTTGGATATCAACATTGTTATCTGCGTGTTCACCACCGTTGATGATGTTCATCATTGGTAATGGCATAGAGTAAACGCCTGGTGTGCCGTTAAGTTCAGCGATGTAAGCGTAAAGTGGTAAACCTTTAGATGCTGCAGCGGCTTTTGCGTTTGCTAAAGATACCGCTAAGATTGCGTTTGCACCGAATTTAGATTTGTTTTCAGTACCGTCTAAATCGATCATGATCTGGTCGATTTCAGCTTGGTTAGACGCTTCTTTACCTACTAATGCATCTGCGATAGGACCGTTTACTGCAGCAACCGCTTTTAATACACCTTTACCTAAGAAACGAGATTTGTCGCCGTCACGTAATTCTAATGCTTCACGAGAACCGGTAGATGCACCTGATGGAGCAGCTGCTAAACCAACGAAACCACCTTCAAGATGAACTTCAGCTTCTACAGTTGGGTTACCACGAGAGTCGATGATTTCACGACCAATGACTTTAACGATTTTTGCCATTTTGTTTTCCTCTATTTAAAGTTAATTAAAATTAGTTAGGCGAACCTAAAACGGGGATATAATAAAGCAAATTTAGAAATTTGTCTTGGAAAAATGACCGCACTTTGATCTGTATCTTGTTTTTCAATAAAGTGCGGTGAGATTTTGTCTTTTTTTTGCGAACTATTTCTTTTATTTCAGTGGAATTGCCTTCAAAAGTTGGTTACAGCTGCGCGAAATTTTGTATTATTTTACGGCGAATTATTTATTCTTAATTGAGACTTTGTTGCATCGGAAAAGGAATCATTATGTCTCTTTCGACTTTTTTTCAGCAAACTAAAACACAAATAAAATCAGCGATATCTACCCATCCAATTGAAATCTTCATGATCGCAGCGTTTGCTCTTGGAATTTGGTTTGTGGATATGAATTCAGAAAATGATCATTTGGCTTATTGGGTATTTGGGCCAATGTTATTTATCTTTGTTTATCTCTCTCGCTCATATTCTTGGTATCGTTTTTCATGGATTGTGCCATTGGTAGCGCTAGCCATCATTGGCATGACCAATGACAGTGCAGAGTTTTATCTATCGAGCCCAAAATTTTGGGGCGCAAGTTTTATTGCGTTACTGGTGTTATTAGGCTTCCCATTTGAAAAAAATAATCAAGTATTTACCTACCGTAATTTTACCAATCTATTCCATCTTGGTCTGGCGACGGCGGTATGGTTGTTGGTGTTTGGATTAGTAGCGGCTATTCTATTTACGATTACAACACTCTTTAATGTCGAGTTTTCTGATAGTTTCTACCAGCATTTTTATACTTCTTTAGGCATTTTTACTTTGCCACTCTTTTTCTTAGTATTCCAACAGCGTCAAGCAAAATCGGAAATGACGTTAAGTCGTATTTTTGACATTTTGGTTAATTTTGTATTAGCACCGGCATTGATGATTTTCACTGTGTTGCTTTATGCTTATGTTGTTCAAATTATTTTTGAAGGCGTATTACCAAAAGGCATGCTGGCTAATATTACCTTGCCTTACCTGCTTGGTGGTTTAGGCGTATATGCACTACGTTCTATTTGTGCTAAAGCCCGCTGGGAAACTTTCTTTAAGTTCTATCCATATCTTGCTATTGTGCCAATCGTGTTGCTATGGCTGGCGATTGATCGCCGTATTAGTGCCTATGCTTGGACGGAACAACGTATTTATTTAGTGGCCTTGGCTACGGCGATTACGATTGCTTATGCGATCCTGATTGTGCCGAAAATTCGTCAATATCGTTTAATCTCTGCAGTTGTAATATTGGCAATTTTTGCGATGACTTGGGTAGTGAACCCACAAGAAATCGCTTACCAAAGCCAAACGGAACGTTTTGAGCATTTACTCACAAAGCTTAATTTATCTGATGGACAAGGAAAAATTCGTGATGATGTAGATTTTGTAGAGCGCTTAGAGAATATGCCGAAGAGTGAGATTAAAGATTGGGAAGAATTAGATGATGTAACATTTTATATGGTTCGTCATATAGCGCTAGACTCTTATGTAGAAGATCCTTATAAAGAAAGACACGAGATATTTAAGCAGAGATATGGTAAAAAATCCGAAGAACTTGTTACATTAAATATTTATGGTGATCATATCAGCATCAATGACCAAGTAATTAGCGACCGAAAAACAACAATAGAATTTCTATGGGAGTCAATTGATGTCACGCCGTATAAAAAATGGATTCGTGTACCGAGACCTGGATTTTATCGTACAGAGGTTCAGACTTATATGAAATCTGATGAAAAAGCGGATAAGCACGAAGAGAAGCCAGAGGTTTGCTTTGTTGAAGATCATGACAGATATTGTACGAATATGGATGAACATATTCACAAAGTATTCAAAGAACATCAGCTAGACCCGATGAAAAAAATCTCTAAAGCTGAGCTTAAATCGCTTAACCAAGATTTATTAAAAATTGATAGACCAAGCTTTACGATTTATTTGAGTGAGCTTGATATGGAATTTAGACCAGAAAGCGGTTATTACTATAGTCGAATATATACGAAAGCTATTTTTGATAAGTAATCGTAAATATAAAACGCTGTGATGTTTCACAGCGTTTTTTGTAAAAAATTAGCTAAAAATGACCGCTTTAAATATTAAGATATGTGTTTATAGAATACCTTTTTTAAAGCTTGCGTATGTCTGTCTAAAAT
>ENA-OWLP01000083-OWLP01000083.1-metagenome-genome-assembly--contig:-NODE-83-length-8623-cov-4.666317_pt1 | contig 8623 bp, 10 predicted proteins | sample MGYA00245340_ERZ651115 | MGnify/ENA primary metagenome ERZ651115 (study PRJEB26857, sample SAMEA4031761) | metagenome | biome: human; feature: oral; material: saliva | place: Philippines | collected 2014 | study... | reverse complement strand
GCTGGCTTTCAGCGCAGACATACAGTCCGGCATGGCGCCCTGCCCCGGAAAGATAACCTTATTCGCCGCCATCACTTCTTCGGGCCGCGAAGTCAGATAAACCTCGGCATTTTGCTTGGACAAGACCTGCGCCGCCTGAACCGATTTCAACACTGAATGCAGGTTTCCCATTCCATAATCGACAATCGCTACTTTCATTGCTTCTCCTCAGGCCGTCTGAACCATTTAATGATTAATATAATAATAAGAATGATTGTAGCAAAAGATGGTTTAAAACAAAATATTGCCACCATACAAGACGAATAATAAAAGGCCGTCTGAAATCCCAATCAGTTTCAGACGGCCTTTAATGCCAAACGCGATGCCCTGAATGAAGCCAAGCTGCAAGCGCAATTGGCTGCAGAAGCCTTGGATATTACTTTGCCGGGCCGTGCACAAGAGCATGGCGGTTTGCATCCAGTTACTTTGACTTTGCAGCGAGTGGTCGAGCTGTTTCACGGTATGGGTTTTGAAGTGGCAGATGGCCCTGAAATCGAAGACGATTTCCACAATTTCCAAGCCTTAAATATTCCTGCAAACCACCCTGCACGTGCGATGCAAGATACCTTCTACGTTGAAAACGGCGACGTTTTGCGCACACACACTTCGCCTATTCAAATCCGCTATATGCTCGACAAAAAAGAGCCGCCTATCCGCATTATTGCCCCCGGCCGCGTTTACCGTGTGGACAGCGACGCTACGCACTCGCCCATGTTCCACCAAGCTGAAGGTCTGTGGGTAGAAGAAGGCGTAACTTTCGCCGATTTGAAAGCTGTGTTTACCGATTTCATCCGCCGCTTTTTCGAGCGCGATGATTTGCAGGTACGTTTCCGCCCGTCTTTCTTCCCGTTCACCGAACCGTCCGCTGAAATCGACATCATGGGCGAAAACGGCAAATGGCTGGAAGTTGGCGGCTGCGGTATGGTACATCCCAACGTGTTGAAAAACGTGAATATCGATCCCGAGAAATACACTGGTTTCGCCTTTGGTATCGGTCTCGATCGTTTTGCTATGTTGCGTTACAACGTGAACGATCTGCGACTGTTTTTTGATAACGATTTGAACTTTTTGAAACAGTTTGCGAAATGATTGTGCAGGCTGCCTAAAAATGAAAAAAGAACCTGCACCTCAGAAAGCTAAATCATGAAACGCTATGTCGCTTCATCATCCGCCTGTTGTGCGCTTACTATGGGTGCTGTGGCCGCTGTCTTTTTACAATGTGGCTTGTACAAATATTGTTGATATATATTAGGAGTGTTATATGATTAAATCATTTGAGCTCGAAAATTTCGGACCGATTAGCTCATTGAAGGCTGATGATTTAGGGAAAATAAATTTGATTATTGCGGAAAATAGCAAAGGAAAAACTTTTGTTTTAAAAGCATTATATAGTGTTTTAAAAAGCCATGAGGAAGCTCATAAAGGAAAGAATAATCGTGATTTTTCTGAGGAATTGCGAGATAAGCTATATTGGACGTTCCAAGTAGAGGAAATTGGTGATTTAGTTACAAGAGGAAAAGAAAATTCGAATGAACGACCTCTTAAGTTAAGTATGACTCTAGAAGATAATTCTTCAGTTTTATTCTCTTTTGGTAGAAGTACCAAAAAGCTAATTAAACCGGAACTATACAAACTTTCTCCCAGAATAAACGCTAACTCTATTTTTTTACCACCCAAAGAAGTTCTATCACTATTTGATGTAATTAAAAAATCAGAGGAAGAAAAGAGATTTGGTTTTGATGCTACTTACATTGATTTGGTAAAAGCATTGGATATTAAACCAACAAAAGGGAAGAATTACCCTGAGGCAGCGGAAGCTAGAAAGGATCTAGAAGCATTGTTTGGTGGTTATGTTAGCTATAATGATAAAAAGAAGGCATGGGTATATGAAAAAGATAGACAAACTTTCTCTATCAATTCTACAGCAGAGGGGGTAAAAAAGATTGGGATATTAGAAACTCTATTAGGAAATCGGTTTTTGAGTCCTGGGTCAATCTTATTTATTGATGAGCCAGAGGCTAATCTACATCCGAAAGCAATTAATCAATTTCTAGAAATTCTGTTTTCCTTATCTAAATCCAAATTGAGAATACAGATTTTTATGAGTACGCATTCATATTTTGTTATCAAGAAGCTGTGTTTATTAGCTAGAAAGCATAGTGAAAGTATTCCTGTTTTTATGCCTAGAAAAGAAAAGGAACAGACTACTTGGGTGCAGGAAAATTTACAAAATAGCATGCCAGATAATGAAATTATTGATGAATCTATTAGATTGTTCAGAGAAGAAATAGGCATTTTATCTCCAGAAACAGCATGGATTGGTTAGGTTTTTATGGGTGAAATAATAAATCTCACTGAATCAGGTATAACTTTTAATCTAGTAAAAAATAACCTATTTTATATGGAACCATATATCCAGGAGAGAGGGCAAGAAGGTATTAAGACAGTAGAGTTTATCTATCTGCAAGAAGATAATTTGTTATTTGTTGAGGCAAAACAAAGTATTCCAAATCAAGAAAAATCTCCTGAGCGTTTTGATGAATATATTTCAGAGATTTATCAAAAATGGTGTAATGCATTAAATGTTGAAATTTTGGGAATATTAGGCAGAGAAGATATCAAAGAAACAATTATGCCTATTGCTTTTTCAAATTTGCAATGGGGTAGCATAGAAATCAAATTATTACTGGTTATCCCAGATGTGCCTCTTGAATATCTTGGGCAATTGAATGAATTGATAAAGCAAGAATTTGATAAGAAAGATACTTTGCGGTTGATTTCTTTATGGAACATTTCTGTAGAAGTAATTAATAGGGACTTAGCCATTCAAAAAGGTTTAGCTAGCTCTTGAAAATCTAAAGTTAATTAGTTGATTGAGAACATAACATGCAATTCTCCTACTCATGGCTGAAAACCCAAGCCGATACCGAACTTTCTGCCGATAAGCTGGAACATCTGTTAACCATGTCCGGCTTGGAAGTGGAAGAAGCCGAGACTGCCGCGCCTGCGTTTACGGGCGTGGTAATTGCCGAAGTGAAATCCGTTGAAAAACATCCTGATGCCGACCGTTTGAACGTTACCCAAGTTGATGCGGGTACGGGTGAGTTGGTTCAGATTGTTTGTGGTGCGCCAAATGTCAAGCCGGGTATTAAAGTGCCGTGTTCGTTGCCGGGTGCTGTTTTGCCGGGTAACTTTAAAATTAAGCCGACTAAAATGCGTGGCGTGCCATCAAACGGTATGCTGTGTTCGACCAATGAATTGGGTTTGCCTGATGATGGTGTAGACGGTCTGCACATTCTGCCTGAAGATGCGCCTGTCGGTACCAATATCCGCGAATACTTGGATCTGGACGATACGCTGTTTACGTTGAAAATTACGCCTAACCGCGCTGATTGCTTAAGTGTTAAGGGCATTGCGCGTGAGGTTTCTGCGTTGACTCAATGTGCGTTTACGCCTGTTGAAATTCAGACGGCCTCTATCGGCAGTGAGAAAAAACAGGCTGTCCGTATTGATGCACCGGCCGACTGCGGTCGTTTTATCAGCCGCGTGATTGAAAATGTCAATGCGAAAGCGGCTACTCCCGATTGGATGAAACAACGTTTGGAGCGCAGCGGTATCCGCAGTATTTCCGCATTGGTGGACATCGGCAACTATGTCATGCTGGAAATCGGTCAGCCTATGCATGTTTTCGATGCGGATAAGCTGTCAGGCAGTTTGATTGTCCGCCGTGCTCAAAATGGCGAGACTTTGGCGTGTCTGAACGAGAAGACGGTTACTTTGGCTGACAATACACTGGTGGTCGCTGATGAAAAAGGTGTGTTGAGCTTGGCAGGCTTGATGGGCGGCGAGGCAAGCGCGGTTTCAGATGAGACGCAAAATATTGTGTTGGAAGCAGCTTGGTTTGCTCCGGAGATTATTGCCGGTAAATCCCGTCAATACGGCTTTGGTTCGGATTCTTCTTTCCGTTTTGAGCGTGGCGTGGATTACCGCTTGCAAGCTGATGCCATTGAGCGTGCTACCGAATTGGTGTTGCAGATTTGCGGCGGTGCAGCCGGTGAAATGGTTGAGGCACAAGGAAAATTGCCTGAGGCAAAACAGGTTGAATTGCGTTTAGGCCGTCTGAAAACGGTATTGGGCGTTGAAATCCCTGCCGAACAAGTCGAAATTATCTTGCAACACTTGGGTTTGCAGCCTGAGAAAACTGAAGAAGGCTTCCGTGTCACTTCTCCTAGCTTCCGTTTCGATATCGAAATCGAAGCTGATTTGATTGAAGAAATCGGCCGTGTTTACGGTTATGAAAATATTCCTGACGACTATACTTCAGGCCGTCTGAAAATGTTGGCTTTGCCTGAAACCAAACGCCCGCGTTTTGCGGTTTATAACGAAATGGCGGCTCGCGGTTACCGCGAAGTGGTCAGCTATGCGTTTGTGGATGAGCAATGGGAGCAGGACTTTGCTGCCAATGCAAATCCTATCCGCCTGCAAAATCCGTTGGCGGCGCAGTATGCCGTCATGCGTTCTACGCTTATCGGCGGTTTGGTGGAAGTCTTGCAAAACAATTTGAACCGTAAGCAAAACCGTGTACGCGTGTTTGAAATTGCCCGTGTGTTCAGCAAAGATGCGGCTGATCAATTTGTTCAAAACGAACGTATCGGCGGTTTGTGGTATGGCTCTGTGCTGCCTGAGCAATGGGGCGAGAAAACACGCAACGTAGATTTCTACGATATGAAAGCCGATGTTGAGAGCCTCTTGAAAAACAAAGAAGTATCCTTTGTTAAGGCCGAACATCCGGCATTGCATCCTGGACGTGCCGCCAACATTGTTTCAGACGGCCGAGTAGTTGGTTTTGTGGGCGAGTTGCATCCGAAATGGCTGCAAAAATACGATTTGCCGCAAGCGCCGCTGGTATTTGAAATCGATATGGCAGCCGTGTTAGAACGCGAAAAAACGCGTTATCAGGCAGTATCGAAATTCCAGCCGGTACGCAGGGATTTGGCGTTTGTGATGCCTGAAACCATGACCCATGATGATTTGTTGGCAACGTTGAAAGGCGCGGCAAACAAGTTGGTACAGGAAATCAGCGTATTTGACGTGTATCGAGGTACGGGACTGCCCGAAGGGATGAAGAGCATGGCGGTCAAAGTGATTTTGCAGGATATGGAAAACACGCTGACGGATGAAACAGTCGAGCCGGTTATCGGAAAACTGATCGATGCGGCAACTGCTGCGGGAGCGCAACTTCGCAGCTAAAAAATAAATATTCGCTTGAATTTTAAATAGAAATTGGTAATAATCTGCACCTGTTACAACAGAAGGTAATAATATGACATTAACTAAAGCCGAATTGGCCGATATTTTGGTAGATAAAGTCAGCAATGTAACCAAAAACGATGCCAAAGAAATCGTCGAACTCTTTTTTGAAGAAATCCGCAGCACTTTGGCACGCGGCGAAGAAATCAAAATTTCCGGTTTCGGTAATTTTCAGTTGCGCGACAAACCGCAACGTCCCGGCCGTAATCCGAAAACCGGCGAAGAAGTACCGATTACCGCCCGCCGCGTAGTAACTTTCCATGCCAGCCAAAAACTCAAAGGCATGGTGGAGCATTACTATGACAAACAACGCTAATCCCGTTATTCCTGCAAAACGTTATTTCTCGTTGGATGAAATGTGCGAACTGGTGCAAATCAGCCCGTCACAATTTGCCCAGTGGCAACATGAGAACGGTATCGTTGTCGGTTACGGCGGCGATCGTTACACCCGTTCCGACGTGGTGAAACTGTCGAAGCTGAAAGATACCTTTGCGCCTTATGTCGACCGCTTCAGCCGTGATTCTTTGGATGCAAACGGTCATCCCGCTGCAAAGGCGGAAGAAGTTAAAGCGGGGTTAAATTCTATATTGGCAGATTTGCAAAAAGCACTTGCTTAGTTTATTAGATAGACAGCCGCTTCCTTATCTAAGGGAAGCGGCTGTTTGTTTTTATGGATTTTGGGGCTTGCTCTGTATTAGAAAATATTTACTTAGTTTATAAGCATCCTTAATTAATATGATAGGTACCTGTTTTTAAATGATGTATTGATGCTTTTTGTATTGAGTTGAACCATTTTTTGAAGTTATTGTCTTTTATATCAATAATCTGCACGGATATTGTATTTAACAATCCATGCTATGAAAGTTATAATGATACAGACACAATGATATGTCGTCGGAATACTTCAATCTGCACATTTAATCTAAGGAGCGATATTATTGGCTCCAGTTTCCGGATAATCTGACAATGATTCAATATTGGCGAAAAAGTTTGGCTGCCGTACTGCTTTTAGGCGTATTTTCTCAAACATGGGCGCAATCCCATTCTGTTTATTTTAATCAATATGGCAAAATTACGGCAACGATGTCATCGGTTGCATATGTCCGACAATATACGGTTCAATCAGGTATCGCCAAGGCGCAGGATTTTTATTACCCGTCCATGAAGAAATATTCTGATCCGTATGAAGTTCCTGCAGAGCAAATTAAAGTGTTTGTTCCTGTGTTAGATAATGGGGCGTTGACGCTTTGGCATTTTAACGGACAGAAAAAAATGGTAGGGACTTATAAAAACAGCAAGCCGAACGGTGAATGGACAAACTGGTATCCGAACGGTAAGAAATCTGCTGTGATGCCTTATCAAAACGGGTTGAGCGAAGGAATCGGTTCGCGATATTACCGTAATGGAGTGAAGGAAAGCGAGATCCAGTTCAAACACGACAAAGCCAACGGGTATTGGAAGCAATGGTATCCGGACGGTAGTCCGAAGATGGAAATGAATATGGTCAATGATAAACCGACTGAGATTTTGAGTTGGGACGAAAATGGTCGTATTTTATCGGAAATCAGCATTTCTAATGGTCGTCGCAACGGTATTGTTTTGGAATGGTATGAAGATGGTGCCAAAAAGTCAGAATCGGTTTATTCCAATGATCAGCTGGTGAAAAAAACGCATTGGGACAAAGAAGGTTATGTTGTTGAATAACCGTTACAATATATAAAAAGAAAGTACGGGTAAGGTTTAATGCCTTATCCGTATTTCTTTTTTATGAAAAGGTATTTGGAGGGAAACTTGCGATATTTTTGAAAAAGCGTATAATGTTATATTATAACATATGACCTATGGAGAATTGATTGATGAAACCGAATATTCATCCTGATAATTACCGTACTGTTTTGTTTTTCGACAGTGGTGCAAATGAAGGCTGGCTTATCCGCTCTTGTGCGGAGACGCATGGTAAGACGATGATTTGGAAAGATGGAAAAGAATACCCGCTTTTCGCGCTGGATACGTCGTCTGCATCTCATCCTGTTTATACCGGCAGACAGCGCAACGTTAACACGGAAGGGCGTGCGAGTAAGTTCAATCAGCGTTTCCAATCGATGATGTCTTCATTTAGAAAGGACAAATAATGCAAGTTTTATCTTCACTGAAAACAGCGAAAAAACGCCACCGCGACTGTCAAATCGTCCGCAGGAAGGGTAAGGTTTACGTTATTTGTAAGAGTAACCCGCGCTTTAAGGCACGTCAGCGTTAAATACCGGTTGGATCGACTGTCCGCACCTGAAAATGGTGCGGATTTTTTTAGCAATCATGTAAACTCATGTTGGTTAATATCATTAAAAATATCTTTTTTGCCTGCAAATAACCAGTTTTAGGAATATCGGGTAAATTAGCGTAATCCCGCTTGTTTGGAGGTGGAGATGTTTATAACATGGCAGCACATTTAGCAGACAAATTCCTATTTAGGAGATATTTATGAAATCAAAAGTATTACTGGCTGTTGCCGCCGCATTATCCCTTGGTGCCTGCGTTTCACCCGACATGGATTATGATTTCGAACGTGGTTCCCGCCACGAGCATCGCCATGAACACCGTTACGACAATCGTGATGATAATTACGACCGTAACGAGATGCGCCGTGAAGAGCGTCGTTATGAAGAAAACCGTCGCACATCAGAGTCCCGCCGTTTGCGCACTTTCTCTTGTGAGAATGGATTGTCTGTTGATGTCCGCAACTTGAATAACGATCAGTTGGAATTGCGTCTTGACGACAAACGCGCTGTATTGTCATCCGATGTTTCCGGTTCCGGCTCGCGCTACACTTCCAACCGCGGTCTGTTCGGCAAAGGTGCGGAATGGCATGAGAAAAACGGCGAAGCATCCTTCAGCTTTACCGATCCGTACGGCAACCGTGTAGAAACTTCCTGCAGCGTGCGCTAAACATCAAATATCCTGCTAAAGGTCGTCTGAAAATGTCTTCAGACGACCTTTTTTTCTATTTGATGCAGTGTGCCCCTACATTACAGGTAATCTTTTGGATATAACGAAATCATCTTTAAATCGAACAAACCATTCTTTCCCATTTTCAGACGACCTGATTAAAGTAGCTCCAAACTGAGAATAAGGAGCACCCTATGACTACCACCGCCGACCCGCGCGCCAAGCTGCCTGATACCCCGCTTTCCGGCAACGAAGCCCTGAAAGACCGCAGCGACTATCTGCACGGTACCATCAAAGACGATTTGACCGACGACTTTACCGGCGGCTTTAC
>ENA-OWLP01000078-OWLP01000078.1-metagenome-genome-assembly--contig:-NODE-78-length-9228-cov-5.950834_pt1 | contig 9228 bp, 9 predicted proteins | sample MGYA00245340_ERZ651115 | MGnify/ENA primary metagenome ERZ651115 (study PRJEB26857, sample SAMEA4031761) | metagenome | biome: human; feature: oral; material: saliva | place: Philippines | collected 2014 | study... | reverse complement strand
GGGCCGATCCGATAGAAGCCAAGAGCTCCTTGAACGATTTTCCTAAGACCAGTTTGGCTCCAATGGCCGGGCCAAAAACACCAGCGATGGTTAGGACCTGAGAAATAATAGGAATCCTCAGGAAAGCCGAAGTCAGCCAGGCAAACCAGCTGATGCCAAAAGTCCAGAGCAGAAAAATTAGAATTTGCTTGACAGATGAGGAATCTTTATAGCTTCTAGCTTGCATCTTTCTCAGCCCCTTTCCGGTTGCCCTTCCAATACCACCAGCCGACCAGCAAGGCGGTCATGACCAGATTAGCAGCCTGGAAGCTGAGATACCTTCCGCCATTTGTAGCACTGCCGACAATCGTCGCCTGAGCAAAGTTAATGCAGCCGTGAAAGACCATGCAGGCAAAGACAGAGGCCGTCTGCTTGTAGAGAACCGCCAGACAGAAACTGACCAAGATACAAAAGGAGAGATAGAAGGGCAAAGAAGAAACCTGACTTTGACTCGTTCCCGGAATCAGCCAGAGGGGCAGATGCCAGGCCACCCAGACCAGAGCCGTGATGACAGTTGCCAGAGGGAAGGAGAATTTTTTCTCCAGAGCCGGCTGCAGCACTCCCCGCCAGCCCAACTCTTCATTCCCGCCCCCAGCAAAGGTGATAAAGGTCCAGCCCAGAGGAAACATCAGAATGGCATTCAGAGGCGGCAGGGCTGGATTGGCGATAAAAAGGGTCAAAACCCGAACCAGACAGAAGGCCAGCATATAAATCCACCAGCCCTTAGCATGAGAAAAGATAAAGTCCAGCATCTTCTTAGGATGAGAAATTTTGAGGCTGATAAAAGTTCCCAAGGCCGGTCCGAAGCCACCGATGATAATGAGAGCATAGCCCAAAGGCTCAGCCCCGCTGGTCAGCTTCAGGGCGGCTAAAATATACAGAATCAGCCAGGATCCCCAGCTAATACCAAAGGTCCAAGCTAAGAAAGGCCAAATATGCTTGGGTTCTGGCCCTACATGTGTTTGTGTGTTCATACGATAACTCCTTATCAAATGTAGAATAGTGAAAAGTCATCCGAAAACTGGACAAAGGCATCCTTTACTCTCAGTCTTTCAGATGATTGCCTGTTTTGAAATGCAGATTTTTAAAATCCGACCATTCGGTTTGTTTTATTATAAAAAATAAAAACCTGCGCCAGATAGAAAACATAGCCTTTTAGTCCTTGCTTAAAATAAAAAGCAAAGATAGACTAAATAATGCTAAAAGCTATGTCAGTACCGTTTAGCTACTGCCAGCTGTTTTTTGTTTCTAAGTTGTCCTGACTCTGATGCTTAAGACAGATCATCTCTCTGCTACTTGCTCCTTTCTTGATTTTGCAATCGCCGGATATGCCAGAGATTGGAGACAAGGCTCAGACCGCCCACTGCCATAATACCCAATCCTCGCCATGGGCTAAAGACAGAAGTCAGCAAACCACCAGCAAGGACAGCATATCCAGCTTTGACTCCCCACTTAGAATAGCGTATGCCATTCTCACCCTGTGTCATCTTTTCCAGCTGCACCTTACGTTTTTCTGCCTGCTGCTGCAAAAACTCTTTCTGACCTTCCCGCTGCCGATCCAGCTCCTGATTCAACTTGAGGATGTGCTCGCTTGTTTTTTCTACTACAGATTTCTTCATTTCTCCTCCTTTCTTTTTAAAAACCGACCAGTCGGTTTTTTGTTTTATAGACCCAGTATAACAGACACAGAAAACTTTGTCCAGTATTTTTTCAAAAAAGATTATTTTTAGTCAATGAAAATCATCAGACAACTTAGAAGCTAGTCACAAGCAACTCTCTCATACTAAAAGCTATATCTAAAAAAGCCCGGTAACGAACCAAGCTTTTATCTTTATTCAAACCCCGTCACTGTCAGCCCTAGCAGACGGATACCTCGTGGTTGCTCTTCCAAGCTATCGTATATCTCATGAGCCGTTCGCTCGATTTGCTCCTTGTCTCGAGTGGCTAGATTCAAACTTTTCCTTTTAGTCAAGGTGGAGAAATCGGCATAGCGGATTTTCAGAACGATGGTTCGCCCTTTCTTATCATGCTTAGTCAAGCTATTTTCTACCTTCTGTGCCAACAGGGTCAGCTCTTTCTTGATATCCTCCTCACTATAGAGCAGTTTGGCATAGGTCCGCTCCTTCCCGATCGACTTACGAATACGATTGGACTTGACTGGACTATTACTGATGCCACGCGCTTTCCGGTAGAGATCAAAACCAAAGCGACCAAACTTATCAATTAAAGTCATTTCCGGTATCTTGAGCAGATCTGCACCAGTATAAACTCGCATTTCATGTAGTTTTTCAACGCTCTTCTTACCAACTCCATGAAACTTGGCAATGTCCATAGGCGCCAGAAAGGCCTCTGCCTCTTCGGGTAGAATAACAGTCAGACCATGAGGCTTCTCATAATCACTGGCAATCTTGGCCAGAAACTTATTATAAGAAACGCCTGCCGAAGCCGTCAGTTGCAGCTCATTCCAGATATCGTGCTGAATCAGCTTGGCTATTTTGACTGCGGATTTAATCCCAAGCTTGTTTTCCGTTACATCCAGATAAGCCTCGTCGATACTCATTGGCTCAATCAAGTCCGTATAGCGTTTGAAAATTTCTCGGATCTGCAAGCCGACTGCCTGATATTTTTCGTAATTCCCCGATATAAAAATCCCCTGAGGGCAACGTTCATAAGCTTCCTTAGAGCTCATAGCCGAATGAACTCCGAACTTTCTAGCCTCATAATTGCAGGTGGAGACGACACCACGACCGCCAGTCAAGCGTGGATCGCTGCCGATGATGACTGGATGCCCCTTTAACTTAGGATTATCCCGCTCTTCCACCGAAGCGAAAAAAGCATCCATATCAATGTGGATAATCTTCCGAGATGTATCGTTAATCAGTGGAAAAATCAGCATGCCCTCCTCCTTTCTCCTGCCATCAATCTCAGCTTACAGGCTTTCACAAAGTCGGCCCTTTTTGCTCAAATAAATCTGAAACAGTTTTTCATTCTTGTAAAAAGTATTTTAAACGTAAGATTCTTCGCCAGTAATTTTTATATGACATTTTAATTACTTTTATTATAACTTTTTTACCCATTTTTCCAAAATATTTGAAAAGAGTTATGTTTTTCAAATCTATAGTACACATCCGAGACTTTTTACTTTCTGTATTATAAAAGAAAGTCTTTCTTTCTGCCGAAAATGGTTTGTGAAACCGATTACCGTATGATATACTTTACTTATAAATGTAACAGTTTATGTTGCTAGAATAAAGAGGAAAATCAAATGGTTGTAAAAACAGTTGTTGAAGCTCAAGATATTTTTGACAAAGCTTGGGAAGGCTTCAAAGGTGAAGACTGGAAAGAGAAAGCAAGTGTTTCTCGCTTCGTTCAAGCTAACTACACACCTTATGATGGAGATGAAAGCTTCTTGGCAGGTCCTACTGAGCGCTCACTCCACATCAAGAAAATCGTAGAAGAAACGAAAGCTCACTACGAAGAAACTCGTTTCCCAATGGACACTCGTCCAGCATCTATCGCTGGTATTGACGCTGGTTACATTGACAAGGACAACGAACTGATTTACGGTATCCAAAACGACGAACTCTTCAAATTGAACTTCATGCCAAAAGGTGGTATCCGTATGGCTGAAACTACTTTGAAAGAAAATGGATACGAACCAGATCCTGCTGTTCATGAAATCTTTACTAAATATGTTACTACAGTAAATGACGGTATCTTCCGTGCTTACACTTCTAACATCCGCCGTGCTCGTCACGCCCACACTGTAACTGGTCTTCCAGATGCTTACTCACGTGGACGTATCATCGGGGTTTACGCACGTCTTGCTCTTTATGGAGCTGACTACCTCATGGCTGAAAAAGTTCGCGACTGGAACGGTTTGACTGAGATTGACGAAGAAACAATCCGTCTGCGCGAAGAAATCAACCTGCAATACCAAGCACTCGGTGAAGTTGTAAAACTTGGTGACCTTTACGGAGTAGATGTTCGCCGTCCTGCCTTTGACGTCAAAGAAGCTATCCAATGGACTAACATCGCCTTCATGGCTGTCTGCCGTGTTATCAACGGTGCTGCTACTTCTCTTGGACGTGTGCCAATCGTACTTGATATCTTTGCAGAACGTGACCTTGCTCGTGGTACATTTACTGAATCAGAAATCCAAGAATTTGTTGATGATTTCGTTATGAAACTTCGTACAGTTAAATTTGCTCGTACAAAAGCTTACGACCAATTGTACTCAGGTGACCCAACCTTCATCACAACTTCTATGGCTGGTATGGGTGCTGACGGACGTCACCGTGTTACTAAGATGGACTACCGTTTCTTGAACACTCTTGACAATATCGGTAACTCACCAGAACCAAACTTGACAGTTCTTTGGACTGACAAATTGCCATACAACTTCCGTCGCTACTGTATGCACATGAGCCACAAACACTCTTCTATCCAATACGAAGGTGTGACTACAATGGCTAAAGACGGATACGGTGAAATGAGCTGTATCTCATGTTGTGTATCTCCACTTGACCCAGAAAATGAAGAACAACGCCACAACATCCAATACTTCGGTGCTCGTGTAAACGTTCTTAAAGCTCTTCTTACTGGTTTGAACGGTGGTTACGACGATGTTCACAAAGACTACAAAGTATTTGACATCGAACCAATCCGTGACGAAGTTCTTGAATTCGAATCAGTTAAAGCGAACTTTGAAAAATCTCTGGACTGGTTGACTGACACTTATGTAGATGCCTTGAACATCATCCACTACATGACTGACAAGTACAACTACGAAGCTGTTCAAATGGCCTTCTTGCCAACTTACCAACGCGCTAACATGGGATTCGGTATCTGTGGATTTGCCAACACTGTTGATACCTTGTCTGCTATCAAGTACGCAACTGTTAAGCCAATCCGCGACGAAAATGGCTATATCTACGACTATGAAACAATCGGAGAATACCCACGTTGGGGTGAAGATGATCCTCGCTCAAACGAACTGGCTGAATGGTTGGTTGAAGCTTACACAACTCGTCTGCGCAGCCACAAACTGTATAAGAATGCAGAAGCTACTGTGTCTCTTCTGACTATCACATCTAACGTTGCTTACTCTAAACAAACTGGTAACTCACCAGTCCACAAAGGTGTATACCTCAACGAAGATGGTTCTGTGAACTTGTCTAAATTGGAATTCTTCTCACCAGGTGCTAACCCATCTAACAAAGCTAAAGGTGGATGGTTGCAAAACTTGAACTCACTTGCTAGCCTTGACTTTGGTTACGCAGCTGACGGTATCTCATTGACAACTCAAGTATCACCACGTGCTCTTGGTAAAACTCGTGACGAACAAGTTGATAACTTGGTAACAATCCTTGATGGTTACTTCGAAAACGGTGGACAACACGTTAACTTGAACGTTATGGACTTGAACGATGTTTACGAAAAGATCATGTCAGGTGAAGACGTTATCGTACGTATCTCTGGATACTGTGTAAACACTAAATACCTCACTCCAGAACAAAAAACTGAATTGACACAACGTGTCTTCCATGAAGTACTTTCAATGGATGATGCATTGAGCTAAGATTCATAAATAGCAATTTGAAAGCCAGTCATATTGACTGGTTTTTTGTGTACGACGGGCATGTCGTGCATCTGAGGTGTAAGTCCTCCGTGGGCACCCGCTACCGGTGAACCCAATAGCGATTCCCAAGCCTGACTATCGTGAGGTAGCGGGGAGAGGAAGGGATAGCGAAATCGTGGCTCTACGAACAGAAACGTGATAGTAAGGCGTATATAGCGGATAAGGGGGCGCAAAACTCTAAAGTCCAAAAAGGTAGTCGTAACCTATATGCGTAAATCACGAGAGTAAACGAGGAAAGATGTACGACTTATCCCGTGAGGTCTCATGAGCGCTGAAAGTGTAGTAATAACGAATCATGAGAAGTCAGCCGAGCCCATAGTAGTGAGGAAACCTCTGTAATGGAAGTGGAGCGAAGGGGTGAACAACTAATTGAAGTAATCCTACTTCACTTGTGTCTGTAAAACGAACGGTCTGATAGAACTGGAGTCTGTCACGTATTGACTAGATGAAGATTCACCAATATAAGATGTCCCTCAGACACCAAAACAAGAAAGGAATACGCACATGTCAAAATTGCTAGATAAGATATTATCACGCGAAAATATGCTTGAAGCTTACAATCAAGTAAAATCCAATAAGGGCTCAGCTGGGATTGATGGAATTACTATCGAAAAGATGGATGACTATCTCAGACAAAACTGGCGCCTGACGAAGGAACTGATAAAACAGAGAAAATACAAGCCTCAACCAGTTCTCAGAGTTGAGATTCCTAAACCAAACGGAGGCATCCGTCAACTAGGAATTCCAACAGTTATGGATAGAATGATTCAACAGGCCATTGTTCAAGTCATTAGCCCTATTTGTGAACCTCATTTCTCAGATACGAGCTATGGATTCAGACCAAATAGGTCATGTGAAAAAGCCATCATGAAACTCTTAGAGTACTTAAATGATGGCTATGAGTGGATAGTGGATATAGACCTAGAGAAATTTTTCGATACAGTTCCTCAAGATAGATTGATGTCCTTAGTACATAAGATTATCGAAGACGGAGATACGGAATCCTTGATTCGTAAGTATCTTCATTCAGGTGTTATCATTAACGGTCAGCGTCATAAAACGCTAGTTGGCACGCCACAGGGCGGAAATTTATCTCCTCTCTTATCTAATATCATGCTTAATGAATTGGACAAGGAATTAGAAAAGAGGGGACTTCGATTTGTGCGCTACGCAGATGATTGTGTGATTACGGTTGGAAGCGAGGCCTCCGCTAAGCGTGTAATGTATTCAGTCAGTCGTTTTATTGAGAAACGGCTAGGCTTGAAAGTAAACATGACCAAGACTAAGATTACCAGACCAAGAGAGTTGAAATATCTAGGTTTCGGGTTCTGGAAATCATCAGATGGTTGGGAAAGTCGTCCACATCAAGATAGTATTCGGAGATTTAAGCTTAAATTGAAGAAACTAACACAGAGGAAATGGAGTATAGACTTAACAAGACGTATTGAGCAACTGAATTTGTCCATTCGAGGATGGATAAACTATTTCTCATTGGGAAATATGAAAAGTATAGTCACCAGCATAGATGAGCGCTTGCGTACTCGCCTACGAGTGATTATCTGGAAGCAATGGAAGAAGAAATCTAGACGATTATGGGGATTGCTTAAGTTAGGGGTCCCTAAATGGATAGCAGATAAGGTATCTGGCTGGGGCGACCACTATCAATTAGTAGCTCAGAAGTCGATACTTAAACGTGCTATATCAAAACCAGTCCTCGAAAAACGTGGACTGGTTTCGTGTTTGGATTATTACCTTGAACGACATGCGTTAAAAGTTATACTCAATTGTTTTCAAAAAGCAACCTAGTCCATTGTCTGCTGACAGTGGACCTTAAAACGCTTTTTTCCAGTCCTTGAATAACTTCTTGAAGCTTATCAATAACAGCTTCCAATGTTTGGAAAGCCTTATTTTTAAAACCTCGTTTTCGAATTTCTTTCCAGACTTGTTCAATAGGGTTCATTTCTGGTGTATAAGGTGGGATAAAAGCCAACTCAATATTACTTGGAATCTCTAAGGTACTTGATTTATGCCATATAGCATTATCCATGACAAGTAAAATATAGTCATCTGGATAAGCTTGTGAGACTTGCCGTAGAAATTCATTCGTCCACTCAGTATTGCATCCTCCAGCAATGAGAAAGAAGGAATCTCCTGTCTGAGCATCTACTGCCCCATAACAATAGCGATATTCTCGCATATAATGACTAGGAATACTAGGTCGGATTCCTTGAGGAGCCCAACAAGAACTCATCTTACTGATTCTTCCGAAACCAGCTTCATCTTGGTACATCAAGCGTACTTTGTTATAAGTCCCCTCCTCTTTAAAGCGCTTACTTAAGGTCTCGAATGTAGATTTTATTTTTAGACGTCTCAATTGTCTGAGCGTCTGCCTTCTTAGGATGTTCAGGTCGAGGAGTGACCGTTCGCCAACCATGGCGTTTCAGGAGATAATAGAAACCATCACGTGTGGAAGTGCGGCCAATCTCTTTTTGATAGGCTTCAAATAACTGATTGACAGTTACAAATTCCCCATCCTGGGCAGCTTCTATATGACGTTTTAGAAATGCTTGTTCTTCTTCGTAAGTCATATATTCTCGATGACGTCCACCACGGGTTTCTTGAAGAAGAGCTTCTAAACCAAACTCCTTATATTTTTTCAAATTCCTCCAAACAGTTGTTTTATTGCAATCTAGCAGATCCATGATTTCCTTATAACTCTTTTCTTTTGAGCGAAAATAAATAATCTGTAGACGTTTGTGATATTTGGCGTAAGATGAATCTCTTAGGAGTTGTTCAATTTTTTGTATTTCTTCGTTTGTAAGTTTCATAACTACTATTATAAGATGTTTTTTGATTTTAGTCCAGTATTAGAAGACATTAAGCGCCATCTCTTGGCTAGTATTGATACCATCGTCTCCACGCCCAAGCAGTTTGTGCTTCACCCAGATAAAGACTTTAGTCGCACAAGTCCTTTATCGCTAAAACAGATGATAGCGGCTATCCTTACCATGGGTGGAAAGAGTCTGTCTAAAGAATTGCTTGATTTAGACTTGCCTGTCTCTCCCTCTGCCTTTGTGCAGCGTCGTTATCGAATAAAATCTCAGGCCTTTTATGACCTCTTCAAAGACTTTACCGCTAAACTACCGAGTCCTAATGACTTACCCTTCTTAGCGGTGGATGGGAGTGATGTGAGCATTCCCAGAAATCGTTTGGATCAAAGCACCGCTATTCAAACGGGGAAGAGTCATACTCCCTACAATCTCATTCACATTAACGCTCTCTATGAGTTGGAGAGCGGAACTTATCAAGGCCTTGTCATTCAAGATAAGGCGGAGGCGGATGAACGAGCTGCCTTGGTGACCATGATGGAGAACTCTCCCTTTTGAACGTGCCCTTCTTCTGATGGATAGAGGCTACGAATCCTACAATGTCATGGCGCATTGTCAAGAAAGAAACTGGCTCTATGTTGGTCGCATCCGCGATGGCAGAAATTCCATCAAATCCTCTTTAGACTTGCCTTCTACTCCTTGTTTTGATGTGAGATTTGA
>ENA-OWLP01000077-OWLP01000077.1-metagenome-genome-assembly--contig:-NODE-77-length-9547-cov-6.508639_pt1 | contig 9547 bp, 9 predicted proteins | sample MGYA00245340_ERZ651115 | MGnify/ENA primary metagenome ERZ651115 (study PRJEB26857, sample SAMEA4031761) | metagenome | biome: human; feature: oral; material: saliva | place: Philippines | collected 2014 | study... | reverse complement strand
ATTTTAATCTTTATTTTGACCGCACTTTCCTTTGTGATGGTTAAGCGTTACACCCGAAAACTCAGCCAACAAACGGAATTTCAGCCTGTTTTGTTGAGGGTACTATCCTAAATTTAGCTCCCTATTAATCGTAATAGGTAATGTATTCTGCACTTTTAGTAATACGAGTACCCGCTTTTCCTTTAACAACATCTACAATATCCGAAAGAGAGCCGATTATCGCATCTTTACCCGTATTACGCACAAAATTGACTGCGGCTTGAACTTTTGGTCCCATTGAACCAGCAGCAAAGTTAAGTTTTTCCATTTCTTCCGGAGAAGCTACCGCAATGGCTTTTTGTGTTGGTTTGCCCCAATCAATAAATGTTGCAGAAACATCGGTAGCAATAACAAAGAGATCTGCTTCTAAATTTTCTGCAAGTAATGCAGAACATAGATCTTTATCGATTACAGCCTCAACCCCTTGTAAATTATGTTGCTCATCATAATAAGTTGGGATACCACCACCACCTGCACAAATCACAATACTCCCTTTTTCTAATAACCATTTTACTGGTCGAATCTCGAATATACGTTTAGGTAACGGACTTGGTACAACTCGACGGTATTTATCTCCATCTTGTGCAATAGACCAATTTTTCTCTTTTGCTAAACGCTCTGCTTCTTCTTTAGAATAAACAGGACCAATTGGTTTAGTCGGATTTTTAAAAGCTGGATCATTGATATCTACTTCAACTTGAGAGATTAATGTCGCCAACGGAACCTCAAAAGGAACAAAATTACCCAATTCTTGTTGAATCATATATCCAATCATACCGATAGATTCAGCACCCAAAACATCTAATGGATAAACAGGTACATCCTTATAAGCCGCCCCTTGTAAAGCGAGCAACCCAACTTGAGGGCCATTACCATGAGCGATCACTAATTCATTGTTTAGATAAATTTTAGCAATTTGCTCACAAGCAATACGAACATTTTTTCGTTGATTTTCTGCAGTTAATGGCTCCCCCCGGCGTAATAGAGCATTACCACCTAGTGCAATAACAATTCTCATAATCTCTCCTAAGCTAAACTCGCTACCATGACTGCTTTAATCGTATGCATACGGTTTTCAGCTTGTTCAAAAGCAATATTCATCGGTGACTCAAACACATCTTCAGTCACCTCAATACCATTTGCTAAAACTGGGTATTTTTCAGCAATTTGACGACCCACTTTGGTTTCGCTATTATGGAATGCAGGTAAACAGTGCATGAATTTCACATTAGGATTACCAGTTCGCTTCATTAATTCCGGTGTAACTTGGTACGGCAACAATAGTTGAATTCGATCACCCCATGTTTCCAATGGTTCACCCATTGAAACCCAAACGTCGGTATGTACAAAGTCAACACCTTTCACTGCTTTATCAATATCGTCAGTAACTGTGATTCTTGCTCTACTTTGTTTAGCAAAGCCTTCACATAATTCTACTAATTCAGCATCTGGTAATAATGCTTTAGGACCACAAATACGGACATCCATACCTAATTTGGCACCAATCAACAATAAAGAGCTACCCATATTGTTGCGAGCATCACCAATATATACATAGCTAATTTCACTTAGTGGCTTGTCACAATTTTCAATCATAGTAAGCACATCTGCTAGCATTTGTGTAGGATGGAATTCATCTGTTAAACCATTAAATACTGGCACACCGGCATAATCCGCAAGCTCTTGAACAATACTTTGCTTAAAACCACGATATTCTATTGCATCGTACATTCTTCCAAGTACTCGCGCTGTATCTTTCATACTTTCTTTATGTCCGATTTGAGAGGAGTTTGGATCGATATAAGTTACTCGAGCACCTTGGTCATAGGCAGCGACTTCAAAAGCACAACGAGTACGCGTTGAGGTTTTTTCAAAAATTAATGCGATATTTTTACCTTGCAGTTTAGGTTGCTCAGTTCCCGCATATTTCGCTCGTTTTAAATCGCGGGATAAATCTAGTAAGTACTTAATTTCACGTTCTGAATGATTAACAAGACTTAAGAGGTGTCTATTTCTAAGATTGAAAGCCATAACAATCTCCTTATTTTATATCATTAATAAAAGATGGATATTCATTCTACTTAACGGTAAATAACTCAATTCTAAAAAACAAGTTAAATCTGATATTTTATTTTTGCCTCAAACGTAAAGTTTTGCAACTAAATTCAATCTTTATTTTGTGATGCACATCACACTTCATATCAGAACTTTATATTGTGCTTTCTTTATATGCAAAAGAGATTTAAAATCCCGTCGATTCTCATATAACAGGAGTTCATATGATCAACAGAAGAGATTTCATCCAGCTTGGCGCAAGTAGCATTTTAGCCTTAAGTGCGAGCCGTTTTGCTTTTGCGAAAAGTGACACACAAGTCGATTTACGTATTGTAGCAACGACCGATATTCACAGTTTTTTAACTGACTTCGATTACTACAAAGATGCACCTACTGAGAAATTCGGTTTTACCCGTGCAGCAAGCTTGATTCGTCAAGCGCGTCAAGAGGTGAAAAACAGCGTTTTAGTTGATAACGGTGACTTAATCCAAGGTAACCCAATTGCTGACTATCAAGCAGCGAAAGGTTACAAAGAAGGCAAATCAAATCCAGCTGTGGATTGCTTAAATGCGATGCACTATGAAGTGGGCACCTTAGGTAACCATGAGTTTAACTACGGCTTAGACTATTTAGCCGATGCTATTAAACAAGCGAAATTCCCAATCATCAATGCCAACGTAGTGAAAGTCGGCACTGAAGAGCCCTATTTCACGCCTTATGTGATTCAAACCAAAGAAGTGGTGGATAGCCAAGGTAAAACCCATAAACTAAACATCGGTTATATCGGTTTTGTGCCACCACAAATTATGGTGTGGGATAAAGCAAATTTACAAGGCAAAGTTGAAACACGCGATATCGTGAAAACCGCACAAAAATATGTGCCAGAAATGAAACAAAAAGGCGCCGATATTATTGTGGCACTTGCGCACACTGGCCCATCTGATGAACCATATCAAGAAGGCGCAGAGAACTCAGCATTCTACCTTGCTGATGTACCACACATTGATGTGATCGTTTTCGGTCACTCTCACCGTTTATTCCCGAACAAAGAGTTCGCAAAATCACCAAATGCAGATATTGCTAAAGGTACCGTAAAAGGTGTGCCTGGAAGTATGGCTGGCTACTGGGCAAACAACATCAGTGTAATCGACTTAACCCTTGCTCAACACAACGGCAAATGGTTAGTGGCTGATGGTAAAGCGGCACTTCGTCCAATTTACGATGCCGAAAACAAAAAAGCGACCACAGAAAGTGATGCAGAATTGACCGCACTTTTAAAACCTGTGCATGAAGCCACCCGTGAATTCGTGGCACAGCCAATCGGTAAAGCTACCGATAACATGTACAGCTACTTAGCGTTAGTACAAGATGACCCAACCATTCAAATTGTGAACCAAGCACAAAAAGCTTACGTTGAAAAAGTGGCACCAAGTGTTGCAGCAATGGCAGGCTTACCAATTTTAAGTGCAGGCGCACCATTTAAAGCGGGAGGACGTAAAAATGACCCTACTGGCTATACAGAAGTGAACAAAGGTGAATTAACCTTCCGTAACGCAGCAGACTTATACCTCTATCCAAACACCTTAGTTGTGGTGAAAGCAACCGGTGAAGAACTGAAAGAATGGTTGGAATGTAGCGCAGGTATGTTTAAACAAATCGATCCTGCAAGCGACAAACCACAATCTTTAATCGACTGGGAAGGTTTCCGTACTTATAACTATGATGTGATTGACGGCGTAAATTATGAATTCGACCTCACTCAACCCGCGCGTTATGACGGCGAATGTAAATTGATTAACCCGAACTCACATCGTGTAGTGAATTTAACTTACCAAGGTAAACCGGTTGATCCAAAAGCAGAATTCTTAATTGCGACTAACAACTATCGTGCTTACGGTAATAAATTCCCAGGCACGGGCGATGCACACATCGTTTACGCTTCTCCTGATGAAAACCGCCAAATCCTTGCGGACTACATCAAAGCAGAAAGTGAAAAACATGGTCATGTAAACCCAAGTGCGGATAAAAACTGGCGTTTTGCACCGATTAAAGGTAACGATAAATTAGACGTGCGTTTTGAAACCTCGCCAAGCGAACAAGCGGCAAAATTTATTCAAGACAATGCGCAATACCCAATGAAGAAAGTCGGCACCGATGAAGTGGGCTTTGCGGTATATCAAATCGATTTATCGAAATAACAAAAAAGGGCGTGCTCAGCACGCCCTACTTATTTCAAAGTGCGGTCAATTTTGACCTTATTTTTCTTCTTTTGGAAGTCTGATTAAGGAAAAGATCAAGCCGCCCCAAATCACTAAAAGCGCCACAATCATCATTGTAATTGCAATACTCGTCATCTTTATTCTCCTTTTTCTTCAAGCTTAAAGTTGACTTCATTTTTCCATTTTAAACGAGAAAGAATGAATGAAACGACCACTAGCGAAATTGCCATGCCCCAACCAAAGATATTTACAAACCAACTTGGATAACCTTCATAACCTTCAGTAAATACTTTCGCACCCTCACTAAATAACATAAAGGCAAGAATACCGGTGGTGATGACAATGCATAAACGCCATAGGAAACCCACTTTGAATGAAGAACTTTGGTTTAAGTGGTTGCCTAATAAGCCTAGTTTTTCATTTGCTACAATCACAATTAATGAAACAAATGCCACTGCAACAATACCAAAGTAGTTCACAAATTTATCGAATACATCAAGCATTGGTAAGCCGGTTGTCGTACCAAATAAAATAACTGACACCACCATCATTGGTAAACCAACAACAAAGGTCGCTTTTGCTCGACGCAAACGGAGTTTATCTTGAATTGCTGAAATGATTACTTCAATAACAGAGATAAATGAGGTTAATGCCGCAAAGGTTAATGAACCAAAGAACAATACCCCTAATACTTCACCGAATGGTGCTTTGTTAATAATAGTTGGGAATGCAAAGAAAGCTAAACCAATACCGCCTTTTGCCACTTCGCTCACCTCTACGCCTTGTGCGGTTGCAATGAAGCCTAATGCCGCAAATACACCGATACCGGCAAGCACTTCAAAGCTTGAGTTCGCAAAACCAACAACCAAGCCGCTACCTGTTAAATCAGAATCTTTCTTCAAGTACGATGCATACGTGATCATAATCCCGAAACAGATGGAAAGAGAGAAGAAGATTTGACCGTAAGCCGCAATCCACACGCTTGGGTTAGATAGTTTTGACCAGTCTGGTGTAAATAGTGCGTTCAAGCCTTTTTCTGCACCCGGTAGGAATAAAGAATAAACAACCAACGCCACAAACATCACCACTAAAACAGGCATTAAGATGTCTGCAGATTTAGAAATCCCTTTTTGAATACCTAAAGAAAGCACGCCTAACGCCACTAACCATACAGCAATTAATGGGCCAGTTACCATGCCGACAAACTCAAAGCTCACACCATTGCTGATATCGCCCATTTTTAAGAATTCGTGTAGGAAGAAATCAATTGGTTTATCACCCCAGGCAGAATTAAGTGAGAAATAGGTATAGCTTGCTGCCCAACCTAATACCACGGCGTAGTAAAGACCGATGATGACGTTCACCATCACCTGCCACCAACCAAACACTTCAAAGTGCGGGTTAAAACGACGATAAGAAAGCGGGGCTCCACCACGATGGCGATGACCAATTGCGTAATCTAAGAAAAGCAATGGAATACCGGCGGTTAAAAGTGCAATAAGATAAGGGATAATAAATGCACCGCCCCCGTTTTCATAAGTAGTATAAGGGAAACGCCAGATGTTTCCTAAGCCAACAGCGGATCCAATCGCCGCCATAATAAATGCCTTCCGACCAGAAAAGGTCTCACGCTTTGCGTTTGACTGCGTCATATTAAGTTCCTTTTGAATGAAGAAAGGTTTCAATATAATGAATTATAAAACCTAGTCAAGAATTTGATTTAAAGTGTGGTTAAAAATAATGAATTTTTTTTAAATATCACTGTCTAAAGACCGAATTTAGTCTCTATTAACAACCCAAAGGAAACATTTATGAATCTCAACAGCATTTTAAATCAAGTTTTAGATGTCGCTAAAAACTCTGCAAGCAAACTTGAAACTGGCAACCAAACTATGGACACTATCACTAAAGTTGGTGGTGGTGCAGCGTTAGGCGGTGTCTTATCGATGATTTTAGGCCGTAGTGGCGGTGCAAGCTTAGCAAAATTAGGCTCACTTGCCGTTTTAGGTAACCTTGCTTACCAAGCTTACCAAAACTATCAAAAATCCCAACAAGGCAGCCAACCAAACATCTCAGAAAATGCGTTTGATGTATTAAATTCATCAAGCCATGTCGATGCGGGTGAATTAATTTTACGCACCATGATCGCCACTGCGGCTGCAGATGGTGAAATCACCGAAGATGAAAAACAAACTATTGCAAATGAAGCGGGTAACAACCCTGAATTAGCGCAATGGCTTGAACGAGAAATCCAAAATCCAATTTCTATCAATGAAATTGCTCGTCTCGTAGGTAACGATACTGCACTTGCAAGTAATGTGTACTTAGCCGCTCGTTTAGTAAGCAAAGATTTATCTCGCAAAGAAATCATTTTCTTAGCAGATTTAGCACAAGCATTAGGCTTAGACGATGCGCTTGTTGAACAATTAGAAAAACAAGCAGGTTTCTAATTTTATGCACAGAAAACATCACGTTTTCTGACCGCACTTTTCATTCAAAAACACGATAATGTTTGTTATCGTGTTTTTTTCATTGGTTTTTTAGCGAAAACCTAACCAAAGGCGAAAAATTCCGCTACAATGCTGAACTTCAGTGTTCATAAAATTATTCAATAATCATAAAAACGGGAAGCAACATGACAGGCGCACAACTCATTATCGAATGTTTAAAAGCGCACGGTGTAACCGATCTTTTCGGCTACCCAGGCGGGGCAATCATGCCAACCTACGATGCAATTTATGACTCAGGTCTTGACCATCTCCTTTGTCGTAACGAACAAGGTGCCGCAATAGCTGCAATTGGTTATGCACGCTCTACAGGCAAAGTAGGCGTATGTGTCGCAACGTCAGGCCCAGGTGCAACCAACTTAGTAACAGGTTTAGGTGATGCCTTTGCTGATTCTGTGCCTCTCGTAGCATTTACCGGCCAAGTGGCTGCTCCCCTTATCGGTACGGATGCTTTCCAAGAAACCGATGTTTTAGGTTTATCCCTTGCGTGTACTAAACACAGCTATATTGTTCAATCTATTGAAGAACTTCCTGAAATTATTGCCTCTGCTTTCCAAATTGCACAAAGTGGCAGACCAGGCCCTGTTCTCATCGATGTCCCTCGTAACATCCAAGTTGGCGATGTACCAGAACATATCAAACCCATTGTAAAACCTGTCGTAAAACCAACCGCACTTTCAGAATTAAAATTAGCGGAAGCAAAAGAATTATTGGCACAAGCGAAAAAACCAGTGCTTTATGTGGGCGGTGGTGTAGGCATGGCGAAAGCTACACAAGCGGTCAAAAAATTCCTACAAATCACCAAAATGCCATCTGTTTCGACATTGAAAGGCTTAGGCTCAATTGACCCAACCGATCCCGTTTATATGGGCATGATTGGTATGCATGGCACAAGAGCTGCAAATGTTGCCGTACAAGAATGTGATTTATTGTTAGTATGCGGTGCGCGTTTTGATGACCGTGTGACCGGTAAATTAGATAATTTTGCACCACACGCGAAAGTGATCCATTGTGATATTGATGCAGCAGAAATCAACAAACTTCGTGTGGCAAATGTCGCCCTTCAAGGTGATTTAATTCAAGCCTTAGAAGCCTTAAGTATTCCGCTTGCGATTGATGATTGGCGTGCACACATCCAAGCGTTAAAAGCCAAACTCGATTTCACTTATATCGACAATGCAGGCAACCGACCGATTGACCCTTGGTCATTGCTCAACACACTTTCTCAGCGTAAACCTCAAAATGCCGTGATTTGTACCGATGTGGGCCAACACCAAATGTGGTCTGCGCAACATATGCGTCATTTCGCACCAGAAAACTATATTACCTCTGCGGGTTTCGGCACCATGGGATTTGGTTTACCTGCAGCAGTGGGCGCGAAAAAAGCACGCCCTCATGATGAAGTGATTTTGGTGACAGGCGATGGTTCATTGATGATGAACATTCAAGAATTAGGCTCAATCAAACGCGGCAAATTACCCGTGAAAATTTTGCTGTTAGATAACCAACGCCTTGGTATGGTGCGTCAATGGCAAGATCTTTTCTGGAACAAACGCCGCTCTGAAACCATTTTAGAAGATAACCCTGATTTCGTGATGTTAGCGAAAGCCTTTGATATTCCAGCTGAACGCATTGAGCGCGCTGATGATGTAGATGCGGCACTTAATCGTTTATTAAATAGTGAAACTGCCTATTTATTGCAAGTATGCATTCCACCTGAAGAATGTGTATGGCCATTAGTACCTCCGGGTGCATGCAACACAGATATGTTGGAGGAAATTTAAGATGAACCAATATACTTTTGACTTAATCGCTCAACATCGCCCAGAGGTTTTAGAACGCGTATTACGCGTTATTCGTTTACGTGGCTTTACTGTGACTAATATGGAGATGGCATTGGTAGAAACCCAAGTGCAGTTAAAAATCACTGTAAAATCTGACCGCACTTTTGATTTGTTGGTTAATCAGTTGGCGAAATTGCCGGATGTATTAGGAATAAAATAATGAAAAAGTTTTTTTTACTTGTCATTTCTATTTTATTTGTAGTTGGATGTACAACACAAGAAAAAGAAATATCTAAGCAAACAGAGGTAATTCAAGCCTTTTTTATTGCAAATAATAATATTTATGCAGTGGGAGATTTAAATAGCTATCAATTTTCTTCTTCTAAATCTGAAGATGTGCAAAATTTCATTAATTTTTTAAATTCTAAAGATATAAAAGCCTTTAAAGAAGCACGCATAGATCGTATTGAAAAAAATAGTGAAGATAACAAAATTAAAGCATTCGTATTTATTGAACTTGATAGCAAAAAATTGACTAAAAAGGAGATAGAAAGTTTATTTAATAAACGTGACGTTTACAAATCCTCTCAGGGAAATCCTGACTTACTTTTTGGAATAAGTCATGGTGAGCTTGTAAAGCTTCAGAATAAAGATGAGATCTTGATGAAAGGAAAGCTCTCTAAACCATTAAAAACAAATTTTATTGAATATAAAAAATCAACAAGTTTTGATTATGAAGGAACCAAAGAAGGAGCTTCAATGGCTGTTGTTTGGGGAGGTGTTGCTATTCTTATGATTCCATTAGCAATTATTACATTGCCATTTCAAGCTGTAGATTCTTTATCTAAATAATTGCATTTATAAACTTAATTTTATCGAATAATTTCTTCGTATTATCTTCCGCCAAATCTCCCCTACCCCTCTTTGCTAAAGAGGGGATTGA
>ENA-OWLP01000076-OWLP01000076.1-metagenome-genome-assembly--contig:-NODE-76-length-9583-cov-7.512385_pt1 | contig 9583 bp, 11 predicted proteins | sample MGYA00245340_ERZ651115 | MGnify/ENA primary metagenome ERZ651115 (study PRJEB26857, sample SAMEA4031761) | metagenome | biome: human; feature: oral; material: saliva | place: Philippines | collected 2014 | study... | reverse complement strand
GAGTTCTCCAACTGTCATTCCTACTGCTAATTTAAACATTGGTGAGTCCAACGTTTCCGGTGCGAACTGTTGTAAAAACGGTTCTATAATTTTTAGGGTTGATGGAAATTTTCCACCAACCCTATTTTAGTGTATACAAAAAGGCCAACATCCATTATATTAAAAGCTCCTAAACCTAATACAAAAGGATGATGACCATATGAACAATATACTAGAAGCTACGCTACAAATCAAAGATAAAAACATTATTTGGAATGATAAAGTTCAAGAAAAGATATTTAAAAAGAGAAAATCTTTATTTTATTCAGCTACATATACGCATAAGCCAGAATTTTGTGCTGTTTGTGGGTGTGTTAGCCAAAATAATAATATCGTTAAAAACGGTACGAAAACGTCTCGTATCACTCTCTGTTCTGTTTCAGGCCTACCGGCCTACTTAAATCTACGCAAGCAGAGATTTCTCTGCAGAGAATGTGGTTCTTCATTTACCGCAGATACTAGTCGAATCGTAGAAAAGAGCCATAAAAAAGACAAACATCAAAATCGATGTTTGTCTTCGTTCTGAGACAGACGCAAGTCTGTCTTGACTTTTATAGCAATTCTTTAATGGCAGTTACTAGGTCAGTTTGTGGGCGACCGAGCAGGTTTTCCAAGTCGCTGTCAGCAATATCCAATTGACCATCTGCGATGTCTGCTTGGATGGCTGAGAGGACAAAGATAGCTTCCTTAGGAAGTCCAGCTTTAGCCAAGCCTTTTTGGTAGTCTTCGAGGCTAACGGAGAGGACTTGGAAGTCTTTACCAGTCGCTGCCTGAGCAGCCTTAGCAAAGTCAGCATAGGTCACAGCTTTTCCAGCCAATTCATAGACTTGGTAGCCGTCAAAGTCTTGCGTTAGTGCATGCGCTGCCGCTTCAGCGTAGTCACGGCGAGCTGCCCAACCAACCTTGCCTTTTCCACCAGCGTAGACAAAGGGCTGACCGGCGAGAGCTGCACGAACAGTTTCTATTTCATTTTCTACGTACCAGTTGTTGCGCAGGACCTTGACATTGAGACCAGAAGCCTGGAGGGCAATTTCAGTGGCCTTGTGGTCAGGGGCTAGAACCGCTGCGGAAGTATCCGCACGGGTTATACTGGTGTAGACAATGTTTTTGACGCCAGCCATCTTGGCTGCAGCGATAACATTTTGATGCTGTACTTCACGAGGGGTGGCTTGACCTGGGGCACCAGAAACAAACATCAGTGTCTCAATCTCAGCAAAGGCATTTTCTAAGACTGACTGATCAGAGTAGTCTCCAATCCGCACATCATAGCCTGCTTCCTTAAACACTTGTCCTTTTTCTGCAGAACGGACTAAAACGGCAATGTCTGAAGCTGGTACAGATTTTGAAAGGTTTTCCAAGATGGCAGCACCGAGTCCACCTGTAACGCCTGTGATTAGCGTAGTCATTGTATTCCTCCTATTAGCTTAATTTTGTAAAGGTTCCTTTGTAGTTAAGGAACTGATTGTCTGGTAGAGTAATGTTGGTATAGACAATGTCTTGGTTGAAATCTTCTACGTGAGTAACGGTAGAACCGTCTGGCTCTGACCAAGTAACCATGAAGACCTTGTCTGCAACTTCTGTTGCTGTATAAGTAACAGTCACAACCGCTTCAGCAACAGGTGCAGCATCACCGACGCTTGAAAAAGTCATTGTTTTACCATCTACATCAAAATTGAGATGATAAGCTAGGTCGCCAAATTGTGCTTTGTATGTGTGTCCGATAGGTGGAAATGTGTTTGCCATAATCATTCTCCTTTTAGTTTAATTGTGTTTATTATTTAATTAGTTTAAGATTGCGAAACCACCAGTCCAGGTGATTTGTTCACGAGCCGCTAAGCTGATTTGTAGGAAACCCATTGCTTCCAATTCACGTGCCCGTTTCAGGCTGCCTGCGTCTTTGACCGCTAGGTCGCTAGCTGCAAGAGCTTGAGCGATAGTGTTCTTGGCTTCCTCATGGTCAGAAGCCAACAGTACAGTTGTCTGTAGGAAGTTTAAATACCAGAAAACTTCGTTTGGTCGCTTTTTTATTAATTTAAACCATTTATTTAAATAGCTTAATAGTAAAGATTTTCAAAAATCGAAATCTTTTTGTCCCAAACTCATTTCTATTTTTCATCCAATAAGTTGACAAATTTTACCTCTATTGCCAAGCTCATTAATCTAGAACTGCAAAGCCACCTGTCCAAGAAACTTGTTCTCTCGCTGCTAAGCTGATTTGTAAAAAGCCCATGGCTTCTAATTCACGAGCGCGTTTCAAACTACCTGCATCTTTGACACGAAGGTCACTTCCAGACAAAACTTCTTCAATTTTTGCCTTGGCATCAGCATGATCTGAGGCTAGTAAAACCGTCGTCATAGCTTGATCTGCTACTTTTCCTGTCGCCAAGCTTGCTCCAAAGGTCGTGTTAAATCCTTTCACAACAAAACTAGTTGGCAATTTTTCTTGAATCAGTGCAGCCGCTGAAGAATCAGCTGGAACTACTAGGTCATCAAAGGTATCAAAATTAACTGGATTGCTAATATCAATTATAATTTTTCCTGCCAATTGGCTAGCATAAGTTGAAAGAATGCCCTCAATTGCCCCATAAGGGACTGCCAAGACAACAATCTCCCCAAAAGAAGCTGCTTCTTGGTCTTTTGTAATGAAATTAACTGTATTGCCAGCTTTTTCAAAACGACTAGCAATTGCCTGTCCCATATTTCCTTGTCCAAAAATTGTGATTTGTGCCATTGTATTTCTCCTAATTAATAAATTCAAATGTGCCTGAATGCGTCAATGTTTGTCGTTGTCCAAAGGCTTCTGGATCATTCCAAGACATGAACGCCCAAACTGTCCCTTCTGCAAGATTGATATGATGTGTGATAGAATTTCCAGTTGACTCAATCCAGCTAACACTGATAAGGTCATCTGTCAATTCCTTTGTATAAATCCTATCTGTCTCACTTCCCAAACCATCTTCAGCAAGGCTAGTCCAAGTCATCTTATTGTCTGCCAAGTATTCTAATTGAAATTGAAACCCTGTTTCAAAACGTACTACAGCTGTTCTACCTTCAAGTTTCATCTGCTTTTACTCCCTTTCATTACTTAATTGGAAACATGGCATTGCCATTCACTGCTTCGCTAGCTGGAACCTCTTCTTGCATGACATCCCAATGTTCAATAAATTTTCCATCTTCAACACGGAAATAATCAACCGCAATCATTGTTTTTCCAAACCAGTTTGAATAGCGACCATGCACTGCAACGATATTACCTTCTTCCATAGCAATACCTGGTTCATAAGAAATTTGATTGTCTTCTGATGTGATAAATCCACGAAGGACATCCAAACCATTTGGCATGCTTGGGTTGTGTTGGATCATATCGTCTTTCCAAAAAGTTTCAACTTTTGCAAGATCTTTTTCGTTAAATACTGCGTTAAGATAGTTAATAGCTTGTTCTTTAAGTGTTGACATCGTTATTCACCTCTAAAAATATTTTTTGATTAAGAAGTTCATCCTCAACCTTGACTTTATTTTACATTAGTAGTGATAAATTGTAAAATATAATGCTCAAAAAACTCATAGAGTTCATCCTCGTGTAAACTGTAAGTAACCACACTGACCAGAAGACAGGAGAAATCTATGAGTTACCACCACCTTACAATAACTGAACAAATCAAGATAGAGAATTACCTAGAATTAAGTCTCAAACCAATCCAAATAGCGAGAAAATTAGGCGTTCACAAATCAACCCTTTCAAGAGAATTAAGGCCTTGTAATGACACTTACTCTGCACAAGCATCACAAACACGCTATGAGAAACTGGCTAAGCAGAAGAGAAGAAAATCGAGTTGGACTCCTGAATTGAAGCAAGAAATTGAAGAACGATTACAATCTTCATGGTCTCCAGAACAAATTTGTAGTCGTTATCAACTTGAAAATAGGTCCATGGTGTCCTTCAAAACCATTTATAACTGGCTTTATGCAGGGAAGATAGACTGTACTCTGTCTGTTTTAAGACGTAAAGGGAAAAGTCGATTGCCTCAAGAAACACGAGGAAAATTTACCATTGACACCTCTATTTCCAAACCTCCTAAAGAAGTCAAAACGAGAGAAACAGTCGGCCATTGGGAATTGAATACGGTCGTCTCCTCTCGCGGAAAGAATAAAGGGTGTTTGGCAACTTTTGTCGAGCGAAAGACACGTTTGTACTTAGCCTTTAAGATACCTGATCGCACTTCAAAATCTATGTTCTCAGCCATTCAAGAACTGTGTAGGTTGATACCCAAAGACTTTCTAAAGTCCTTTACATCTGATATAGGAAAAGAGTTTACTTGTTATCCCTTGGTATAAGAGCTAACTGTAGCGCTAGATGCCATTAATCAGTGTCCACGTAAATGTCTAGGTTATAAACCAGCTTAGGAGGCGTTCATGAGTGAAATTCAATAAAACTTGGACTTATTCTTGCAATTTATCTCTCCTAATTTATAATCCGAAAGCGTTTCTCCAGTTTTTGTCACCGTTATCCATTGGGGGAATACTTTTGACAATAATACTATCGGAATCAAGCTAAAATACCAAATAAGCATTACTTCAAAAATGAAGCGTGCATTATTTCCACGACGTATATACCGCTGGCGGTATTCTTCTTTGAGAGAAGGGTGTGGAATATATATATGAAACGGAACTTGCTCACGGATAATAACAGTCAGTAACATTCTAAACAAAAAAGTCAGAGAAACTAGCACTATTTTTCCTTCCTGATGTAAATCCATAGCTTTTTGAATATAAATTTGTTTATAATTTTTGTCCTTGATTGGCCGAGATACGGACTTACGCTCTTCCTTTGTCAAATGACTGACATACGAATTATCGTACTTAATATCAGACATCTCTAAATCCACAACCCTAGAATCACATTTTGCTAACGTTGTTTTTCCCATACCTGGAAAAGCGAATATAAACATAGAGTACCTCCTTTATGCAGCTAAATGATACTACCTCTTTTAAAAAAATTGCTTAAATTAAGAGATTTAAAAAGCAAGTAAATAGTCAATTCGTTCGAGCATTTCCTTCTCCATCTCCGTAGCAGAAAGTTGAGTTTATTTAACAAACTGATAAAAAAATAATAGAGAAACTAATTATTTCGAGGCCCAATCATGAACCTATCAAACGTATTTCAAAAATTATCCCCAAATACTCCCATCTTACAAGCTACCTTTGGTCTGGAGCGCGAATCTCTACGAATCAATACTGAAAGCCGTGTCACTCAAACGCCACACCCTGAAAAATTGGGTTCTCGCAGTTTCCATCCCTATATCCAGACAGATTATAGCGAACCTCAACTAGAGCTCATTACACCGGTAGCACAGTCGACCACGGAAGCTCGTCGCTTCCTCGGGGCCATCACCGATGTGGCTATTCGCTCAATGGATAAGTCAGAATATTTTTGACCTTTATCCATGCCACCTGTGATTGTAGAAGAAGAGATTCAGATTGCCCAGTTGGAAAGCAACTACGAGTATCAATACCGAGTTGGTTTGGCAGAACGCTACGGCAAATTGCTCCAGTCCATATCTGGCATTCACTATAATTTTGAACTCGGCAAAGATCTGACCCAACAGCTCTTTGAAGTCAGTGACTATGACGATTTACTGACCTTCAAGAATACCCTCTATCTCAAGTTGGCTCAAAACTTCTTGCGTTATCGCTGGCTCTTGACCTACCTTTACGGAGCAAGCTCGCTAGCAGAAAAAGGGTTTTTGACAGATGAAATTGGTTGCGTGCAGTCGATTCGTAACTCCAACTATGGCTATGTCAATGCCCCCGATGTTCACATTTCCTTCTCTTCACTGGAGCAATACGTGACCGACATCGAAAACGCTGTTGGTTCTGGGCAACTGTCCGCCGAAAAAGAGTTTTACTCTGCCGTTCGTTTACGCGGTGCTAAGACTAGCCGGGACTTTTTGACCAAGGGCATCTCCTATCTAGAGTTCCGCAACTTTGACCTCAACCCCTTTGAGCCACTGGCAATCAGCCAAGAAACACTAGACACCACCCGCCTCTTTGCACTCGCACTCTTGTGGCTAGACGACATGGAGCAAGTCGACGAAGAATTGGCAGTAGCTGCTACTCTCAACAACCAAATCGCTCTCAGCCATCCCCACACACCACTTCCTAAAGAGGCTGACGCCAAGCCTGCTAGTAAGGAGCTTCCAAATTGCACCTGTATCGAACTCAACTTCAATCCTGCCATGTACCTGCACACCTATACTTACGTAGGGCCAGGACAACGTATCACACCGAAAATTTTACGGAAGTTGTTTGGAGAGATATGAGAATAAGAACAGAGATTTTTTGAGCTTACTTTTTTATATTCCCAATTTGTAAAATTAAGCTAGACAGAAAAAGCCATCTATGTTAGGCTCAGATAAACACCACATTTGTCTGAAAGGAACTAACATAAATGACCTATACTCATCTTACCACAAACGAGCTCGTAATGATAGAGGCTTACTATCAAGAAAACACAAAAGTTTCAGATATTGTGACTTCACTTGGCAGATCAAAACAGACAATCTACAATGTCATCAACTATCTGAAAGAGGGGCACTCTGCTTATGATTACTATAACCGGTATAAAGTCAATAAGAAACGCTGTGGTCGGAATAAAACAAGGCTTACGCAAGCAGAAAAAGATTTTATTCAAACTCATTTAAATCTAAGCTGGAGCCTTGATGTCATTAAGGGAGCTTATCCAGATAGGATTTCTTGTTCTATGAGAACTCTCTATCGACTAGCAGACTGTGGTATTTTAAAGAAAGAAGACCTCCCTTGGAAAGGCAAAAGAAAACCAAATGGTCATAGCGAAAAACGAGGAAAACAAGCGTTTCGCAGAGATTTACGTGAGAGAGCAGCCATTTATCCTAATTTTAAGACAGAATTTGGTCATCTAGAAGGGGATACCATTGTTGGCGAGAAACACAAAAGTGCGGTTATTACCTTGGTAGAACGCCTCTCAAAAGCCATCATCACACTGAAAACTAATGGACGGAAAGCAAGTGATATTGAGGTTTCCATCAATCAATGGTTGTCGCAAGTCCCCAGCCATCTCTTTAAGTCGATAACTTTTGATTGTGGGAAAGAATTTTCTAATTGGAAGTCTATTTCGAATGCGCATGACATTGATATTTTCTTTGCGGATCCAGGCTGTCCTGGTCAAAGAGGCCTCAATGAACATTCTAATGGCTTATTAAGACGAAATGGATTACCGAAACAAATGGATTTTACTGCTATTTCTCAAAATTATTTATCAGCTATCGCTGATAAAAGAAATAGAATTCCTAGGAAATCATTGAATTATCAATCACCCTACCAAGTTTTTCTGAGTTACTTGAAAAGTCTAACTTAATTTGACAATTTAGCATTTCAAAAGTTTTTGCCTAGAGCATTTCAGTGCTTGCGTTAGATCGCTTTTTCATCCATGCCCAATTTACGCTGTACAAATTTTACAATTTCTACAACAACAATCATGAGGGCTGAAGCAATAATAGGCGCCAACCATTGAGTTGGAGTCAAAATTGAAAGCTTGAAGAAGGGAGTAAAGCCTGGAATAGTCAAGGTTGCTGCCAAGAGCAAGAAGGAAGCTACGATAGACCAGTTAAAGAGCTTATTCTTGAACGGACCAACTGTAAAGATGGATTGGTAAACTGACTTCACGTTGAAGGCCTGTACCAACTGGATCAGACCAAGAGTCAAGTAAGACATAGTCAAGGCATCTGCGTGAATTTCAGCGTAAGTACTGTGCTCTGGATAGAGAAGGGCATAGCCGTATACACCCAATACAAGAGCTGCTTGCAGGATACCCTGGTAGATGATAGATCTCAAGACACCACCTGAGAAAAAGCTTGAGTTACGTCCACGAGGCTTATGCTTCATAACATCAGGTTCAGCCGGCTCAACACCAAGAGCCATCGCTGGAAGGGTATCTGTTACCAAGTTAAGCCAAAGAATGTGAACTGGTTCCAATACATCCCAACCAAAGAGGGTTGCAAGGAAGATACTCAATACTTCTGCAGTATTAGATGACAAAAGATATTGAATTGTTTTTTGGATATTTGAGAAGACCTTACGTCCTTCTTCTACTGCTACGATAATGGTTGCGAAGTTATCATCGGCAAGAACCATATCAGAAGCACTCTTAGAAACCTCTGTACCTGTAATTCCCATACCGATACCGATGTCAGCTGTCTTAAGAGATGGCGCATCGTTGACCCCATCACCTGTCATGGCAACAACCTTACCGTCATTTTGCCAAGCCTTAACGATACGAACCTTGTGCTCTGGAGATACACGAGCATACACTGAGTATTGCTTGAAGACTTTTTGAAATTCTTCATCAGTGAGTTCATTCAACTCAGCTCCAGTCAAGACATGATCTTCTGTATCATTTGGATCGATGATGCCAAGACGTTTGGCGATAGCTTCAGCCGTATCCTGGTGGTCACCAGTGATCATGATCGGACGGATTCCCGCCTCCTTAGCGACACGGACAGCTTCTGCAGCTTCTGGACGCTCAGGGTCAATCATTCCGACCAAGCCAGAGAAGATGAGATCAGACTCAACAATTTCAGATTCCAAGGTTGGAATTTCATTGCTAGTCTTATAAGCCATCATCAAGACACGAAGGGCTTGTTTGGCCAAGTCTTTGTTGGTCGCAAGGATCGCATTTTTATCTTCTTCTGTAATCGGACGAACTTCCCCATTGACTTCAATACGAGTCACACGTTTGAGCAATTGGTCAGGTGCACCCTTAACGGCTACAAAGTAAGAACCATCTGCTTCCTTATGGATAGTAGACATAAGCTTGCGGTCTGAGTCAAATGGCAATTCAGCCACACGTGGCTCATCCTTCAAGACTTCACGCACATCAAAGTTGTGGTCCAAACCAAACTGAACAAGGGCTGTCTCAGTCGGGTCCCCAATCAACTTACCAGATGGGTCCACCTTGGTATCATTGGCAAAGTTCATGATACGGAGGGTATTGTTGCTAGCAGCAATTTCAGCTGCTGAGCTTTGCAATTGACCGTTGGTATAAACTTTTTCAACCGTCATTTGGTTCATGGTCAAAGTACCTGTTTTATCAGATGCGATGATTTCTGTTGAACCAAGCGTTTCAACTGCTGGCAATTTACGAACGATTGAATTTCGTTTGGCAAGGGTTGTCGTTCCCAAAGATAGAACGATGGTTACAATTGCAGGAAGTCCTTCTGGAATCGCTGCAACCGCAAGGGCTACCGCAACCATCAAACCTTCCAATGGATGTTCTCCACGAACGAAGACACCAACTAAGAAAGTGATAATCGCAATTACAACAATCAAGTAGGTCAAGGCTTTAGATAATTGTTCCAAGCTTTGCTTCAATGGCGTTTCCGTTTCATCTGCATTGGCCAACATGTCCGCAATCTTACCAACTTCTGTATACATACCAGTGTTGGTCACGACACCAATACCACGACCGTAAGTTACGTTTGAGTTTTGGTAAGCCATGTTAACACGGTCC
>ENA-OWLP01000073-OWLP01000073.1-metagenome-genome-assembly--contig:-NODE-73-length-9972-cov-6.021781_pt1 | contig 9972 bp, 7 predicted proteins | sample MGYA00245340_ERZ651115 | MGnify/ENA primary metagenome ERZ651115 (study PRJEB26857, sample SAMEA4031761) | metagenome | biome: human; feature: oral; material: saliva | place: Philippines | collected 2014 | study... | reverse complement strand
TTTTAATCCTTTTATCCGCCGTTCCATTAAAATAGCCATAGCATACCATAAAACCCAAAATGTTATACGTGAAAAATGTGATGAATATCACACTTTTACGAAAATGTTTTAACTTTTACGTATATGTTGTTGCATAAAAATACATTTAGGTTAGAATGGGCGAAAATAATGACTTCCTAGAGGAAATATTATGCTTACTCGTTCAAGTGGTGTTCTTATGCACATAACTTCGCTACCAAATGCATTCGGTATTGGTAGTTTTGGGCAATCGGCTTATGATTTTGTCGATTTTTTAGTTGAAACCAAACAAACTTATTGGCAGATTCTTCCACTTACCACCACCAGTTATGGTGATTCTCCTTATCAATCTTTCTCTGCGATTGCAGGCAATACTCACCTTATTGATTTTGACTTATTAACCCAAATGGGCTTGTTAAAAGAAGCGGATTATGCGTCGGTTAATTTTGGTGATGATCCAACTAACGTGGATTATGAACGCGTCTTCTATGCACGCCGTCCGATTTTAGAAACAGCTGTGAAAAATTTTTTAGCGAATCAAGCATTCCAAGCGGATTTCCAAAATTTTGAAAAAAACAACCGCTTGTGGCTAGACGATTTTGCTGAGTTTATGGCAATTAAAGAGCATTTTGGTAATCAAGCATTACAAAAATGGGATGATAAAAAAGCCGTGGCTCGTGACCCAAGTGCATTGGAAAAATATCGCAGCATGTTGGCGGAGCAAATCCAGTACTTTAAAGTCACGCAATATTTCTTCTTCAAACAATGGACTGAATTAAAAAATTACGCAAATCAAAAAGGCATTCAGATTATCGGTGATATGCCGATTTATGTGGCGGCAGATAGCGTAGAAGTTTGGACAAAACCAGAACTCTTCCAATTAGATGAAGAACGCAATCCACTTGTTGTTGCAGGGGTTCCTGCCGATCAGTTCAGTGCAACAGGACAGCTTTGGGGCAACCCGCTTTACGCTTGGGAAGTGCATAAAAAACAAGACTACGCTTGGTGGATTCATCGTATTGAAGAAAGCTTCAAGATTTATGATGTACTGCGTATCGACCATTTCAAAGGTTTCTCTGATTATTGGCAAGTGGACGGAAAAGCAGAAGTTGCTAAAGATGGTAGCTGGCAGCCAGGTCCTGGTTATGACTTATTTAAAGCCGTTAAAGAGCAATTAGGAGACTTGCCGATTATTGCCGAAGATTTAGGTAATATTGATGATAAAGCCAGAAAGCTACTTGCAGATTGTAACTATCCGGGCATGAAGATTCTGCAATTTGGCTTTGAAGATATTAGCGGAAAAAGCTTAGATAGCCCGCATTATTGCATTCCGCATTCCATTGTTTATACCGGTACACATGATAATGATGTGACTAATGGTTGGTATAACAGCTTAACTGAACAACAGCAGCAATATATCAATGATTATACGCACCGTCGTGAGAATGAATCCATTTGCCAAGCAATGATTCGTCAGCTCTTTGCGACGGTCAGCAATACCGCGATTGCAACAATGCAAGATGTTTTAGATTTGCCAGCCAGTTCAAGAATAAACGTTCCTTCAACGATTGGAGGAAACTGGCAATGGAGAATGCAGAAATCCGATCTAACTCAAGATAAAAAAGACTTTTTAGCCAAAATGACCATGTTATATCAGCGTGCTAATCAGGAAAAATAATGATGAAATTTAGTACATTTGTAAAAAATGAAACCAACAAATCGCTTGAACAATTAAGTGATAAAGAAACGTATATTCAATTATTAAATTACGTAAAAACACTTTCTGCAGATAAACCTAAAAACACAGGTAAACGTAAGGTTTACTATATCTCTGCTGAGTTTTTAATCGGCAAATTGCTTTCTAATAACCTGATTAACCTTGGTGTGTATCAAGATATCAAAGCGGAATTAGAAAGTGCGGGTAAATCATTAAGCCATATTGAAGATATTGAACCAGAACCGTCTTTAGGTAATGGTGGCTTAGGGCGTTTGGCTTCTTGTTTTATTGATTCCATGTCTACCCTTGGCTTAAATGCGGAAGGGGTAGGTTTAAATTATCATTATGGTTTGTTTAAACAAGTCTTTAAAAAGAATGAACAACATGCTGAACCTAATGACTGGATTGAAGATAGCTCTTGGTTAATTCCAACAGATATTAGCTATGAGGTGCCATTTAAGAAATTTACCTTAACCTCTAAATTAGATCGTATTGATATTTTAGGTTATAAGAAAGACACGAAAAACTATCTCAATTTGTTTGATATTCAATCAGTGAATCCTAAACTGATTAAAAAGGGGATCGAGTTTGATAAAACGGCGATTGAAGAAAATCTGACTTTATTCCTTTATCCAGATGATTCAGATAAAAACGGTGAATTGTTACGTATTTATCAACAATACTTCATGGTATCAAATGCGGCACAATTATTAATTGATGAAGCGATTGCGCGTGGCAGTAATTTACATGATTTAGCTGATTATGCGTATGTACAGATCAATGATACACACCCTTCAATGGTGATTCCTGAATTAATACGCTTATTAACGGAAAAACATAAAATTAAGTTTGCTGAAGCCGTTGAAATTGTACGTAATATGGTGGGCTATACCAACCATACAATTTTGGCTGAAGCATTAGAAAAATGGCCACTCGATTATTTAGATGAAGTGGTGCCGCATTTAGTGGTGATCATTAAAAAATTAGATGAATTAGTGCGTGCGGAATATCACGATCCATCCGTACAAATCATTGATAAACAAAAACGTGTGCATATGGCGCACATGGACATCCACTTTTCAAATTCTGTGAATGGTGTTGCCGCATTACATACGGAGATTTTGAAAAATTCAGAGCTTAAAGCGTTCTATGCGTTATATCCTGAAAAATTCAATAATAAGACAAACGGCATTACCTTCCGTCGTTGGTTAGAGTTTTCTAATCAGCCATTAGCGGCTTATATTAAAGAATTGATTGGTGATGAGTATTTGCATGATGCAACGAAATTAGAAAAATTGTTAGCCTTTAAAGATGATAAAAAGGTTCATCAACAATTAGCGAAAATTAAGTTTGAAAACAAATTGGCATTAAAAACCTACCTTAAAGAAAATAAAGGTATTGATTTAGATGAAAATTCTATCATTGATACGCAAATTAAGCGTTTCCATGAATATAAACGCCAACAAATGAATGCGCTTTATGTGATTCATAAATACTTAGAAATTAAAGCAGGGAAATTACCAAAACGTAAAATTACGGTGATTTTCGGTGGAAAAGCTGCGCCCGCTTATGTGATTGCACAGGATATTATTCACTTAATTCTTTGTTTATCTGAGTTAATCAATAATGATCCTGAAGTGAACAAGTATTTAAACGTACATTTAGTGGAAAACTATAATGTGAGCGTGGCGGAAAAACTGATTCCTGCAACCGATATTTCAGAACAAATTTCACTTGCCTCTAAAGAAGCTTCCGGTACAGGGAATATGAAATTTATGCTGAATGGCGCGTTAACCTTAGGAACAATGGATGGCGCCAATGTTGAAATTGCAGAATTAGCAGGTGCTGAAAATATCTATACATTCGGTAAAGATTCAGAAAGCATTATTAAACTTTATGAAACAGCCGGTTATGTTTCAAAAGCGTATTATGAAAACGACAAAGAGATTAAAAGAGCGGTTGATTTTATTCTGAATCCTGCAGTGGTGAAATTAGGCAATAAAACACGTTTAGAACGTCTTTATAATGAATTATTGAATAAAGACTGGTTTATGACGTTAATTGACTTTAATGCTTATGTCGAAGCGAAAGAAAAAATCTTAGCTGATTATGAAGATCAAGATAGTTGGAATGAGAAAGTCGTTCACAATATCGCCAAAGCAGGCTTCTTCTCATCTGACCGCACTATCGCTCAATATAATGCAGACATTTGGCATTGTGAGGGCTAAGGGGAAGCAATGAAACTACTTACCCTGAATGTACACGCTTGGTTAGAAGCTAACCAAGCGGAAAAAATAGAGATTCTTGCTGAGACTATTGTGGAAAAGGGCTATGACATTATTGCCTTACAAGAGGTTAATCAATTGATGTCGGCTCCTGCTATTTCGCCAACATTAAAGCAAGATAACTATGGCGTCATTCTGTTGAATAAAATCAATCAACGCGTTGCACAAAAATATTCGCTTTTTTGGAGCAATTCGCATATTGGTTACGATAAATATGATGAAGGCATTGCGTTTTTAACCCGTTTGCCTGTTTATGATGTGGATGCGTTTTATTGTAGCCAACACCAACGTCTTGACTCGATTCTTTCACGTAAAATCATTGGCTTGACGGTAGAATATCAAGGTCAGTTAATTGAATGTTATTCTTGCCATATCAATTTGCCAAATTGTGATGGTGAAAACCAACTCGATAATGTTCGTTATATTGTAGATCGGAGCCAAAGTGCGAATCTGAAAATCTTGATGGGCGATTTCAATACCGATGCAATAAGCGACCAACAAGCTTACCAACAAATTAAATCCTTAGGCTTATTCGATACCTTTGAAATGGCAGATCAAAAGGATAGCGGCATCACTGTAGAGAAAGCGATTGATGGCTGGAAAGGCCATAGTCAAGAAAAGCGGTTAGATTATATTTTTTTAAACCAAGCAAAAAGGGTTTTATCCAGTCAGGTTATTTTTAATGGAAAAAATAAACCGATTGTTTCCGACCATTTTGGCGTAGAAGTAGCTCTCATCTTGTAGGAGAATCAATATGAAAAAAATGCTCAGTTTTGAATTTTGGCAAAAATTCGGTAAGTGCCTAATGGTGGTGATTGCCGTGATGCCAGCCGCAGGTTTAATGGTGAGTATTGGTAACTCACTGCCTTTAATTAGCGATGCGGAATGGCTAGCGCGTGTCGGAAACATTATCGCCCAAATTGGTTGGGGGATTATCGGTAACCTTCATTTATTATTTGCTTTAGCAATTGGTGGTAGCTGGGCAAATGAGCGTGCAGGTGGCGCATTTGCAGCTGGCTTGGCTTTCATTTTAATTAACTTAATCACCGGTAACTTTTTCGGTGTGAAGCTTGAAATGCTGGCGGATCCAAATGCACATGTAAGTACTGTATTGGCAGGTGAAATTCCTGTGGCGAATTACTTTGTGAATGTGCTTGGGCAACCTGCGTTAAATATGGGCGTATTCGTTGGTATTATCGCTGGTTTTGTGGGGGCAACAACCTTCAATAGTTACTACAATTTCCGTAAATTACCTGAAGTACTCACTTTCTTTAATGGTAAACGTTTTGTTCCTTTCGTTGTCATTTATCGTTCTGTATTAGTCGCTATCGTCTTATCGCTATTCTGGCCTTTAGTTCAAACCGGAATTAACCATTTCGGTCAATGGATTGCGAACTCACAAAACTCAGCGCCAATTTTAGCGCCATTTATTTATGGTACCTTAGAGCGTCTATTACTTCCATTTGGTTTACACCACATGTTGACGATCCCAATGAACTATACGTCATTAGGCGGTACTTATGAATTCTTAACCGGTGCACAACAAGGTAAACAAGTATTTGGCCAAGACCCACTATGGCTTGCATGGATTTCTGATTTAATCAACCTTAAAGATGCAGGTAATTTAACGCAATATAACGAACTTCTTTCAACCGTGACACCTGCTCGATTCAAAGTAGGACAAATGATTGGTTCAACCGGTATCTTAATGGGCTTGACGCTCGCCATGTATATCAATGTGGATGAAGACAAGAAAAAACTCTATAAAGGTATTTTCCTTTCTTCAGCACTTGCGGTGTTCTTAACCGGTGTAACAGAGCCAATCGAATACATGTTTATGTTTGTCGCATTACCGCTTTATATTGTTTATGCTTTAGTACAAGGTTCTGCTTTTGCTATGGCAGATATTGTGGACTTACGTGTGCATTCATTCGGTAATATTGAGTTCTTAACCCGTACACCAATGGCGATTAAAGCCGGCATCGGTATGGATGTGATCAACTTTATCTGGGTATCGATCCTATTTGCTGTTGTCATGTTCTTTATCGCGAACTTTATGATTAAGAAATTTAATCTTGCCACAGCAGGCCGTAATGGTAACTATGATGCAAAAGATTCAGATGAAGCTTCTAGCGATGAGCCAAAAGTGGCGAATGCTAGCACGCAAGTTATTCAAATCATCAACTTACTTGGTGGACGTAATAACATTGCACATGTTGATGCTTGTATGACACGTTTACGTATCACCGTACATAATCCAGATTTAGTCGGTGATGAAGCAAGCTGGAAAAAAGCGGGCGCAATGGGCTTTATCGCGAAAGGCTCTGGTATCCAAGCGATTTATGGGCCAAAAGCAGATGTTTTAAAATCTGATATTCAAGATGTGCTTTCATCTGGTGTTGAAATTCCTAAAATGTAATTCAGCCTAAATACTAATTTTATCCCCGCTCTTCAAGGCGGGGATATCATATACCTATCCTATATATTGAACATCTTCAATCTATCCCAAGAATCCTTTTATTTGATACTATCAACGTACAAAATATTGTCACAACTTTGGCGCTATAAAAAATACCACCCGTTGTGCAACGAGCGGTATTTATAGTGTTAAAAGGAAAGTGGTCATTAAATGATTAATTGACCGATAATACTGCGAGTTTCTTCTCGAACCTCAGTAAGTTTCACTTTCACTAAATCGCCGATTTTGTAACGACGTTCCCCTTGAATATACAGCGCCAATTCATCAGCATTCACTTGCATTTCATCTTTATTTGGATGCAATGTGGAAGCGGGTACGAACATGGATGCGCCATTTTCCAATAATTGAACCCGTAAACCACCGCGCATTACATCTTGCACCTCAGCATCAAATTCAGCGTTTTCAGCGACTTTATCAGCAAGATAGCGACAATATAACCAATCTGCAATATCACGCTCAACCAAGCGATTTTGACGACGTGCTTCTTGCAAGCGAGCAAGGACTTCATCTTGTGGTTTTTCACAAGCTTGCTGTGTGAGCACGGCTTTAATTAAACGATGGTTCACCATATCGGAATATTTACGGATAGGCGATGTCCAAGTTGCATAACCTTCTAATCCAAGCCCAAAATGTGGAGCAAGTTCCGATTTAAATTCCGCAAAGGTTAAATAACGACGTAAACGGAATTCTAAATAGTCACCTTCAATCGGTTCAATATCATGACGCATTTGGCAATAACCCTTTAAGGTTGCCAAATTTTCCACAGAATAACGCTCAGCAAGCTCGGCTTGATTTTCTTCATTAGCTAAATTTGCCATTAAGAAATTATGCGCGTTTTCTAAGAATTTCTTATCAAACCCAGAGTGTGTATTAAAAATACCGGTTTGTGCTTGTTCAGCTAAGAATTGTGCAGCACAGATATTGGCGATAATCATGGATTCTTCCACGATTTGATTGGCAATACGACGATATTCCGCTTTAATTTCTTTCACTTTGCCATTTTCAGCGAGAATAAAGGAGTAATCCGGTTTCTCTTTAAATAAAAGAGAATGCGTTTTACGCCATTGAATACGTGCTTTGGTAAATTGATGTAGCCAATCAATTTGCTGTGCAATTTCTGGTGTTTCCGGTTGCCATGCATCCGGTACTTGTTCTAAATAATCTGAAATCTTGTTATAGGCTAATTTCGCTTTAGATTGCACATAAGCAGACACAAAATGCGGTTTAGCCGTGATGTTGCCTGCAAGATCTGTTTCGATGTAACACACTAATGCAGGGCGAGTTTCATTTGCCATTAATGAGCATAATTCATCAGACAATTCACGAGGCAACATTGGGATATTAAAGCCTGGCAAATAATTGGTGAAACAACGCTGTTTGGCATCTTTTTCAATTTGTGAATCTAATGCAATGTAAGCTGTTGGATCCGCAATGGCAACGACTAATCGCCAACCAGTTTGTGTACCATTTTGCTCGACAGGTTCGATGTAAAGAGCATCGTCCATATCCTGAGTGCTTTCAGAGTCAATAGTGACAAAATGAAGTGCGGTCAGATCTTCGCGAGTTTGTTGATCTAACATTTCATAACTTTCTGCACCTTGCACAGGATGACGAGATTGCTCATGACGTGCCAATGTGACCCACCAAGGGGCTAATTCATCATCAGCACGACAGATAAATTGATTGATGGTCGCATAGAAAAAACGATCATCACGTAATGGGTGCGTTTTCAAATTTGCTACGACCCAGTCGCCTTCCTGTAATTCTTCTTTGACGGATTTGGCTTGCTGTGCACCAATAGGTTGGTTGATGCTTGGATGATCAACTAATACCTGCAATTTTTTGTCTTTATTGAACCGCACTTTGGCAATAAAGCGCGTGAGCATTGGCTCAATTAATTCTTCAGGTTCAGCTTGCTCTTTATCACCTTGTTTTTCGATGGTGGCTTTGATTTTGTCACCGTGCATCACTTTTTTCATTGCGGGTGGAGCAATAAAGTAGCTTTTTTTATCGCACTCTAAAAAACCATAAGCTTTATCAGTACTTTTTACCACGCCTTCAACGTGTTCTTTGCTATCGTGGATTTGTTGTTTAAGTTGTGCGAGTAATGGATTATTTTGGAACATAGTTATATTTAAAAAAAGAGAAAAGGCAGACTGAAAAGCCTGCCTAAAAATAGATTGTACGAAAAATTATTCTTCGCCTAATTCGCCCATTGCAGTGATGCTGAAACCTGCATCTACGTGAACGATTTCACCGGTAATACCCGATGCTAAATCAGAGCATAAGAATGCCGCTGAGTTGCCCACATCTTCGATAGTAACAGTGCGGCGTAATGCTGCGGTTTTCTCAAATGTAGAAAGCATTTTCTTGAAGTTTTTAATACCTGATGCTGCTAAGGTACGGATTGGACCAGCAGAGATCGCATTCACACGAATACCTTCTTTACCTAAATCCGCTGCCATTACGCGAGTTGCTGCTTCAAGAGACGCTTTCGCTAAACACATGACGTTGTAGTTAGGAATTGCACGCTCTGCACCTAAGTAAGAAAGGGTTAATAACGCTGCATTTGGATTTAAGTAAGGACGTGCCGCTTGTGCCATTGCTACAAAGCTGAATGCACTGATGTCGTGAGCAATACGGTAGCCTTCACGAGTTGCTGCGTTTACGTAATCACCATCTAATTGGTCGCCTGGTGCGAATGCAATAGCGTGTACGAAACCATCAAATTTTTCCCAACGTTTGCTTAATTCAGCAAAGCAGTTTTGGATGCTTTCATCGGTCGCTACATCTAAAGGAAGTACGATGTTAGAACCAAATTCTTTTGCAAATTCTTCTACGCGCGGTTGTAATTTATCGTTTAAATAAGTGAAAGCAAGTTCAGCGCCTTGTTCTTTCATTGCTTTTGCAATCCCGTAAGCAATAGAACGGTTGCTGGCGAGACCTGTAACTAAAATACGTTTACCTGTTAAGAAACCCATATTTTTTCCTATGTTTGAGTTAAAAAAATCGACAAGATTATACTTGTTTTGCCTTATAGGGGCAATTATCAGATTAAGTGTTCCGATATGTTAGGGGTGATTTGTTAAAAGCTAATTTATTCTGATTGGTTATGCTGACTGTGTTTGCTAAGTGCAAAAAGCGTAACTAAACCTAATCCAGTAACAACAATACTTCGGGCGGTAAACAGTTTTTTACTTACTGCCGTGAACAGTAAAGAACGTATTAAGGATTGACTTAAAACTGAACCCCAAAAATTTATATTTTGGAGAGGAGATAAGATCTCGCGTTTTGCAGTATTACCCTGCGAACGTAACTTAAGCCGTAATATATTGCCCTTGAGTGCTAAAAGTTCTTTCTCTTCTTCTAAACGCATTATTATTTCTCCTACTCTTGTTGGGATTTACCTATAATATTTTTTAATGCATTAATGTCTTGTTGTATCTCTATTACTGTATCCATCATAAATGTTT
>ENA-OWLP01000067-OWLP01000067.1-metagenome-genome-assembly--contig:-NODE-67-length-11141-cov-5.653617_pt1 | contig 11141 bp, 10 predicted proteins | sample MGYA00245340_ERZ651115 | MGnify/ENA primary metagenome ERZ651115 (study PRJEB26857, sample SAMEA4031761) | metagenome | biome: human; feature: oral; material: saliva | place: Philippines | collected 2014 | study... | reverse complement strand
GCGCACAGGCTCGGAAACAGGAAGAACAAAACCTGCAAATCCACTTGGCCGCCCAGTGCGACCCCGAAACCGCCCGATTGATACAAAAACAGTTTGAGCTGGCGGACAACCGCTCCGTTCAAACGACAGAACAGCAAAAATCCTTCCGCCTGAAATATATAGATAAAGTTTCCGACCCCATGTTCCAAGCCTGCTACAAAATGGCATGGCAAAACTACATCTCCCAGCAGCAGCTCCAAGAAGCACGCTATTATTACAACTATTACGACCCTTGGGGTTACCCTTTTTACCGTCCGCCGTTTTGGTGGTAACGACGATACAGGTCGTCTGAAAACATATTCAGACGACCTGTAGTTTATATAAACACCAAGAACGTTTACAATACCCGTCCGTTTACGAACCACATAAATAACCCATGAAAATCTGGCTCGGTCAGCATCGCACGCCCGACTTCCCTCAGGGAAGTGCCGTTACCATCGGCAATTTTGACGGCGTACACCTCGGACACAAACACATTCTCCAAAAACTCAAGCAAGAAGCCGATGCACGGGGGCTTCCTGTCGTCGTCGTTATCTTCGAACCACAACCCAAAGAATTTTTTGCCCGACAAACCGGTAAAAAACAGCCCTACCGTATCAGCCCTCTGCGCACCAAACTAAACTTGCTTGAACAAACCGGCTGTGTCGATGCAGTTTGGGTGCTGCGGTTTAACCAAACATTTGCCGATATGGATGCCCAAGATTTTATCAACCTGCTCTTACGCAAGACGTTGAATACGCGTTATCTGCTGATTGGAGATGACTTCCGTTTCGGGGCAGGTCGCCGTGGCGATTTCGAACTTTTGGCCGCACAACCGGATATTCAAACCGATCGCACCCCATCTGTTATTGTAGAAGATATCCGTACCAGCAGTACCGCCGTACGCAATGCGCTTTCCGACGGACGATTAGACTATGCCAAAAAACTACTGGGACACGATTACACCTTAAGCGGAAAAGTCAAACACGGTAAAAAACTCGGCCGCACCATCAACGCCCCCACCGCCAACATCCAACTCCCTCCCCACCATTACGCCTTAAGCGGGGTATTTGTCGTTGAAGCAGACGGCACTTTCGGCACAAAACGCGGCGTGGCAAGTTTCGGATTCAACCCCACCGTCAGCAACAACCGCGCCCAAAAACTTGAAGTCCATTTGTTTGATTTCAATGAAAACATTTATGGACAACGCCTGAACGTCCGTTTTCTGCACAAATTACGCGACGAAAAAAAATTCGACAGTATCGCCGAATTAAAAGTACAAATCGAACAAGACATGGAAAATGCCCGACATTGGTCTGAAACATAAACCTGGACAGCCATTACCATAATGGCATTCCACCAAGCAAACGCCTACTGGAGAAAGGAGCGGGACTGCATAGCGTCACAAAAACGTATTAAATACAGCTTATGGCAAGCCTCCGACCATCGAATCAGATAAAGTATCATCTTCTTCCGCTGCAACCGTATATTTCTCTTGCGCCCATTCGCCTAAGTCAATCAATCGGCAACGTTGACTGCAAAAAGGTCGATATTTACTCTCTTCATTCCATATCACCGGCTTTTGACAGGTTGGACATTTCACAGTCGTTACTTCAGTCATTATTTATCCTTTTAAATTATTCATGCTTAGTCTTTTGATTGGGCTATTTTAGGCAAGGATGTACGGTATTTTGGGCTGCCTGCATATCCCAGATAAAATCTATGCAACCCCTGAATTTTCTTGGTCAATTCAGATAAAGTACCTTCATTTTCCAGAACATCATCTGCATAGAGAAGCCGCGTTTGGCGTTTGGTTTGTGTGTTCATAATGCGCTTGATCTCTTCTGTGTCCAAACCGCTTCTTTGTTGAACACGAAGAATTTGGGTTGCTTCAGAAACGTCGATGACCAATAACCTATCGACAGTCGCTAAAAATTCCGGATTTTCAATCAACAAAGGTACATCGATAATGCCGTATGCTTCGCTAGGATAGCGAGTTTTGGCTGATTTGATTTCATTTAAAATCAAAGGCAGCAATACCTCTTCCAATTCTTTTTTGGCTTGAGGTCGTCTGAAAACCAGATCCCTCAAAGCAGCACGGTTCAGACTGTTTTGGGTATGAAAAACTTTGTCGCCAAAAAGACGGCGGATAGCCGGTAATGCTATACCGTTATCCGCCGTCAGGTTTCGACTCAGGGCATCGGCATCAATGTGCGGGACGCCCAAATCAGAAAAGATTTTTGCTGCTTGAGATTTCCCGCTGCCGATACCGCCTGTCAAACCTATCCATAAAGTCATATTAAAACCCTGATTTGGTCAGCCACCAAGTGACGGCACGATGTACCGGCTCATTAGCTACCAAAATAATCCAGCCGGCAATAGCCAAACTCGGACCGAATGCAAAATATTGTCCTTTGGCAACCCGTCCGATAATCGCTCCAATCAGACCGATTAACGCCGCCATAAAAACCAATACAGGTAAAATGCCGACGCCAAGCCATGCACCTAGGGCAGCCAGCAATTTAAAATCGCCGTTACCCATACCGATTTTCCCAGTCAAAAGCTTATAGATGAAACACAACAACCATAAGCTCATGTACCCGAAAACTGCGCCTAAGACGGCGGATTTCAATGGTACGAATGTGCCGTTCAAATTAAACAGCAAACCTAGCCATATCAACGGCAGGGTCAGGCTGTCAGGTAAATATTGAGTATCCGCATCGATAAAGGTCAATGCAATCAATATTGCAGTCAATATCAACCCACCGAATGCCGCCATCGTCCAGCCATATTGCCACGCCACAACACCAAACAATATACCGGTCAATAATTCGATTAAGGGATAACGGATGCTGATGGGCGTTTTACACGAACCGCATTTACCGCCAAGCATCAGATAACTGACAATCGGAATATTTTGCCAAGCTTTTACCGGAGCATGACACTTAGGGCAGCGGGAATCCGGTTTCATCAAATTGAATGGTTGCTGCTCTTCCTCAGTTAATTCAAGTTGCAAATGCTCTTTAGCAAACTGAGTCCAACCGCGTTCCATCATGACAGGAACGCGGTAAATGACAACATTAAGAAAACTTCCGATTAACAAACCAACGACGACAGATAATGGAATAGCGAATGGCGCTAATGTATCCAGAGATTCCAACATATTAACCTACTACGTTGCCGAGGTTAAACAGCGGCAGATACATTGCTACCAACAGTGTGCCGATGATAGAGCCTAAGACTACCATAATAATGGGCTCCATCAGTGAGGATAATTGTGCTACAGAGTTATCAACTTCATCCTCGTAAAATTCAGCAGCCTTATTCAGCATATCATCGAGGGAGCCGGATTCTTCACCAATGGCAGCCATTTGAATAACCATATTGGGGAACATATCCGTACTTTGCATACTTGAAGTTAAAGAAAGACCCTGAGTAACTTTTGCACGAATGTCCTGTGTCGCTTCCTCATAAAGGATATTACCCGCTGCTCCTGCTACTGAATCTAAAACTTCTACCAAAGGTACGCCTGCTGCGAACAGGGTAGAGGTGGTACGAGCCCAGCGAGCAATAGTTGCTTTACGAACAATTTGACCAAAAATTGGTAAACGTAAAATCATTGCATCTATACGTTTTTGGAAACTTGGTGATTTTTCATGTAATTTATAAACACCAAAACAAACGGCAATAAAGATAACGATCATCAGCCATCCGTATTCCACAAAAATTTTGGAAATATCCATAACAATTTGGGTTAAGTCAGGCAGTTTCGCCCCCATGCTTTCGTAAACTTTACCAAACTCAGGCAGCACCCAACGCATCATCACGAAGATCAACGCCACAGCAACGACCAAAATGGAAATCGGATACGTCAGTGCAGTTTTTACTTTTTTCTTAATGGCTTGCGTTTTCTCTTTATATACAGCAAGTTTATCCAACAAGCTTTCCAAAACACCGCCTGCTTCGCCAGCTGCAATCAAATTGCAATAAAAACGGTCGAAATATTTTGGGTATTTGGCAAATGATTTACCTAATGCACTACCTTGTTCCACATCTGCACGAACTTGCATCAACATTTCAGTCATGGATGGGTTGGAGTGTCCGCGTGCGACAATTTCAAAAGCCTGCATTAAAGGCAGACCTGCTTTCATCATGGTAGCGAGTTGACGGGTAAAGACAGTGATGTCTTCCTGAGTAATACGACGCTTTTTAGTTGCTTTTACTTTACTGATACGTAAAGGGCGTATCCCGCGGCGTTGGAGCTTTTTACGCGCTTCCTCTTCGTCTTTGGCAACTACTTCGCCTCGAACTAATTGATCCGTATTGGTATTTTTACCTTCAAACGTAAAACGTTTGCCTTTGTTTTTTTGAGCGAATAAGCCTTTTTTTTGCTCTGCTTGAGCCATTTTATTACCCCTTGGTTTAATGTTTGAGAATGAAGAAAACACAAGTCCCCGTATTTCTTCGATTCAATGGTTTAATCGTTAGTGTGAGCAATCACTTCTTCTAATGAAGTCAAACCTTGCATAGCTTTTAACAAACCTGCACGGCGCAAATCGACCATACCTTCTTTATAGGCCATGTTCATAATATCAACTTCTGTACCATTATTCATAATGACACGTTGCATTTCCTCGGTAATCGGCATGACTTCGTAGACGCCGACACGCCCTTTAAAGCCTTTGCCACGACAGCTGTCGCAACCAACAGGACGGTAGAGTTTCCAATCTTTTGCTAAATCTTCATCTGTGAATCCTGCTTTTTTCAATGCAGGAACTGGAGGACGCTCAACCTCGCGTTTACAGCTTGAACACAGACGACGCAATAATCGTTGTGCCATAATCAAGCTGACCGAGCTTGCAATATTGAACGGAGCAACACCCATGTTCAACATACGGGATAGTGTTGCTGGTGCGTTATTAGTGTGCAACGTCGAAAATACCATATGTCCTGTTTGTGCAGCTTTGATGGCAATATCCGCAGTTTCCAAATCACGAATCTCACCGACCATGATGATGTCAGGGTCTTGCCGTAAGAAAGATTTCAATGCTGCAGCAAAAGTCAAACCTTGTTTATCATTGACGTTGACTTGGTTGATGCCTGGTAAATTAATCTCTGCAGGGTCTTCTGCCGTGGAAATGTTGACGTCTTCTGTATTTAAAATATTCAGACAGGTATAAAGCGATACGGTTTTACCTGAACCTGTCGGACCTGTTACCAATACCATGCCATAAGGCCGATGAATGGCCTCAAGCAGCATTTCTTTTTGGAACGGCTCGAATCCCAGTTGGTCAATATTTAAAGTCGCTGCGTCAGAATTAAGAATACGCATCACCACTTTTTCGCCAAAAAGTGTAGGTAGCGTGCTTACACGAAAGTCAATGGGACGACCATGTTTATGGAAAGCAATCTGAATGCGACCATCTTGTGGTACGCGTTTTTCCGAAATGTCCAAACGCGCCATTACTTTGATACGTGAAGCCAGTTGTCCGCGTACAGCAACAGGCGGTTGGACCACTTCTCTTAGTTGCCCGTCCACACGAAAACGGACCCGAGCCATTTGCTCGTAAAATTCAAAGTGTATGTCAGATGCACCAGCGTTTAATGCATCTGATAAAGTTTTGTGAATAAAACGAGGAATAGGACCGTCTTCAGCTTCTTCATTGTCAATGTAGAGAGATTGTGAGGGTTGGGCAGCTTCTTGTTCTTCACTAATTTCTTTTAAGATGGTAGTAGAACGTTGTCCTAACCATTCTAGAAGGGAACTTAATTGATCGTCAGGTACGACAACCAAATCAACCGTCACTCCTGAAGCAAAAGCTATTTTTTGAAAACTTTGGATTTGAGTAGGATCTGAAACCGCTAAATATACCTTTCGACCGCGACGAAAAATCGGAACACAGCGATTTTGAACCATCTGTTCTTCAGTCAAAACATCCATAACAATATTGTTACGTGGATAATAATGTAAATCCAAGAGCGGATAACTAAAAACTCGCGCAACCAACTCACCCAAAGATCTTGGGCTAATGATCTTATCCGCAAAAAGCATGGGCAAGATTTCCTGCCCCGTTTTCAATATATTGTTGTAATGCTCTGCCTGGTTACTGTTGATTGTCTGACTTTGAACCAAAACTCGTAATAATCCGATACTCATTGTTTGCTATCCGTTTCTTATTTTCTCTTTTTTGCAAAGAGTATGCTTATTTTATCATTCATTATGCCTAAAACATATCAGGACGTTCTAATATCATTCAACTTTGCTTTTCATTGTGAAAAATATGACACAAACGCCCCTTACCAAATTCTAAGGGATTATTATAAAACAACCACTGTCCGTGCAGAATCCCATCACACTACATTTAAACAGTCAAAATAACAAAACCGAGTTTTGCAAAATCACAAAACTCGGTTTTAATTTATAAAATCAAACTATTACTAGTTACTGGCGGATACGTGCAGCAGGAGCTGGAGCTATCTCGCGAATAATCACTTCACGAACTACTTCAGGAGCAGACTTTTTAGGACCGCAACCTTCTGGCAACCAGAAGAATGATTGGGCATTTTTGTCTTTGTCAAACAAAATCTTGTATTGACAAGTTTTATGCTCACTGTTTTCACGGTAATTAAACAAATAGTCCCACTCACGAACACCATACAAGCCTTCTTGGAAATGAGGACGACCAATCAATTCGTAAATTTGGTCTTTATTCATACCCGCTTCGATTTGACGGACGTTATCCCAATTCGGCCAAGTACCATGCTGAGTACCATCATGACTGAAAGTAGTTTTAGCAGGATCAGGCCATACAGGGTTATCAGTAGTACCTTCTTTGCTGACTTTGCTTAAATTACCACAAGCAGCCAAAGTCAATGCCGCGATAACTGGCAAAATGATTGATAATTTCATGTTTTTTCCTTTATATCGATATCATTCTTCAACTGGGGTTGCCTGGACCGACCAACCCCTTCGGGCCTTACCATTGATAGCCTACGCTACCACCCCAGTTTACGTCTTTGCGTGTATTAACGCTGACACCGGTTTTAATAGACCATTTGTTATTATCTGAGTTATGAGCATAACCCACGGCAATAGCCTGTTCATTTCGATAACCACCTACCGCAGCAGAAACAATGCTCTTACCTGCTTCATTCGGACGTTGCAAGAAGGCAATCGCAGTCGCACCAGCGATGCCTGCACGCAAATCCTTGTCCATATCATTCAAGCGGTTACCAATACCATTAACTTGATTTTGTAAATTGGTGATTGCAGTAGAGTTACCTTGCGAACGTGCAGCAACTTGATACAATTGACTACCGTTAATAGCATCAGTGCTGGTTGTACTAATACGACCAGCAGCAACATTAGTGATAGTACGCTCACCACCCGCATAGCCAACACTAACGGTAGAACGAGGATTAGTACCTGCAAAGCCACTATAAGATACACCATTTACAGTTGCACTATTAGTACCTACTGCTTCAGCAGTTGCAGAACCTGCACCCAAAGCAACGGAACCAGCATGAGAAGCTGTCGCACGAGAGCCAATAGCTACTGCCGAATTAGCAGAAGCTTTAGACTGCAAGCCATAAGCAACACTTGACTGACCTGACGCGGAAGATGCTGCGCCTGTAGCAGTCGAATACATTGCAGAAGCTACAGCACCAGTACCCAAAGCAGTAGCACCTTGAGCAGTTGCTTGAGCTTTTTGACCCGCAGCAGTCGTTACATTACCAACTGCTTGTGCACCTTGACCAAAGGCAGCAGCGGCAACACCATCCGCGTTGGATAGAGTACCAACAGCGGTAGCAGACCTCCCTGCAGAAGTGGTGCTGGTACCGATAGCAATACCGCTATGACCTGTTGCCTTTGTATTTACACCGATAGCCATACCGAAACGATTAGTAGCACCATCGTTGTTGTAGTTAGGACGTTGAACACCAGCATCACTGTTGATACTAATGTAATTTTCAGCTGAAGCAGCAGATGCCGCAAACAAACCGAAAGCAGCAAACGATACGGACATTGCCGTATTGAGCGCGGTAAAACGATTCATGTGTGCTTTGTGTTTCATATTTTATCTCCCTGATAAAAACACATAATGATAGTTATCGAAAAGACTGAATCAAAGATAATATATGTTTTGCATATTATGATTGACAAATATTTGCCGTTTATCTAATATACATACCACTTATCCAATGCCTTACAAAAAATGTAACCGACTCAATCCATCTAAAACAAATAAATCAGTACAATCAAGATAATGGATCGATTTACAATCCAATCAATCCATACATGCTTACATTATATTGGACTACCTATCTTCTCATTTATTATTTTTTTTTATCATGGTTTAACACATTCTCTATATTATTAATTATTAACCGTATTGTTTGTTGTGAATATATAACTTAAAATATATTAACAACTGGAATCAATAGAAAATATATATAATGTTTGCAATTTTATGTCTAATTTTTATATAAAAAGCAATTTAAATTTAAAATAAACTAGAAGCCTACTAATAAAGTTTTTTCAGGCTATTTTTATCTATAAGAATATTTCCATACATATATCCACAAATTCCCACCTCCTGCCTCTACATCCCAACTTTCACTCATCTTTCTACAACTGAAATATGTTAAAAAAGTGTTGTATTTAGACAAAAACCTCTATTTTCATAGATGATGACTTTCCTAAATTCATCAATCTTATCCAAGAATACCTATTTTCACTAACTCCAAAATCAAGTATTTCAAAATCACAAGCCTCTCTATTCAGCTATTCTCATTAGTTTTGGGTCTGCTCATCTTGTCCTGTTTTAGATTGAATCGTCTATAATCCCCTCCTGATACCTTTTTATACGCCCCATCACATCTTGGAATATCATTATGATACGTTGGTTATACAATCAACTTTGGCATATCGCTCCTTTGTTTATCCGCCGTTATCTGAAAAAGAGAGCCGAAAAATCAACATTCTATTTGGAACACTGGGATGAAAGATTCGGCAAAAAAATGAGCAATCCCGTACACCATCCGATTTGGATTCACGCCGTTTCCGTCGGTGAGACCCGTGCAGCACAGCCACTCATCGAAGCATTACAGAACCATTTCCCGGATGCCCCTTTATTACTGACTCAAATGACACCAACTGGCAGGCATACGGCGCAAACCCTATATCCCAATGCGCAATGCCGCTATATTCCCTACGACAAACCAAAATGGGTTGAGCAATTTCTAAACGACCACGCCCCTCGTTTCGGTATTTTGATGGAAACAGAAATTTGGCCTAACCTGATGCATATGTGTGCTAAACAACAGATTCCGCTTTTTCTTGCCAACGCTCGCCTGTCTGAAAAATCGCAACGGGGATATTTGAAAATACGCAGCTTGGTTGAACCTGCCATGCGTACCTTGAGCGGATGCTTTGCCCAAACTGCTGAAGATGCAGAACGGTTGCACTTGATTGGGGCCTCCAATGTCCATGTCTGCGGCAATACCAAATACGATGTATCGCTTCCCGAAGGGATGAAAGCACTTGCAGCCGCATTTAAAGAACGGATCGGCAACCGCCCTGTCGTCGTGTGTGCCAGCACCCGTTTCTATAAAGGTCAGGATGAAGCGAAAATATTGCTTGAAGCATGGAAGCGCTATAAAGGGAATGCACTGCTGGTAATTATCCCTCGACACCCCGAGCGTTTTCAGACGACTTTCTCCCTTGCGGAAAATATGGGCTACCGTGTGCAATATCGCAGCGATAACCTTCCTGTCAACAAAGAAACGCAAATATGGATCGGAGACAGCATGGGAGAACTGTTTGCCTATTATTTGGCTGCGGATATTGCCTTCGTCGGCGGCAGTCTTGTGGATGCGGGCTGTCAGAATGTTATCGAACCGATTTCCTGCGGCATTCCGACCTTATTCGGGTTTTCAACCTACAATTTCGCCGCTGTATGCCAAGATGCCATCCGGGCAGGGGCGGCAGAACAGGTTGGTTCTGCTGAAAGATGGTATGAAAAAACCACATCATGGCTTACCAACCCATTGGAAAAAGAACGTTTCTCCCAAAAAGCCCTTGAGTTTATCGGCAAACACAAAGGAGCAAGCAAACGTATGGCGGATCAAATCGCCAAAGCAGTCATCCACCAATAAGTTATCCACCCTTCTTATTGCTAAAAGGTCGTCTGAAACACGATACCCTCGTTTCAGACGACCTTTTCTCATGGCCACCCCATCAAACAAAAACCGTTCCGACAAATGAAACGATCGGAACGGTTTGCATAATAATATTAATGAACTACTTAGCGATAGCGATGTCCGCGATGAACTTGGCTGCCGATAACGCCGCCCAATGCTGCGCCACCCAAAGTAGAACCGGTATCGCCGCCAATCAGGTTACCTGCTACACCACCCAATACTGCGCCGGTTGCGGTATTGCGTTGGGTTTGGTTCATACCTGCACATGCGCTCAAAGAAGCAGCGATAGCAATCAAGGTAGCGGTTTTAGTCAAAGCCTTTTTCATGTTGTATTCTCCATCAGTGGGTTAAACAATACGCAGGCAGTATCTCACAAGGTTTCATTAATATGTCTTCTGATAAGTAAAGACTGTTTAAACTACGATAATTTACCCGGAGACCACCCTGAAGCCCTTGTAAATAAACAATTTATACAAAACAAAAACAAAAGGTCATCTGAAAAACTGTCTGTTTTTGTTCACACACAGCCTTTTCAGACGACCTCTTTTCGCCGCTCAAACCGGCTTAAGGCGCAACCCGCTTACGGTTTGCCCCAGCCAAAAGCGCGAGCATTTCTTCGGTAGTGTCCCAGCCGATACAGGCATCGGTAATGCTTTGCCCGTAAATCTCGGGCTTATCCTGTCTGCCTTCGACCAAATGGCTTTCCACCATCACGCCCATAATATTGTCTTCGCCGTTTTCCAGTTGCGCGGCAACATCTTGGGCAACTTCCATCTGCCGTCTGTAATCTTTACGGCTGTTTGCGTGGCTGCAATCGACCATCAGCTTGGGCGACAAACCGACTTTTATTAATTGTTCCGCCGCTGATTTGACGTGTTCGGTGCTGTAATTCGGCTCTTTGCCGCCGCGCAGGATAACGT
>ENA-OWLP01000059-OWLP01000059.1-metagenome-genome-assembly--contig:-NODE-59-length-12485-cov-7.173210_pt1 | contig 12485 bp, 8 predicted proteins | sample MGYA00245340_ERZ651115 | MGnify/ENA primary metagenome ERZ651115 (study PRJEB26857, sample SAMEA4031761) | metagenome | biome: human; feature: oral; material: saliva | place: Philippines | collected 2014 | study... | reverse complement strand
AGGACATAATCTGCACCTCAAATTAGGTGTCCAGGTTTTGGGGTGCAGATCAAAGCGCGGTCAGAAAAATTTCTATTTTCTAACCGCACTTTGCTGCTTTACACTACAATGCTTGCTGAAAAATCACATTATCCGCTTTTTTCATATAGGTGCTGATTTCATTGAAATTCATATAACGATAAATATCGTCTTTTTCTTTCTGTAAATCCGCCACATAAGTGAGATATTCCGCAGGTGTTGGCAGTTTACCTAGCAATGCCGCAACGGCTGCCAATTCTGCTGACGCAAGATACACATTGGCACCTTGCCCCAAACGGTTAGGAAAGTTCCGCGTAGAGGTTGAAACCACTGTGGCTTTATCCGCCACACGCGCTTGGTTGCCCATACAAAGTGAACAACCCGGCATTTCGACACGCGCACCACTTTTGCCATAAATGCTGTAATAACCTTCTTCGGTTAACAATGCCGCATCCATTTTGGTTGGCGGAGCCACCCATAAACGGGTTGGAATCATTCCTTTGAATTGATTGAGTAATTTACCAGCGGCACGGAAATGCCCAATATTGGTCATACAAGATCCGATAAACACCTCATCAATCTTATCGCCTTGTACTTCTGATAATAAACGAGCATCATCAGGATCATTTGGCGCACATACAATCGGCTCGTTGATTTCATCTAAATTAATCTCAATCACTGCTGCATATTCAGCATCTTTATCCGCTTCTAAAAGAGTTGGATTAGCAAGCCAATTTTCCATTGCTTTGACACGTCGTTCCAGTGTACGTGCATCACCATAACCTTCAGCGATCATCCATTTCAATAAAGTAATGTTTGAATTGAGATATTCAATAATCGGTTCTTTGTTGAGTTTAATGGTACAAGCCGCCGCCGAACGTTCTGCCGAAGCATCGGAAAGTTCAAAAGCCTGTTCTACTTTCAAATCTTCCAAACCTTCAATTTCCAAAATTCGACCTGAGAAAATATTTTTCTTACCTTGCTTTTCAACGGTGAGCAAACCTTGTTTAATCGCAACATATGGAATGGCATGGACTAAATCGCGTAAGGTAATGCCTTCTTGCATTTTACCTGTGAAACGTACTAAAACCGATTCCGGCATATCTAACGGCATTACCCCTGTTGCCGCCGCAAAAGCGACTAAGCCCGAACCCGCTGGGAATGAAATCCCAATAGGAAAACGTGTATGTGAATCGCCGCCTGTTCCAACAGTATCCGGTAACAGCATACGATTGAGCCATGAGTGGATCACCCCATCCCCAGGGCGCAAAGACACACCGCCACGGTTCATAATAAAATCAGGCAAAGTGTGGTGCGTAACCACATCCACAGGTTTTGGATAAGCTGCGGTGTGACAGAAAGATTGCATGACAAGATCCGCCGAGAAACCTAAACAAGCTAAATCTTTTAATTCATCGCGTGTCATTGGACCTGTAGTATCTTGTGATCCCACCGAAGTCATACGTGGTTCGCAATATTGCCCTGGGCGAATGCCCGCTACACCACAAGCGCGTCCCACCATTTTTTGCGCTAAAGTAAATCCTTTATTATTTTCCACCGCACTTTGTGGTTTAACAAAAATCTCGCTTTCAGGCAACCCTAAAGCAACGCGAGCTTTATGCGTTAAACCGCGACCGATAATCAGTGGAATACGACCACCTGCGCGCACTTCATCTAATAATACATCCGTTTTTAAGCTAAATTCTGCAAGAACATTATCTGTGTTATGACGACAAATTTTGCCCGCATAAGGGTAAATATCAATGACATCGCCCATATTTAAGCGACTCACGTCCACTTCTATCGGCAATGCTCCCGCATCTTCTAAGGTATTAAAGAAAATCGGGGCAATTTTTCCGCCCAACACAATACCGCCTGCGCGTTTGTTTGGAATATAAGGAATATCTTCGCCCATAAACCAAAGCACCGAATTTGTAGCTGATTTTCGTGACGATCCTGTTCCAACCACATCGCCCACATAAGCTAATGGAAAGCCTTTTTGTTTTAAGGTTTCAATTTGTCGAATCGGACCCACTTGAGTTGGTTCATCAGGTTCAATACCATCACGTGGCATTTTTAACATCGCTTTGGCGTGTAATGGAATATCTGGGCGTGACCACGCATCTTGTGCAGGTGAAAGATCGTCTGTATTGGTTTCCCCTGACACTTTAAACACAGTCACAGTTAATTTTTCGGCTAATTTCGGGCGAGACGTAAACCACTCTGCATTTGCCCAAGATTGCAAAACTTGTTGCGCATAAACATTACCTTGTTCTGCTCGGGATTGCACATCATGGAAATTATCAAACATCAACAACGTGCGAGATAATTCTTCCGCCGCAATCGGTGCAAGTTTAGGATCATCAAGTGCGGTCAAAAGTGGCTCAATATTATAACCACCTTGCATTTTGCCCAAAATTCTCACCGCACTTTCCGCCGAAATTAACGAACAAACCACCTCCCCTTTGCTTACCGCAGATAAGAATGATGCTTTCACATAAGCGGCTTCATCTACACCAGCAGGAATGCGAGTTTCAAATAATTCTAATAAATAAGCTTCTTTTCCTTGTGGTGGATTTTTTAATAATTCAATCAGTTGCGCAGTTTGTTCCGCATTTAACGGTTGTGGCACGACACCTAATTTAGCTCGTTCATCAACTTGTTTCTGATAATCTAATAGAAAATCTGACATAGTTACTCCTTACATATTGGCAACAATATCTTGTGCGAACTCAGAAGTTGAGCGCAACGTCGCTCCTTCAAGCATCTCCGCAAAATCAAAGGTAACGGTTTTATCCGCGATAGTTTTGGACACCGCTTTAACCACAAGATCAGCCGCTTCAACCCAACCTAAATGACGTAACATCATTTCTCCGCTTAAAATTAATGAACCTGGGTTGCCTTTATTTTGCCCTGCAATTTTTGGCGCAGTACCATGAGTCGCTTCAAAGATCGCAGCTTCATCGCCAATATTCGCCCCTGGGGAAATGCCAATACCACCCACTTGTGCCGCCAAAGCATCAGAAATGTAATCACCATTGAGATTTAAAGTCGCAATCACATCATAATCAGTCGGATGCAATAACACTTCCTGTAAAAACGCATCTGCAATGCAATCTTTGATCACAATCTCGCGCCCTGTATTCGGATTTGTTAAACGCATCCATGGACCTTGATCAATTAAGGTTGCACCAAATTCTTGCGCCACTTGATAGCCCCATTCTTTAAATGCACCTTCGGTAAATTTCATAATATTACCTTTATGTACCAAAGTAAGCGAAGTGCGGTCGTTATCAATCACATATTGCAACGCGGCACGAACCAAGCGTTGTGTACCTTGTTTGGAAACAGGTTTAATCCCAATACCGCAATCTTCAGTAAAACGAATTTTTTTCACGCCCATTTCTTGTTGCAAAAATTGGATCACTTTATTTGCTTCAGGTGAGCCTGCCACCCATTCCACGCCAGCATAAATATCTTCAGAGTTCTCACGGAAAATCACCATATTCACTAACTCTGGATGTTTCACCGGGCTTGGAGTACCGTCATAATAACGGATTGGGCGCAAACAGTTGTACAGGTCTAAACCTTGGCGCATTGCCACATTTAAAGAACGAATGCCTCCACCAACAGGTGTCATTAATGGTCCTTTAATTGCAACATGATATTCACGAATAAAATCGAGCGTTTCAGCAGGTAACCAAGTATTTTCACCATAAACTTCATTCGCTTTACTACCTGCGTAAATTTCCATCCACGAAATTTTACGTTTACCTTGATACGCTTTTTCTACTGCGGCATCAATAACGACTTGCATTGCTGGTGTCACATCAACACCAATTCCATCCCCTTCAATAAAAGGAATAATTGGATTATCGGGTACTTGAAGCGAACCATTAGCGGCAATTTGAATTTTTTCACCTTGAGGAATTTGAACGTTGGATTGCATAGAATCTCCTATGATTTTAATGTGTGGCGTATTGTGAATGATTTTCGCCAACTTAGAATGGATTGATTAGACCTTATCAGGAATTTAAAGAAAAAAAAATAACTTCGCACAAAAAAATCTCTCTCACATTAAATATCATCTAAAAAATATTAATTCTTTTCAACTGAAAGCATTTTGCTAGAAAAAACTATTGCCAAAATAATTTAAATAGTGTTAAGTTCGAATATACATATCCCAAAATTCTAAAATACCTCACAACAGGAGAACGATATGGCAAACGCAACGCTAACAATAAATGATAATTCCTATGAGCTTAACGTTTACAAGGGCTCATTAGGCTACGAAGCCGTTGATATCCGTCCATTAACGCAAAATAAACTCTTTGCCTATGACCCCGGTTTAGTTTCTACCGCCGTATGCGAATCGGAAATTACATATGTTGACGGTGATAATGGTGTATTACTTTATCGCGGATATCCTATAGATCAACTAGCTGCTAATGGAGATTACTTAGAAATCAGTTACTTATTACTCTTTGGCGAACGTCCAACAAAAGAGCAGTATGTAGATTTCAGTAGATTAGTACGCAGCCATACGTTGGTTCATGAACAATTAACTAAATTCTTCCAAGGTTTCCGTCGCGACTCGCATCCAATGGCTGTTATGTGTGGGGTAAGTGGAGCCTTGGCTGCGTTCTATCACGATTCTATCGATGTAAAAAATGAAGCTCACCGAGAGCTAACGGCTATTCGTTTACTCGCTAAAGTGCCAACCTTAGCGGCAATGTGTTACAAATATTCTATTGGGCAACCGTTTATGTTCCCGCAAAATCATTTGTCATATGCAGGGAATTTCTTATATATGATGTTTGCCACACCATGCGAGCCTTATGTCGTTAACCCAGTTCTAGAACGTGCATTAGATAAAATTTTTATTCTACACGCCGATCACGAACAAAATGCATCCACATCGACTGTACGTACAGCGGCTTCTTCCGGTGCTAACCCATTCGCTTGTATTGCAGCGGGGATTGCATCGCTTTGGGGACCGGCACATGGCGGTGCTAATGAGGCGTGTATTAATATGTTAGAAGAAATTGGTACAGTCGATCGTATCCCTGAATTTATTGCTCGAGCAAAAGATAAAAATGATCCATTCCGTTTAATGGGATTCGGGCACCGTGTATATAAAAACTACGACCCACGTGCGAAAGTAATGCGCGAAACCTGCCATGAAGTATTAAAAGAATTGAACATTAAAAGTCCATTATTTGATGTTGCTATTGAATTAGAGCGTATCGCCTTGAATGATCCATATTTTATCGAACATAAACTTTATCCAAATGTGGATTTCTATTCCGGTATTGTATTAAAAGCTATCGGAATTCCAACATCGATGTTTACCGTTATGTTCGCGCTTGCGAGAACTGTTGGCTGGATTGCGCACTGGAAAGAAATGTACAAACAAGGGAACTTCAAAATTGTACGTCCACGTCAAATCTACACAGGTTACACAGAACGTGACTTTCCAGCGATGGATAAATCATAATTATCAAATAACAAAAACGAAAGGCAGACAAATAGTCTGCCTTTATTGTTTCAATCAGCACATTTCATATCACTTTACTGATTCTCTCAAGTCCACAGCTTCATGATGTCCTGCAGTTCTATCTGCGCCAATAAAATTGGGGCTAACGTAGATTAGCAAGTGTGCTAGTCTATAAAAATGAAAATAAATTTTGTGAAATAGATCACGAAATCTATCACATTCCGATTAAATCTCACATTATCCACCGCCTCTCTCCCCAAAATCAGTAAATTTGTGATAGTATCCAAGTTTTATTATTTTTATTACTTTTTTAGGAGAGAATGAATGAATAAACTGAGTTTGATTCAACAAATTCAGCGTTTTTTCAAATTGGAATCAGCTGGCGGAATTTTATTACTTTTCTCAGCGGTAGTCGCAATGCTATTAGCCAACTCACCGCTTAATCAAGCCTATAATGACTTTTTAAATTTACCGGTCAGCATTCAAGTAGGATCTTTTTCTATTGATAAAACCTTAATCCATTGGATTAACGATGGTTTTATGGCGGTATTCTTTGTTTTAGTGGGAATGGAAGTCAAAAGAGAATTATTCGAGGGCTCCCTTTCAAGCTATCAACAAGCGATTTTCCCTGCTATTGCAGCGGTGGGGGGAATGATTATTCCAGCCTTAGTTTATGTATTTATCGCCCAACAAGATCCTGCTTTAGCCGATGGCTGGGCTATCCCAATGGCAACCGATATTGCCTTTGCTCTTGGTATCATGGCGTTATTAAGTAAGCAAGTACCACTCCCACTAAAAATCTTTTTACTTGCTTTAGCCATCATTGATGACTTAGGCGCCATTGTCGTGATTGCACTGTTTTACTCACACGAATTAAGTGTACAAGCACTCATCTTTGCTGCAGTTGCTATTGTTGTACTTATCGCATTAAATCGCTTTAAAGTGACCGCACTTTGCGCCTACATGGTGGTGGGAACAATCTTATGGGCTTCGGTATTAAAATCTGGCGTGCACGCTACTCTTGCAGGCGTTATCATCGGATTTAGTATTCCATTAAAAGGCAAAAATGGCGAAACACCATTACATGACTTTGAACATATTCTTGCGCCTTGGTCATCCTTTGTTATCCTGCCATTATTCGCTTTTGCCAATGCGGGGGTAAGTTTTGATGGCATTGATCTCAGCATGCTGACATCACCATTATTGCTTGCGATTTCTCTTGGCTTAATTATCGGAAAACCACTCGGTGTATTTGTTTTCAGTTATCTTTCCGTTAAACTTGGCATTGCAAAACTACCACAAGGCATCAATTTTAAACAAATTTTTGCCGTAGCAATTTTGTGTGGTATCGGCTTTACCATGTCTATGTTCTTAGCCAGCCTAGCCTTCAATGCAGATGCAGGTGAAAGCATTAACGCCCTTTCTCGATTAGGGATCTTATTAGGCTCCACGGTTTCTGCGATTGTGGGGTATATGGCGTTGAAAGCGACTACTGCCAAAAATAAAGGGTAATCAAAACAATGGAAAAACTAACCTGTTATGTGATTTATGGATCTGAAAAAATAGAGGGGCTGAGTCATTTTTTACAATACGCCTCTAACTCTCATGTTGTTCCTATTCCTGCAGTAACGAAAGAACAGGTTAGCTTACTCGGTAATTCTTCAGCCTTATTTAATTTCAAGAAAGCGGAAGAACTACTTGATCGGGCTCCCAATAACAAAGAAATCGCCCACACGCTATCTCATATTCAGTGCTGGAAAGCGATTGCTGAAAATAAACAGCTACAAGATGATGATTTTGCTTTAATTGCTGAAAGTGAAATTCAACCTGTTGAAAACTTCATTCAACATGCTATCAATTATGCCAATAAATACTCTTCTTACGGAATTATCAAATTACAGCATGATGGTGAGGGTCGTTCTGGAGAGCGTTTATTTCAAATAGGTGATGAGCCTTATGCTTTAATTTATGGCGATATTAACCAATACAACTACGGTTGTTCGCTTTATCTCATCCGCAAAAATGTCGCAAAAAAATTGACCGCACTTTTAAGTGAAACAAAACCCTACTGGCTTGCTGATCAATTCACTGCTTTTCATGAACCTCAAAATATAGCTCAAGCTCGCTATCTATTAGGTAAAAATCCAAATAAAAAACAACAAGATAAGATTGAAAACCCGCTGTTTAGTATCATTGTGCCAATTTATAATGTTGAACGCTACCTCGAGCAATGTATTGAATCTGTCTTAGCACAAGATTATCAGAATTATGAACTGATTTTAGTTGATGATGGTTCGCCTGATAATTCCATCGATATTTGTGTTAAATATGCTAAACAACACCATAACATTGTATTCATTTGTAAAGTCAATGGAGGTCTTTCCGATGCGAGAAATGCGGGGATTAAACTTGCTCGTGGCGAGTATTTAATGTTTTTAGACAGTGATGATTATTGGGAAGGAACACGTATTCTTTCTGATTTACAAAAGATAATTACTGAAAATAACCCAGATGTTATCTTTAATTATATGAGCAGTGTTTATCCTGACAAAATTGTGAACCATTACATCAACCGAGATAAGCTAATAGGTTCTTTTAAGGAAGACTTTCAAGGCCTTTATCAAGATGGAATTTATTTAGGGTTTGCTTGTACAAGGGTTATAAAAAAAGAAATAATTTTAAAAAATCATCTTTTATTCATAAAAGGCCGACATTTTGAAGATATTCCTTGGAGCTTCTCACTGGTTAAACATATTAAAAATTATGCCATATATCAAAATTGCTTTTATATGTATAGAAGAGAAAGAAAAGGTGCAATTAGTTCAGTTATAACTGCCCAAAACCAAATAAGCCTATTTCAAAATTTATCTAATGTTATAACTGAAATAAAAAATATGAAACTCAATAATGAGTTATTACCTGGATTAAAAAAATATGTAGATGATATTTATCAGTATGTAATGAAATGCTATAACTTACTTTCAGAGACTGAAAAGATAGATTTTCTTAGTTTAAAATTAAAATATGAAAAAGAGCTTAACAATTTATGGTAAGTATTATAGGTTGAATAACAAACCGCACATAAAAAGTGCGGTTTTTATACTACCCGATAAAGGGCTATTACTTACATGACTCCTAATAGACATGCGAAGGGAAAGACTGACAATCACATAGCATAGTAAAAGAATTTTATTTTTACTGACTCTTTGCAAAGATAGCTAAATTAAACGCAAATTATCAAAAACCCAGCGAATACGCTTACCTTCAACATCTAGCTCTTTAGTGCAAAATTGAATTTCTTCATTTGATACTAAATCAACATAATAAAGTGATTGTAATTCAGGAGAAAACTTCTCTCCATTCTCACGAATAAAATATGTTGAAAGACATGATCCAAAACCAATTATTTTTTCACAGAAAAACACTAGTCTCACAGGATGATTGTGCGTATTCTTGAGTGTAAATGAACTATCTCCTGACACAGCCACCATTAAACAACCTTTTTTATAAACATCATCGGATTGAGATATAATACTTGAAAAATGTCCTCCATTTGCATTTGCTTGAGTTAATTCTAATGTAAGATTTTCTTTAGCTGGAGGATAACATGTCAAAGAAGATTTAATTATATTAAACGTCTTATTTTCTCTCAGATTAAATTTCTTTCCTTCCTGATGATAATAACTTTCAAATACATAAGGATAAGCTAACATCTTATCATTACGATGATTTCTTGTTATATGTATCCCTTGAACGATTTCCTCTTTAACCAAAAAAGCAAGATTCCCCTCGTTATATTTTAATTCGATTCCCCAAACAGGCGGGCAATTATATTTTTGATGGATAAAGCTTACTTTTTCAGAATCTATTGCATATAAATTTAATAAGGTAGCATCAATACCATAAACAGATTTTAGATAATTATTTATATTCAGTTGTTCTTCAACATACTGTTTATATAACAACCAAGCTTCCGTATTTCCTAATATTAATCCCGCTTGCCATACATATCCATTTTTCGAAACCACAGCATCTATCTTGGCACTAACTGTTTTTTTTGATTCAGATTCAACACACTTATCTAAAAAAGTACAACGCCACGCATCATAAGTTGCATAAAGATTTTTTTCATTTTTAATCTGTTCAAATATATCTAGATGATGAGAAGGAAACCAAATATCACAATCGTATACTGCAATTTGGTCATAGTTATAATTCTGTGCAATATCAGCTGCAGAAATATGTCTATCTAATAATAGCTCTTTACAACCATAACTAGGCTTAAAAATTTTAATATCATGCTCTTTTAAACATTTTTTCTTAAGTTCAGATAAACCATAATCAATGATGCCTATATCGCCTTTATAATTAGTTCTTCTTAAACTTAGAATGAAAGAAATTAGATTCTCAAACCATATTTTATTATTATCATCTAGAGCAGTTAAAATCAGCCTTTTCATTTTGCATACCTCATTTATATATGATAAAAAGTGCGATTAAATAACCGCACTTACATATTACTCTTCAAATAAGCGCTGAATTTCACGCTCGTAAATAGCAATATTGATAGGATTACTTGGTAATAAAGTCTCTAAAAACGCGTTTGCACGTTTTTGATATGCCTCATGGTTCTTATCATGATTATCAATCACATTTAATAACACATCTGCACCATGAAATGCATCAAAACCTTCATAATAATATCCAACGCCTTTAGGTAATAACGTTGAATTATGTACAAATGGATAACCGCCATACAACGCATCATTATAAGCATAATTCAAGCCATTTTCCCATTGATGAGCAAGCACTATATCCGTGTAACGAGACAAGAAATCTGGCATTTGATATCGCCCTTCTACGGTCAAAATTCCATCTTTCAACACCTTCGTCCGCCCAATAAAATTAAACATAATAGGGTGATCTTTTTTATGATAAACGTTCGTTATATAAACATGTTCAATTTTCTCAGGAGCTTGTCGATAAGCCTGTTCTGTAATTAAAATAGGCGTAAAACAATTTTTAAAAATAAAAATATTTGGCTCAAAATTCGCAATTCGCCATTTTTTACGATCTTTATTTGGCTTATACCCAAATTCAATTCCATGTTGTTCTTTTAATCTTTTAATTACAATATCACAAAATGTAGGAGCCCAAATTGCCGGCACAACATGAGCATCACACTCAAACATAATAGAAAAGTAAGAGCGACAAGTATTTTCATTTTGTGGAATTAACCAAATACTATCAAACTTACTTCCATTAAATACACGACCAGCAGGCTGATTAAAAATAAAGTTTTCAATATCCATAATATAATCAGGGCCCATTTTATAACAAACGACTTTCCCTCCATGTTCATGCATTCTATTACTAAGTGCTGGTTCTATGCTGAGTGTCCCTTCAATTAACACATCTAGTTCATCAATCACATCATTAACATAAGCGAACTTTAAGTCTAAATCATTCAACATAAAGCCATCAGGTGGTGTTGTGCGTTTCTCTGGTCCCCAAGAGACTAAAACCACATCATCAACTATGTTAGAGTGTTGAAATAAATGATAAAGATGAATCACATTTTGATTCGCGCCATTCGCCCAAATATCTGTCACTTTAGCTTCTAAATTAAAAGTAATCCCAATTTTATATTTACGCATATTATCTTTCCTCTTTTATTATTTAAGTCATCTAAAAGTGCGGTCAAAAATAGATCTATTATTAAATGGCTTAAATAATAAAAATCACTCGGACACTACTATCCGAGTGATTTCTTTAGCTTAATTGATCATTACCATTGGTAACCTACACCGGCACCAATATTGTAATCACCTTGAGTGGTTGCTGCTCCGCTAACTTTGAAAATAACTTTATTGTTATCTGTCGCTTTTGAGTAACCTACTGCTACAGCACTTTGACCTTTGTAGTTACCTACGCCAAGACCAAGCACTGAGCCTCCTGCTCTCGTTACTTGTGGAATATTTGCTACCGCTGTTGCTCCAGCAATACCACCACGAAGTTTCTTATCAGTTTTTCTTAAGTCACTACGCACAGAACCAAATTTGCTATCAACATATTGTTTGTTTGCAGCATCCGTACCACGAACTGGATCTGCCACATTAGTGATTCGGCGTTCATTACCAACTGAGCCAACAGAAACAGTATTTGCTTCATTCGCTACAGAGCCTTGACCAAGTGCTACTGAATTATCTGCAGTTGCTTCCGCTCCTTGACCTACAGCAGTTGAGTTTTTACCTGAGGCTTTTGAGTTATTACCTAATGCTGTGCCATTATCGCCACTTGCATCTGAGCCATAACCAACCGCAGTTGCATCTTTACCTTTCGCTTTCGCACTATTGCGTTTGCTAGTGTTATCCGCTGCAAATGCTGTTTTACCATCTTTGCTGATCAAACCTGAATCTTCAATACGTTTCGCTGTGCTTTCTGCTGCGGTTGCAGAAGAAGCTGCTGCCGTTGCTGAAGAACCTGCTGCTGATGCAGAAGTGCTTGCGGCTGTCGCTGAACTATCTGCTGCTGATGCAGAAGTTGACGCTGCTGTCGCTGAACTATCCGCTGCTGATGCAGAAGTTGACGCTGCAGTTGCTGAGCTATCTGCTGCTGAGGCAGAAGTTGATGCCGCTGTTGCAGAAGAATCCGCTGCTGAAGCTGATGTGCTTGCTGCTGTCGCTGAGCTATCTGCTGCTGATGCAGAAGTGCTTGCTGCAGTTGCGGAGCTATCTGCCGCTGATGCAGAAGTTGATGCTGCTGTTGCAGAAGAATCCGCTGCTGATGCAGAAGTTGAAGCCGCTGTCGCAGAAGAATCCGCTGCTGAGGCAGAGGTGCTTGCTGCAGTCGCTGAACTATCCGCTGCTGATGCAGAAGTTGACGCTGCTGTCGCAGAGCTATCTGCTGCTGAAGCTGATGAGCTTGCTGCAGTTGCTGAACTATCTGCTGCTGATGCAGAAGTTGATGC
>ENA-OWLP01000047-OWLP01000047.1-metagenome-genome-assembly--contig:-NODE-47-length-16212-cov-6.843350_pt1 | contig 16212 bp, 17 predicted proteins | sample MGYA00245340_ERZ651115 | MGnify/ENA primary metagenome ERZ651115 (study PRJEB26857, sample SAMEA4031761) | metagenome | biome: human; feature: oral; material: saliva | place: Philippines | collected 2014 | study... | reverse complement strand
AACGAATGTAAACGATGTCCTTAGGGAAAATGTAAACGATGTTTGGGTTGTACAGGAGATTTGGCAGAAGTTATTTCAACCTCATAGTATATTTAGCATCGTTTAAATCTCCCCCCAGCCCCCTCTTTACGAAAGAGGGGGGGAGGAATAAGTCGCTCATTGAGCGAAGTGACGACATAAATTAATGTCTAAAATGACGCATTCCAGTCAATACCATCACCATATTATGTTCATCTGCTGCATCGATGACTTCTTGATCGCGCATTGAACCACCTGGATGGATCACACATTGAATACCTACTTTCGCCGCTGCATCAATGCCGTCACGGAATGGGAAGAATGCATCAGATGCCATGACACAACCCGCTACGGTTAAACCTTCATCCTGTGCTTTAATACCTGCAATTTTGGCCGAATACACACGGCTCATTTGACCTGCACCAATGCCGATGGTTTGGTTATCTTTGGCGTAAACAATCGCATTGGATTTCACAAATTTTGCCACTTTCCAGCAGAATAATAAGTCTTTTAATTCTTGTTCAGTTGGTTGACGTTTACTTACTACTTTCAAATCATCCACACCAACCATGCCTAAATCCGCATCCTGTACCAATAAACCGCCGTTTACACGTTTGAAATCCAAACGTTCAGAACGAGAGGTCCATTCACCACATTCAAGCAAACGAACATTTTTCTTACGTTTTACGACTTCTTGTGCTTCAGCAGTAACTTTCGGTGCAATAATCACTTCAACGAATTGGCGTTCTACGATTTCAGTCGCAGTTTTTTCATCTAATTCACGGTTGAAAGCAATAATGCCACCAAATGCAGAAGTTGGATCGGTTTGGTAAGCGCGATTATAGGAGTCTAAAATATCTTTACCTAAAGCCACACCGCATGGATTAGCGTGTTTAACAATCACACAAGCCGGCTCATCAAATTCTTTCACGCATTCAAGTGCTGCATCAGTATCAGCAATATTATTGTAAGACAAGGCTTTACCTTGTAGTTGGTGAGCTGTAGCTACACTCGCCTCTTTCACATTCAAATCAACGTAGAAGGCCGCATTTTGATGAGAGTTTTCGCCGTAACGCATGGTTTGTTTACGCACGAAGTTAAGATTTAAAGTACGTGGGAATTGACCGCACTTCGCATTCGCGTCTTCTTCCTCTGCCACATGATATGGTTTCACCATTTGTCCAAAGTAGTTAGCGATCATGGAGTCATATTGAGCGGTATGTTCAAATGCTTTTATCGCAAGGTCAAAACGAGTTTCAAGCGTTAGGCTGTTTTGATGTTTATCCATTTCCGCAAGAATAGCGTTGAAATCATTATTATTCACCACGATCGCCACATCTTTATGGTTTTTCGCGGCAGAACGCACCATGGTTGGTCCACCGATATCGATATTTTCTACCGCATCAGCCAAGGTACAATCCGGTTTAGCCACAGTGGCTGCAAACGGATATAAATTCACGACAACCATATCAATGCCTTCAATGCCATGTTGCTGCATGATGGCATCATCTATACCACGACGACCAAGAATCCCGCCATGTACTTTTGGATGTAAGGTTTTCACACGACCGTCCATCATTTCAGGGAATCCCGTATAATCAGACACTTCAGTCACCGGCAAACCATGTTGCTCCAACAATTTTGCAGTACCGCCAGTAGAAAGTAGTTTTACACCGCGTTGCACTAAGCCTTGAGCAAATTCTACGATACCGGTTTTATCAGAAACACTCAGCAAAGCCTGACGAATTGGACGATCTGTCATTACATTTTCCTTTCATTAAATGGTTAAAAATAAGCGCGTGGAATTATAACGCAAACGTTTGCGTTTATGTAGAAAAAATTTTCCTGGTAGGCGCACTTCAACGTTTGACTGCTTATTTAGGAGGTTTAAAAAACAAAAAAGCCCGCAAAATGCGGGCAACCTAACAGTCTGAATAATGTGATTAGCGTTTGCGGTTATCTAAAGAAAATGCACCGGCACCGGCAAACACAAAATAGAAGAATACGAGAGAGTAAAATAAAGCAAGTTCACCACCGTTCGCGATTGGGAAGAATAAATTCCCGTTACCTGCAACGTGCATAAAGAAATACGCATAAGCCATTTGACCCGAAAGGATAAATGCCGCTGGGCGAACAAATAAACCTAAAATTAATAGGATTGAACCGACAATCTCAATTACTCCACCGACGATCATCATTGGATCGCCCACTGCGCCGTTACCGCCCGTCATTGAAATTGGGAATTCCCAGAATTTCGCTGTGCCGTGTAAGATAAACATATAGGCTACGACGATACGTAATAAAGCTAAAACATATGGAGAGTATTTTTCTAAGTTTTTCATAAAGTTTTTCCTAATAAAAAGTGATTTGAGAACGGGGTGTATATTAATGATTAACCCAAAGAAAAACAATACCTAAAATCGAAAAGAACTTTTTACTATTAGGAAATAATTTTATGCTTTACTGATTTTATCAATCCATTGTAAAAACTCAACTGGCGGCATGAATCCGTTAATACGACTCCCATCTATTTCTTTTCCATCTCGGTTAAAGAATAAAATCGTCGGTAAACCTAACACTTTATATTTTGTCATTAAAGCGCGGTTTTCTTCGGAGTTTTTTGTCATATCAACCTGAAGTAGCAACATATCTCCAAAGGCTTTTTGTACACTAGGATCGGTAAATGTTTCTTTTTCAAACTCTTTACACGCCACACACCAGTCCGCATAAAGATCGAGCATCACAAGTGGTTTGTTATTTTCAGCAAGTACTTGTTGCAATTCAGCTTCGCTTTTTACCCGTTTAAATTCAATATGAGAAATGGCTTTATTTTCAACCGCACTTGGTGCTTGGCTTTCGCCCCACACCCAAGTTTGAAGCGGTTTAACACTAATCATAGCTGCCACTAAAAAGAGAATTCGGAATACCCAACCTGTGCCATTTTTCGGCATTTGGAAAGCAAACCAAATGAAAAATGCGGTATCGAGCATCGCCCATAATCTTGGTGTCCATTCATCTGGCAAAATACGAGAAATTAAGAATACCGGTAATGCGAGCATCACAAAGCCAAAGAGCTTTTTGACGGTTTCCATCCACATGCCTGATTTAGGCAGGATTTTATTCCCAAATAAAGTGATTAAAATCAGCGGTACGCCCATGCCCAACGCAAGCAAATAAAGCGTAATCGCACCAGTAAATAAATCCCCACTCTGCGCCACATAAAGCAAGGCGCCAGAAAGCGGTGCTGATGTGCAAGGTGAAGCCACAAGCCCCGCAATCATGCCCATTAAGAACACACCACCAAAAGCGCCGGCTTTTTGCTGTTGGCTAAGTAAAGAGAGTTTTGTTTGTAAGGCGCTTGGGAGCTGTAAGGTAAATACATCGAACATCGACAATGCTAACAAGACAAAGATGATTGATAAACCAATCATCACATAAGGATGTTGTAAAGCCACTTGGAACGGTAAACCAATTGCGGCGACAATCAAGCCTAGCAAGGTATAAGTCAACGCCATCCCCTGCACATACACAAAACTTAATGCGAAAGCGCGCCACATATTAGGGCGTTGATTTTGGCCAATAACAATCGCTGAAAGCAGTGGTAGCATTGGCAATACACAAGGAGTAAAGGCCAATCCTAAGCCCAATAAGAAAAAGCCAAATACGGCATATTTGCTATTAAATAAGTTTTCCGCTAAACGGTCTTGCTCAGCTTTAGGTTGTGCTGAAAGTGCGGTCGATTTTTCTGATGTTTTTCCAGTATTAGCGACCTGTGCAATAGGCAAATCTGCCACTTTAATTTCTTTCACTTCAGGCGGATAACAAAAGCCCTCAGTACAACCTTGGTAAGCAATCTCAACCACATCTTCTGCTTTTAATGGCGGCTGATTCGCTTTAAAAATAGCTTGCACGGGCTTTTTGAAAATCTTCATCAAGCCAAAATAAGGATCGTTATAATCTTCAGGTGAAATAGAAAATGTCGGCACATCAAATGATGAGGTTTCCTCTTGGTTGAGCTTCGCGGAAATTTTATCTTGATAGAGATAATACCCCTCTGCAATCGACCAATTGACGATCACATTTTCTTGATTCTCGCTTTTCGCCGCTGAAAATTGAAAAGCTTCATCCACAGGTAAGAAAGCCGGTTTCTTATCAAAAAGACCAGCTTGAGTGGAAAGTGCGGTAAAAATAAAAAATAAAAAAAGAAGAATTCGCTTCATCATAAAGTTCCAACTATTGTTCCTGCTAAAATTCTAGCATAGATAAGCGGAATGTTAATAATTTATGACTTAGATCATAAAATTAAATGTAATTTAAACAATGACCGCACTTTTCTGTTGTTACAGCAATGTTACAATTATAGAATACGCTCATAACAAAATATAATAAGGAGCAATGAATGGCTACCCCAAAAATTCTCATCGTGGAAGATGAAGCGGTAACCCGTAATACGTTAAGAGGAATTTTTGAAGCTGAGGGCTATGAGGTATTACAAGCACAAGATGGTGCGGAAATGTATCGTCAGTTAAACTCAGAAACGGTCAATCTCATCGTATTAGATATCAACTTGCCTGGTAAAAATGGTTTATTACTGGGGCGTGAATTACGTGAGAAAGCTGCAATTCCATTAATCTTCCTCACGGGGCGAGATAATGAGGTCGATAAAATTTTAGGCTTGGAAATTGGGGCAGATGATTATCTCACTAAGCCATTTAACCCAAGAGAACTCACCATTCGTGCACGAAATTTATTGCATCGCACCATGACACTAAATGGCAAAGAAACCCATTTACAACGTGAGAACTATCGTTTTAATGGGTGGACACTGGATTTAAATAGCCATAATTTAATCACACCTGAAGGCGTTGAATTTAAACTGCCTCGTAGTGAATTCCGTGCCATGTTGCATTTCTGCGAAAACCCTGGCAAATTGCAAACTCGTGAAGAATTATTGCTAAAAATGACAGGACGTGAATTAAAACCACAAGATCGTACTGTGGATGTAACAATTCGTCGTATTCGAAAACATTTTGAAGATCATCCTAATACCCCAGAAATCATTGCTACCGTACATGGCGAAGGCTATCGTTTCTGTGGTGAGTTAGAAGAATAATCGATCATTTTGTAATGAAAGGCTGAGTCAAATCAGCCTTTTGTTTTTTGCTATCCACGGCGAGATTCGGTAAAATCAACGTCAATTTACGATTAATAAACAACGGATAACAATGACCAAGAAGAAAGTCAAAGTCGGCTCCAACACCATTGCGTTAAATAAACGAGCTCGACACGAATATTTTATTGAAGATGAAATTGAAGCCGGCCTTGAATTACAAGGTTGGGAAGTAAAATCAATGCGCGCAGGTAAAGCCAATATCAGCGACAGCTACATCATTTTTAAAAACGGTGAAGCCTATTTATTTGGCGCAACCATTCAACCATTAAGCTTGGCTTCTACTCACGTGGTTTGCGATCCGACGCGTACACGTAAGCTTTTATTGAATAAACGTGAACTGGATAATCTTTTCGGTAAATCAAGCCGTGATGGTTTTACCATTGTTGCCCTTTCTCTTTATTGGAAAGGCGCTTGGGCAAAGATCAAAATCGGTCTTGCGAAAGGTAAAAAACAACATGATAAACGTGATGATATTAAAGAGCGTGAATGGAAAGTGACAAAAGAGCGTATTATGAAAAACGCGTATCGTGGATAACTCTCCCGCCAAACAGACAAAATGCCTTTCAACCGAAAGGCATTTTTTTTCTCAATATGAAAAAAATTCTCATAGTTATGAATAAAATTATATTGATAATCATTCTCTTTTAAATTAGTATCTTCGCCCAATTCTTTTCGTTATATAAGGAGCTCTAATGAAAAAAGGCATTCACCCTGAAAATTATCGTACCGTTTTATTTTACGATTCCAATGCGAAACAAGGCTTTCTCATCCGTTCTTGTGCTAAAACCAACAACACCATGAAATGGGAAGATGGTAATGAATACCCTGTATTTATGTGCGATACCTCATCAGCTTCTCACCCATTTTATACCGGTAAAACTCGTCAAATTGGTAATGAAGGTCGTGCAAGTGAATTTGCAAACCGTTACGGTAAATTTGGCGCATTTAAATCAAAATAGGAATGTTCAATGAAAGTATTATCTTCACTCAAAAGCGCAAAAAATCGTCCTGGCTGCAAAATTGTTCGTCGCCACGGTGTCGTCTATGTCATTTCGAAAACCAATCCTCGCTTTAAAGCGCGTCAAGGTGGGAAAAAGAAAGGTTAACCCCAATAAAAAAGAGCGGTCAAATTTCCGCTCTTTTTTCATTTAGGCATTAAGGTTTGTAAATAAACTCAACGCCTTCTTCATCTTCTTCATCCCAATCATCCCAGTCGTCATCTTCATCATCAAATTGATGTTCTGCGAGCTGTTCTTGATGGTAATCTTCCCATTTGAATTTCACTTCTTCTGGTTTATTTTCTTCTACTTCCGCATCACGTGGATTCGCTTCAATAAAATCCATAATATCACGACAAAGTGGTGCCACATTTTTACCGGTTGCGGCAGAAATAAGGTGATAGCCTTCTTCCCAACCAAGACGTTCAGTAATCTCTTGTGCTCGTTCATGCGCCTCTTCTTCAGTCATCGTATCAATTTTATTGAAGACTAACCAACGCGGTTTATCTGCCAATTTTTCACTATATTGGAATAATTCTGACTCGATGATCGCAATATTATCAGCAGGATCGGATTCATCAATTGGGTTAATATCGACTAAATGAATTAACACACGACAACGTTCCAAGTGTTTTAAGAAACGAATTCCTAAGCCTGCACCATCCGATGCACCTTCAATCAATCCAGGAATATCTGCCACTACAAAGCTATGGCTCTCATCCACTTTCACGACACCTAAACTTGGTACTAAAGTGGTAAATGGATAATCAGCGACTTTTGGTTTTGCGGCTGAAACGGCACGAATAAAGGTGGATTTACCGGCATTTGGTAAACCTAACATCCCGACATCCGCAAGAAGCATTAATTCTAATAATAAATCACGTTTTTCCCCTGGTGTACCCATGGTTTTTTGACGAGGTGCACGGTTCACTGAAGATTTAAAACGTGTGTTCCCTAAACCATGATAACCACCTTTCGCCACTAACATTTTGGCGCCATGCTTTGTTAAATCGCCAAGCACTTCTTTGGTGTCATTATCAATTGCACGCGTTCCCACCGGCACACGTAACGTAATATCTTTACCGCGACGACCGGTACAATCTGAACTATGGCCGTTCTCACCGCGTTCTGCGGCAAAACGTTTCGTAAAACGATAATCGATCAAGGTATTTAAGTTTTCGTCTGCAACCAAATAAACATCACCGCCATCACCGCCATCACCGCCATCTGGGCCGCCTTTTGGGATAAATTTTTCACGGCGGAAACTTACACAACCGTTTCCACCATCCCCTGCTTCCACACGAATCAGGGCTTCATCAATAAATTTCATAAAAACTCTCCAATATTTAACCGCACTTTACTTTGATTGCGGTAATAACTTATGTCCGATTGCCGACAAAATTGCTCCGCATACTACAACAAACGCCCCGATATAGCTAATCATATTTAATTCTGGCGCGGCAAAATTATCAGGGCTCGCATAATGCGCAAGATGAGCAAAGAAAATAGTAAATAGCGGTACTAAGGTAATCACAACGCTGACTTTCGAAACTTCCCAACGATTAAGGGCTTCAGCATAAGCGCCATAACCAAATAACGTATTCAGGCAACAATAAACAAAACAGCCGAACGCAAACGGGGTGAGATTGCTCACTTGTGAAAATTCAGCAACAGGTGTAAAGACTAAAAGACAGCCGAAATACATCATTAATAAAATTTGTTGCGAACTAAAACGACGGAGCATGAGTTTTTGTGCCATACCATAAGCAACCCAAACTAATGAAGCGGTTAGGCTTAGTAAGACGCCCGTTAAATAACCACTCTCACCTTTAAACATCTCAAGCTTATCATTGAAAAAAAGCACCAACCCAGCCAATAACAAACCTAAACCAATTTTTTGATGTAATCCGAGCTTTTCTTTAAAGACAAAAATACCGCAAATTAACATGCCAAAAGAAGAAAAATGAATAAAAATTTGAGCTGAAGAAGGATCAATAAAATTAAGTGAGCTATTAAATAAAAAGAAATTCCCCGCTAATCCTGCTACACCTATGATTACAAGCCAAATAAAACGACCACCTTTCGAAAATTGTGGTAACTTTTTCTTGTAGCCTAGCAGAATCAATAGTGCAAGAGAAGCCACCGCAAATCGATACCAAACGATCGTTTGTGGTGTCATCACTGATAGAACCTGTTTTAACGCAATAGGTAAAGATCCCCACGCCATCGCCGTAATTAAAGCGAAGAGAAAACCTAAAAGCGGTTGTTGTTTCATGATATCTTCCTTTATTTTACTAAAGAGCGGTTAGGAATTGAGATAAATTTCGGCTAAGAAATATCAAGATAAGCAATAGTGCCAGAATAACAAATGTGATTGATGATTGTAAATTGCTGGTAAACAAAAGAAAACGCCCCACAAAAAAATGCGGGGCGTTTATCAAATCAGATGTAAAATTATTCAGTTACAATACTTACGTATTTACGGCTTTTCTCGCCTTTCACTTCAAATTTTACTTTACCGTCAGCGGTAGCAAATAAGGTGTGGTCACGGCCCATACCTACATTGTTACCTGCGTGGAATTTAGTACCACGTTGACGTACAATGATGCTACCTGCTAATACAGATTCGCCACCGAAACGTTTAACACCAAGGCGTTTAGCTTCAGAATCACGACCGTTACGAGTTGAACCACCAGCTTTTTTAGTTGCCATCTACTTGATCTCCTCTGAAATTATGCTTGAATCCCAGTGATTTTCACTTCTGTGAACCACTGACGATGACCTTGTTGTTTACGGCTGTGTTTACGACGACGGAACTTAACGATTTTAACTTTATCGCCACGACCTTGTGCCACAACTTCAGCCACTACTTTCGCGCCAGCTACTACTGGTGCACCAATTTTAACATCTTCACCATTAACGACCATCAACACTGAGTCGAACTCAACTGTTGCGCCAGTTGCAAGTTCAAGTTTTTCTAAACGAACGACTTGACCTTCGCTCACACGGTGTTGTTTACCGCCACTTTGGAAAACTGCGTACATAAATACTCCGCTATAATTGTGCTTCTCCGTTACTATTTTCGGTCCGCACTTCAAAATTCATATAAATAGGTCGCAAATTCTACGGAAAAAACAACTCGATCGCAAGCACTTATTTGCAATAAAATAAAAAAAAGCGTATTTCCTCGAGTTTAATTTCAGAAACCTTGAAAAATCGGGTAAAATTCACCGCACTTTCTTTTATATACACAACCATCGAACCAAATAATGAAGATGAACAAACAAGATTTAATGGATATGCATGCCATCCAAGCATTAACTGATGCGGATATGCAGAAAGTCAATCAAGCTATTTTAGCACAAATTAACTCAGACGTGCCGATGGTTAATCAGCTTGGTTTTTATATTGTACAAGGTGGCGGAAAACGTATTCGACCACTTATTGCGGTTTTAGCAGCGCGTGCATTAGGCTACGAAAGCGATAAAGTGGCCACTTGTGCGACCTTTGTAGAATTTATTCACACTGCTTCTTTATTACATGATGATGTGGTAGATGAATCTGATATGCGTCGTGGCCGCGCAACGGCGAATTCAGCCTTTGGTAATGCCGCTAGCGTATTAGTGGGAGACTTCATTTATACCCGTGCATTCCAGTTAGTGGCACAGTTACAATCGCTAGATATTCTTCGCATTATGGCAGATGCCACCAACGTGTTGGCGGAAGGTGAAGTTCAACAATTGATGAATGTGAATGATCCGGATACCACGGAAGAAAGCTATATGCGCGTGATTTATAGTAAAACGGCTCGCTTATTTGAAGTGGCAGCACAATCTGTTGCGATTATTGCAGGTGCTGAAAAATCAATTGAAACCGCATTTCAAGAATATGGTCGCTATCTTGGTACTGCATTCCAATTAGTAGATGATGTGCTAGATTACAGTGCTAATGCAGCCGCATTAGGTAAAAATGTAGGTGATGATTTAGCTGAAGGTAAACCGACTCTTCCTTTATTACACGCAATGCGTCACGGTAATCCACAACAAGCTGCGCTTATTCGTGAAGCCATTGAACAAGGCGGAAAACGTGATGCGATTGATGACGTGCTTGCGATTATGGCAGAACATAAATCCCTCGATTACGCAATGGATCGTGCGCATCAAGAAGCTCAAAAAGCGGTTGATGCCATTGCCTTATTACCTGAAAGCGAATACAAAAAAGCCTTAATTTCACTGGCTTATTTATCGGTAGACCGAACTTATTAATATGACTGAAGAACAAATTCAACCGCAAAGTGCGGTCGATTCTCAACCTAAATTTCAAAAAACGCGTAAACAAAAAGTGCGCAAAGATCCCAATGCGCCTTTTATTCGTGAAAAACTTGAATTACCTGAAGGACATAATAAGTTACTTCTCCACTCTTGCTGTGCACCTTGTTCAGGTGAAGTGATGGAAGCCATTTTGGCCTCGGGTATTGAATTTACGATTTATTTTTACAACCCGAATATTCATCCATTAAAAGAATATTTAATTCGTAAAGAAGAAAATATCCGCTTTGCCCAAAAATTCGGGATTCCATTTATTGATGCAGACTACGATCGCCAACAATGGTTTGATCGCGCAAAAGGCATGGAATGGGAACCTGAACGTGGCATTCGCTGCACCATGTGTTTTGATATGCGTTTTGAAAAAGCGGCTGAATATGCTCATGAACATGGCTTCCCTGTATTTACCAGCTGTCTTGGTATTTCTCGCTGGAAAGACATGGATCAAATCAACGGTTGCGGTCACCGTGCGGCTGAAAAATATGATGATGTAATTTATTGGGATTACAACTGGCGTAAAGCGGGAGGATCACAACGCATGATCGAAATCAGTAAGCGTGAACGTTTTTATCAGCAAGAATATTGTGGCTGCGTTTATTCTTTACGAGACAGCAATAAATGGCGTGAAGAAACAGGGCGACAAAAAATTGAAATTGGTAAACTCTATTACACGCCCGATTAAAAATACATAAAAAAGAACCGCACTTTCAACATGCGGTTCTTTTTTATTTAATCGACGATAAGGCGCCCACCTAATGCATTCTCTAAAGAATGATCTAACTGCTGAATTCGCGTACATAACACGTTTTCAATCTGGGCATTTTTATTCTTTTCTTGGGTTAATTCAAAACTTAAATTCAAGGCAACAATAGAAAGCACACGGTCTAATTGTAATAAACCTGTACGCTCTTTCATTTCAGACACTTGAAGATCTAAATTACGCGCCGCTTGACGCAAAATCTCTTCTTGTTCGGCAGGGACATTCAAGCGCAGCACTTGCCCTAATACAACAACTTCAACCAGTTTTAATGACATGTTATTCCCTTATGTTGAATGCTCAAGTGATCCTATTATGCCACAGCCAAATGCCTTCGTCATAATTTTTACGTTTAATTGACCGCACTTTATCCGTTCGCCCCATTTCGCAATTTACGCTATAATGCGACACTTTTCATTATTTTTGAACGGAATATTTATGCCAACTATCGCTCCTAATCCATTAGTCCTAGTGGACGGTTCATCTTATTTATATCGTGCTTTTCATGCCTTTCCGCCACTCACCAACTCTGCTGGCGAGCCGACTGGCGCCATGTACGGTGTATTAAATATGCTTAAAAGCCTGATTTCACAAGTGCAACCGAGCCATATTGCGGTAGTCTTTGATGCAAAGGGCAAAACTTTCCGTGATGAAATGTTTGAACAATATAAATCCCATCGTCCACCGATGCCGGATGATCTACGCAAACAAATTCAGCCATTGCACGATATTATCCGTGCCCTTGGCATTCCGCTCTTAGTCATTGAAGGTGTGGAGGCTGACGATGTCATTGGTACCTTAGCGGTAGCGGCTTCCAAAGCGAATCAAAAAGTCTTAATCAGCACCGGCGATAAAGACATGGCGCAGCTAGTGGATGACAACATTATGTTGATCAACACCATGAATAATACCTTATTAGATCGCGATGCCGTGATTGAAAAATATGGTATTCCGCCAGAACTCATCATTGATTACTTAGCACTAATGGGCGATAGCTCCGACAATATTCCTGGTGTAGCGGGTGTGGGTGAAAAAACGGCTCTCGGTCTCTTACAGGGTATCGGCAGCATGGCAGAAATTTATGCCAACTTAGACAAAGTAGCTGAATTGCCAATTCGTGGGGCAAAAAAATTAGGGGATAAATTATTGGCTGAAAAAGAAATGGCGGATTTATCCTATCGTCTTGCCACCATCAAAACTGATGTGGCTCTCGATATCACACCAGAACAACTCACCCTTGGTGCAAGCAATAACGATCAACTTACCGAATATTTCGGCCGTTATGAATTTAAACGTTGGCTCAATGAAGTGATGAATGGCGCTGATTCCATTACTAATAATAACGAACAACCGACCAAGATTAATCACTATCAAGCTACGCCTGCGCTCGCTCAAGACAATAGCGAGGAATCATTACCACCAATTCAAATTGATCGTAGCCGTTATGAAACCTTGCTCACTGAAGCAGATTTAAATCGTTGGGTGGAAAAACTCAAGCAAGCCAAACTTTTTGCCTTAGATACAGAAACCGATAATTTAGATTATATGGTTGCCAACTTGGTGGGCATTTCCTTTGCGTTAGAAAACGGCGAGGCGGCGTACTTACCGCTACAATTAGATTATTTAGGTGCACCGAAAACCCTCGAAAAAACAACCGCACTTACGTTGTTAAAACCGGTTTTAGAAAATCCTGCTATTCAAAAAGTCGGGCAAAACTTCAAATACGATCTCACCATCTTTGCCCGTAATGGCATTGATGTGCAAGGTGTCGCTTTCGATACTATGCTCGAATCCTATGTGCTCAATAGCACAGGTCGTCATAATATGGACGATCTGGCAAAACGTTATTTAGGGCATCAAACCATTAGTTTTGACGAAATTGCAGGCAAAGGTAAAAATCAGCTGACCTTTAACCAAATTCCATTAGAACAAGCCGCCGAGTACGCTGCGGAAGATGCTGATGTGACAATGAAACTGCAACAAGTACTATGGGAAAAACTCTCTAAAGAACCAACTCTTGAAAAACTCTTTAAAGAAATGGAATTGCCATTGTTAGGCGTACTTTCCCGTATGGAACGTCGTGGTGTTTTAATTGATAGCGATGCACTATTCCTACAATCTAATGAAATCGCTAACCGTTTAAGTGAATTAGAAGAACAAGCCTATGTCTTGGCTGGACAGCCATTTAATTTAGCTTCCACCAAACAATTACAAGAAATTTTGTTTGATAAATTAGGTTTGCCAGTTATTCAAAAAACACCAAAAGGTGCACCATCCACCAACGAGGAAGTGTTGGAAGAACTCGCATTTAGTCATGAATTACCGAAAGTGTTAGTAGAACATCGTGGGCTAAGCAAACTAAAATCTACCTACACCGACAAATTGCCGCAAATGGTGAATCCGCAAACGGGTCGCGTGCATACTTCCTACCATCAAGCGGTGACAGCCACTGGTCGTCTTTCATCAAGCGATCCGAATCTACAAAACATTCCGATTCGTAATGAAGAAGGGCGCCGTATTCGCCAGGCATTTATTGCGCGCGAAGGCTTTACTGTTGTTGCAGCCGACTATTCACAAATCGAGCTGCGCATTATGGCGCACCTATCACAGGATCAGGGCTTAATTAATGCCTTTACCCAAGGCAAAGATATTCACCGCTCTACCGCAGCAGAAATCTTTGGTGTGGCACTGGATGAGGTGACGTCCGAACAACGCCGCAATGCCAAAGCAATTAACTTCGGTTTAATTTACGGTATGTCAGCCTTTGGTTTATCGCGCCAACTTGGTATTGGCCGTGCTGACGCTCAAAGCTATATGGATTTGTATTTCAAACGCTATCCTGGCGTACAAACCTTTATGCACGATATTCGTGAAAAAGCCAAAGCCCAAGGCTATGTGGAAACCCTATTTGGCCGTCGTTTATATCTGCCGGATATCAACTCCTCTAACAGTATGCGCCGTAAAGCTGCCGAACGTGTCGCGATCAATGCCCCAATGCAAGGCACCGCCGCAGACATTATTAAACGAGCCATGATTCAATTGGATCAAAAACTACAAAACGATCCCGATATTGCGATGATTATGCAGGTGCACGATGAATTAGTGTTTGAAGTGCGGTCAGAAAAAGTCGCATTTTATAGCGAACTCATCAAAACACAAATGGAAAGTGCAGCTGATTTAGTGGTGCCACTGATTGTAGAAGTCGGTCAAGGCTCAAACTGGGATGAGGCTCACTAAAAGCAACAAGCGTATCTAGCAAATATTGTACATATATTAAAGCTGCATTTAATTGATAAAAAAGAACTTTATGAATCAAGAAAGACTCAACGAAATCGAAAAATCATTAATTCAAATTGTAGAACGCGATGTGGTTCCGGCTCTTGGCTGTACTGAACCTATCTCTTTGGCACTTGCAGCAGCAACAGCGGCTAAATATTTAGGCAAAACACCGGAACGTATTGAAGCTAAAGTATCACCAAACTTAATGAAAAATGGATTGGGTGTTGCTGTACCGGGAACGGGCATGGTGGGCTTACCTATTGCGGCGGCGATTGGTGCTTTAGGCGGAGACCCTGAGGGTGAGTTAGAAGTGTTAAAACACATCACACCCGAGCAAGTATCCCAAGCCAAGGCGATGCTTGATAAAAAACTTGTTAATGTGGATATTCATCAAACCGAACATATTTTATATTCAGAAGCTGTGTTGCTTGCCGATAATGACCGAGTGAAAGTAGCCATTCAAGATCAACACACAAACATCATTTTGATTGAAAAAAATGGCGAGGTCATTTTTGAGAAAGAACACGATGAATGTGCTGATTGCGATCCTTATGATATTTTCAAACAGGTGAGCGCACGTGAAATCTTTGAATTTTCTTGTGAAGTTGAGCTCGATAAAATCCGCTTTATCGGACAGGCTGCCACTCTAAACCGAGCACTGTCTAACGAAGGATTACGTGAAAATTACGGCTTACACATTGGCAGAACATTACGCAAACAAGTCGGTAGCGGTTTAATGTCAGACGATTTGCTCAGCAAAATCATGATTGAAACTACTGCAGCCTCTGATGCGCGTATGGGCGGGGCGACATTGCCAGCAATGAGTAATTCAGGCTCTGGCAACCAAGGGATTGCCGCGACTATGCCCGTGGTTGTGGTCGCCGATTATTTAAACGTGAGTGAAGAAAAACGCCTCCGTGCGCTCTTCTTATCACACTTAATGGCCATTTATATCCACAGTAAATTACCCAAACTGTCTGCCCTTTGTGCGGTAACAACGGCATCGATGGGAAGCTGTGCGGGCATCGCTTATTTGCTTACGGGGAAATTTGAAACCGTGAGCATGGGGATTTGCAGCATGATTGGTGACATCAGTGGAATCATCTGCGATGGCGCATCCAATAGCTGTGCAATGAAAGTATCCACCAGTGTGGCTTCCGGCTATAAATCGGTACTCATGGCAATGGATGAAACCCATGTTACGGGCAATGAAGGTATCGTTGAACACGATCTCGATCGTACTATCGACAATCTATGCTCGATTGCATCTAAGAGTATGCATCACATCGATCGTCAAGTAATTGAAATTATGGTGAGTAAGCCTTGCCCTTAAGCCCATTTAAAACAATAAAGTGCGATTTATATCGCACTTTATTTTATTTTTGTGATCAATTTCAATTAATTTTTTAATTAATTATGTTTTAATGAACCACACTAACATTAGTATTAAGGGTTAATCAATGTTCACTGGTCTTCTTATCGGGATTGCTTTTGGCATCCTACTTCAACGTACCCAATTTTGTTTTGTTTCTGGTTTTCGCCGTTTATTATTTCAAAAAAATACTCGTTTTATAACGATGCTTCTCATTGCGGTAAGCATACAATCCATAGGATTATTTTGCCTTGCTGAATTAGAAATCATTAAAATTCCTCAAACAACAC
>ENA-OWLP01000046-OWLP01000046.1-metagenome-genome-assembly--contig:-NODE-46-length-16235-cov-7.426761_pt1 | contig 16235 bp, 20 predicted proteins | sample MGYA00245340_ERZ651115 | MGnify/ENA primary metagenome ERZ651115 (study PRJEB26857, sample SAMEA4031761) | metagenome | biome: human; feature: oral; material: saliva | place: Philippines | collected 2014 | study... | reverse complement strand
AAGTGTAAATTTTTGTGTAAAAAATAAGCAAAATCGCATGCTAAAATCATTATGTTGCCTTTCTTTTTTCTTTACGAAAGTGCTGAATTAGATCAAACTAACGTCATCAAATAAGATAAGGAAAAGTACATGGCAATTTGGAAAAAAACGTTCACCCTTGAACATCTTAATGAAATGGGGAAACATTGTGCGGTTGGGCATTTAGGCATTGAGATTTCGGCTTATGGTGAAAACTGGATTGAGGCAAAAATGCCGGTTGATCATCGCACCACACAGCCTTTCGGCTTATTACATGGTGGTGTGTCTGTGGCGTTGGCAGAAACCATTGGTTCATTGGCTGGATTTCTCTGTATAGAAGAAGGGCAAATTGCCTTGGGATTAGATATCAACGCCAATCATCTTCGCCCAGTGAAACAAGGTTTTGTTACCGCAAAGGCAACGCCAATTGCTTTAAGTCAAAATACCCATGTTTGGCAAATTGACATTCGCGATGAACAAGATAAACTTTGCTGCGTTTCTCGATTAACGCTTTATATCAAACATTTATGACTACAACTCAAAAAATTGGCATCATTTTAGCCAATCTTGGCACGCCTGATACCCCTCAACCCGCGGCGATCTCCCGTTACCTAGCAGATTTTTTAATGGATCCCCGCGTGGTCGATTTGCCTCGTTGGAAATGGTATCCCCTTTTAAAAGCCATTATTTTACCGATGCGTTCTAAACGCATTGCTCAAAATTATCAAGCTATTTGGACAGAACAAGGCTCTCCCCTGCTTGCCATTACAAAGCAACAACAAGCGGGTTTACAAGCTTATTTGACTGAACAAGGCATCAATGCACAAGTCGAAATTGCCATGACATACGGCAATCCTTCAGTGCAAAGTGCGGTCAAAAATTTACTTAAAAATGATGTTGAACGCATGATTGTGTTGCCGCTTTATCCGCAATATTCCAGCACCACAACAGGCGCATTAATCGATGCGTTTAATCGTGCCATTGCACAAGAACGTAATATTGTGCCTTTTGAGTTTATTCATTCTTATCATCTTGATGAAAATTACATTAATGCGTTGGTGGATTCCATTAAAGTGCGGTTAAAACCCGATGAGTTTTTGCTCTTTTCTTATCATGGCATTCCATTACGTTATGAGAATATGGGCGATTATTATCGTCAGCATTGTAAACAAACCACCATTGCGATTGTGGATAAATTAGGTCTCACTGAAAACCAATGGAATATGACCTTCCAATCTCGTTTTGGTCGTGAAGAATGGTTACAACCTTATACGGATCACTTTTTAGAAGAAGCGGCTTCTCAAGGTATTCAAAAAATAGCGGTAATTTGCCCGGGTTTTTCAGTGGATTGTTTAGAAACCTTAGAAGAAATTGAGGTTGAAAATAAAGAAGCGTTCTTAAATCATGGCGGTGTGTCGTATCACTATATCCCTGCATTGAATGCTGAAAAAGCGCATATTGAAATGATGGGGAAATTGGTTTTGGATAGATTGAAATAATTAAATCTCCCCCTAGCCCCCTCTTTACGAAAGAGGGGGATTTTATTGGCAAATAAATGCTTTCCGTTCTTGGCTCTCTCAAATATATTTCCAATAAAACCACTAAAAGTAACATCATAAAAAAAGCCCCTCTTTCGTAAAGAGGGGTTTGGGGAGATTTAAAAAAGAGTTGGTGGAGATTTAAAAATAGTTATTCAAACAAAAAGGCGAACCTTTCGATTCGCCTTTTAAGATTCTTTTCTAATCAAAGATTAGAAGAATACACGCATACCTACACCGATAGCTTTGTCGTTAGTTTTACCATCGTAAGTATCATTAACGTACTCTTTAGTAGTCACATATTTGCCTTCTAAAAATAGTATAACTTGTTTATGAAGTTTGTAGTCTACACCAAGTAAGAAACCGTGAGTTTTATCTTTATTAACGTCATCTTTCACACGTTCGTATAGGTAGTTACCATATACTTGAGACGCAGGAACTACTTGATATGCAAAACCTGGAGACACATAGAATTTGTTAATTTTGTCACTACCATCTTTTTCATGGCCGTAACCGAAGTCACCAGTTAATGTGAAATCACCAAATTTATAGCCTAATGATGCTAAAACACTATCTAAATGGTGATCGTATGATGCACCAGTTTCAAAGTTTGTGTGACCATAAGCTAAACGCGCATCTAAATCACCCGCTGTGTATAATGCACCAAAACCATATGCATTTTTAAGAGGTGTGCTAAGCGCTCTACCTTTATCATTATGACGTTGACCGAAGTTGTAGTTTGCACTTAATTGTAAGCCTTCAATACCTTTATAGTCATAACGTACTACACCAGTACCTGAAGTTGGGATATAAGCACCTTTAGGAATGAAGCCATATTCATAGTCAACTGCTTGGCTTAAATCATCCGCAATGGTTAATTGACGACCGAATGTGATATCACCAGTTGCTTTGCTACCTAAACCTACATAAGCACGTTTAGCATAAAGGCTACCGAATTGGTCACGAGATTCTGTATCATCAAAACGGAATTCTAAACGACCTAACGCATAGAAATCATTATCTAAGTTGTGTTTTACAGTGATACCGAAACGTGAACCTGCGTTACGTAAAGCGGAATTTTCAGTTTTAGTTGACTTACCTGCTCGGTCATAGGTTTTGCCATCCGCTTTTTCTAAGATTAAACGAAGAGAACCGTTTAATTCAACTTTAGTACCTTCGTTGTCATAAACTACTGCTGCGTTTGCTGCTGAAGCGGCAACTGCAGAAACGATTAATGCTGCTAGTGTCTTTTTCATAATTGTTATTCCTTTTGGTTGTTACCTACGATTTTTGATTGAAGCAATTTTTCATAAAAAGTTCAATCTCCGAAATAGACGTCGCAAATATTACAAAATAAACCTGTAGTGTCAATGGGAGGATCTGTTCTAATTTTCTAAAATCGGATCAAGATCACATTTTTTGAATAAAAAAGGTTGTTTTTTAGCCAAAAACAACCTGATAGATCGAACTTTTCGGGATTTTCACTATACATTTATCTATATATTTTGTTCAAATTCCCTTTATTTTCTTTAACTACAAGAAGAAATAATGAGTATTTTTTGAGCAAACTAAGCACATTCCACCGAAAATGAAATCACTTCTTTAATACTTTCTGCGCCTAATGCAATCATAATTAAACGATCCACACCTAACGCCACACCCGAGGTATTTGGAATGCCTGCTTGTAAAGCCCCCAGAAAACGATAGTCAATTTCACGCTGTGGCAGGCCTGCTTTTTCACGCAGGCGATTGTCTTTTTCAAAGCGGTATTGTTGTTCACGTGCATCGGTGAGTTCATGAAAACCGTTGGCTAACTCTAAGCCTTTATAATAGAACTCAAAACGTTCTGCCACACGGCTATCTTCTGGGCTAAGTTGTGCAAGTGCGGCTTGGGAAGAAGGGAAATGATAAACCGCAACAGGGGCTTCTTGCCCAATTTTCGGCTCTACCACTTCACTGAATAGAAATTGCAATAAGGTATCACGATCTTCATCTTCATCTGCCATAAAGTTGTGTTTACGTGCCGCTTCCACCAGTTCTTGACGAGTCGCTGATAATGGATCTAATCCTACATATTCTTGGAAGACGAATTGATAGCTTAAGGTTTCTGCCGGTTTACAATCGAGGATTTGTTGTAACAAATCATCCACTTCATTCATCAAACGATACATGTCAAAGTGCGGTCGATACCATTCAAGCATGGTAAATTCCGGATTATGGCGATTGCCTGCTTCTTCATTACGAAATACTTTGCCAATTTGGAAGATCGGTCCACTGCCAGCCGCTAATAAACGCTTCATGTGATATTCCGGGCTAGTAGAAAGCCAGAGCGTTTTCGACAGTTCATCAAAAGGGGCAACAAATTCGGTATTAAAGGTGGAAAGGTGAAGATCCGTTACGCCAAATTCACTTAAAACAGGGGTTTCCACTTCTAATAATCCACGTTCAGTAAAAAACTGGCGGATATCCGCAATGATTTTGGCACGCGCCAATAAATTTTTAATTGAGGCGGAAGGTTGCCATTCTGTTTTTTTATCGCGAAGTGCGGTCATTTTTTTCTCCGTTTTCACCTTTAAAATGAATTAGGCTATTGTAAACAAGAGTGATTTTTAACTCAATAATCCGACTAAATCATTCTTAAACGCAAACGGTTATCATCTATAAATATATAAAAAACTAACTTTTTTGAGTTAGATCACACTTTTGGTATTTTGTCCGTTTATTCCATAAAAAAGGTTACTAATTTGTAAACAAAAATGGCAGAATGACAATATGCCCCTATTAATTTAGGGCGTTTTATTTTTTTACTTTCTATTGATTGGAGGATATCGTGCAAACGGTTAATGTCGATATTGCTATTGTTGGCGCCGGTGGCGGCGGTTTACGTGCAGCAATTGCAGCAGCAGAAGCAAACCCTAACTTAAAGATCGCATTAGTTTCTAAGGTTTATCCTATGCGTAGCCATACGGTTGCAGCAGAAGGTGGTGCGGCCGCAGTAATTAAAGAGGAAGATTCCTACGATAAACACTTCCACGATACCGTTGCTGGTGGTGACTGGTTATGTGAACAAGATGTGGTGGAATACTTTGTTGAACATTCTCCAGTGGAAATGACTCAACTTGAACGTTGGGGCTGCCCTTGGAGCCGTAAAGCAGATGGCGATGTGAACGTGCGTCGTTTCGGTGGGATGAAAATCGAACGTACTTGGTTCGCGGCAGATAAAACCGGTTTCCACTTATTACATACTCTTTTCCAAACATCCATTCAATATCCACAAATTCAACGCTTTGACGAGCACTTCGTTTTAGACATCTTAGTTGATGATGGCCATGCTCGCGGTATGGTGGCGATGAATATGATGGAAGGTTCACTTGTTCAAATCAACGCAAATGCGGTTGTGATTGCAACTGGTGGTGGTTGTCGTGCATTTAAATTCAACACCAACGGCGGTATCGTAACTGGTGATGGTTTATCAATGGCATATCGTCACGGTGTTCCTCTTCGTGATATGGAATTCGTCCAATATCACCCAACCGGCTTACCGAATACCGGTATTTTAATGACTGAAGGTTGTCGTGGTGAAGGCGGTATCTTAGTGAACAAAAACGGCTACCGTTATTTACAAGATTATGGTCTAGGCCCTGAAACCCCAATCGGTAAACCTGAAAACAAATATATGGAACTTGGTCCACGTGATAAAGTTTCCCAAGCATTCTGGCAAGAATGGAAAAAAGGCAACACCTTAAAAACTGCAAAAGGTGTTGATGTGGTTCACCTTGACTTACGTCACTTAGGGGAAAAATATTTACATGAACGTCTTCCATTCATTTGTGAATTAGCAAGTGCTTATGAAGGTGTAAACCCAGTTAATGAACCAATTCCAGTTCGCCCGGTTGTTCACTACACCATGGGTGGTATTGAAGTGGATTACAACAGCGAAACTCGCATTAAAGGTTTATTTGCTGTGGGTGAATGTGCCTCTTCTGGTTTACATGGCGCAAACCGTTTAGGTTCTAACTCGCTTGCAGAATTAGTGGTTTTAGGCCGTGTTGCAGGTGAATATGCTGCACAGCGTGCAGCAGAAGCAAAACCTGCAAACCGTGCAGCAGTTGATGCTCAAGCTCAAGATGTTGTAGCTCGCCTTGAAGCACTTTATAACCAAGAAGGTAATGAATCTTGGTCTGAAATCCGTGATGAAATGGGTACCGTCATGGAAGAAGGTTGTGGTATCTACCGTGACCAAGAAAGCATGCAAAAAGCAGTAGATAAAATTGCCGAGCTTAAAGAACGTTATAAACGTATCCGTGTAACAGACCGTTCAAGCGTATTCAATACCGATGTGCTTTACACTGTAGAATTAGGTTACATCCTTGATGTGGCACAATCTATTGCCAACTCTGCAATTGAACGTAAAGAGTCTCGTGGTGCACACCAACGCTTAGACTACACCGAACGTGATGATGTGAATTATTTAAAACACACCCTTGCTTACTACAATGGCGATGATGCACCGCGTATTGAATACAGTCCGGTGAAAATCACTAAATCTCAACCAGCAAAACGTGTTTATGGTGCTGAAGCAGAAGCGGCAGAAGCGGCTGCGAAAGCTAAGGAGCAAGCAAATGGCTAATTCACCGGTAATGACTGTAGAAGTATTACGCTACAACCCAGAAAACGATCAAGAGCCACATTTAAGCTCTTATCAAGTACCTTATGATAACCAAACTTCTCTTTTAGATGCGTTAGGTTACATTAAAGATAAACTTGAACCGTCTCTTTCTTATCGCTGGTCTTGCCGTATGGCGATCTGCGGTTCTTGCGGGATGATGGTCAATAACAAACCCAAATTGGCTTGTAAAACGTTCTTACGTGATTACAGCGGCCATATGCGTATTGAACCATTGGCAAACTTCCCTATTGAACGCGACTTAGTGGTTGATTTAAGCCACTTTATCGAAAGTTTAGAGGCAATTAAACCTTATATTATTGGCAACGAAGCGCCACCATTAGATGGTAAACCACATCCATCAAAAGAATTGCAAGTAAGCCGTACTAAACAAACCCCGGCACAGCTTGAAAAATATCGTCAATTCTCAATGTGTATTAACTGTGGTTTATGCTATGCGGCTTGTCCACAATTTGGTTTAAACCCTGAATTCTTAGGCCCTGCAGCGATTACAATGGCACACCGTTACAACCTTGATAACCGTGACCATGGTAAAGCACAACGTATGCCATTATTAAATGGTAAAAACGGTGTTTGGAGCTGTACTTTCGTGGGTTATTGTTCTGAAGTGTGTCCAAAACACGTGGATCCTGCTTCTGCAATCAACCAAGGTAAAGTGGAAAGTGCCAAAGATTATGTTATCTCAATGCTAAAACCAAAAGGCTAAGGGGAAGAATATGTCAGTAACAGTAAGTAAACGTAAAAAATATGTTCGCCCAATGACGGCTACTTGGTGGCAAAAATTGGATTTCTACAAAGCGTATATGGTGCGTGAAGCGACCTCTATCTTTGCTGTATGGTTCTGTATCGTATTGCTTTATGGCGTACTTTGCCTTGCAAGCAATCCTGTACCAGGCTTAGGTATTATTGATTTCATTGGCTTCTTAAGAAATCCAATTGTGGTGTTCTTAAATATCATCACATTAATTGCGACTTTATATCACACTGCAACTTATTTCGTGATGACTCCAAAAGTGATGAACATCATTGTTAAAAATGAACGTTTACCACATCACGTGTTAAGAAATGCACTTTGGGCAGTTACGGCTGTGATTAGTGTTATCGCATTAATTTTAGTTTATATGTAGGGAGAGAAAAAATGGTCGATCAAAATCCAAAACGCTCTGGTGAACCACCAGTATGGTTGATGTTTGGTGCTGGCGGGACTGTCAGTGCGATTTTCTTCCCTGTGGTAATCTTAATCCTGGGTTTATTGTTACCATTCGGATTAATTAATCCACATAACTTAATTACATTCGCTTATTCTTGGATCGGAAAATTAATTATCTTAGTTTTAACGATTTTCCCAATGTGGTGTGGTTTACACCGTATCCATCACGCGATGCACGATCTTAAGATTCACGTGCCAGCAGGCGGATTTATCTTCTACGGTCTCGCAACTATTTACACTGTTTGGGTATTATTTGCCGTATTAGGTTTGTAATTTAAAAATACTAAATTGATAGGTAAAAGTGTGGTCAAAATGACCGCACTTTTTTATTCTCGACGAATAACCCAAATATTTTCTTAATCCAGAAAAACAAAAACCCGACATTACGTCAGGTTTTCTTTTATCAAAAACTTTGATAATTATTCTGCAACAACGATAACATCTAATGTTGCAAATACTTCGCCGTGAAGTTGGAAACGAACATCGTGGTCACCAAGAGTACGGATTGGACCGTTTGGTAAACGAACTTCGCTTTTCGCAATTTCAACGCCTGCTGCAGTTACTGCTTCTGCTACATCACGAGTAGTGATTGCACCGAATAAACGACCTTCCTCACCTGCTTTAGATGCGATAGTAACAGAACCTAATGCAGTCACTTGTGCTGCGCGAGCTTGAGCTGCTGCTAAACTTGCTGCTGCCGCTGCTTCTAACTCTGCACGACGTGTTTCAAAGTGTTCAATGTTAGCTTTAGTTGCCATAACTGCTTTACCTTGTGGGATTAAGAAGTTACGAGCGAAACCAGATTTAACATTAACTTGATCACCTACGTTACCGAGGTGAACGATTTTATCTAAAAGAATTACTTGCATTTCCTAACTCCTTCTTAATTGTGATGAGAATCAGAGTAAGGTAATAACGCTAAATAACGAGCGCGTTTGATTGCGCGTGCTAATTGGCGTTGGTACTTCGCACGAGTACCGGTAATGCGGCTTGGTACAATTTTGCCGCTTTCAGAAATGTAGTTCTTTAATGTAGCGATATCTTTGTAATCGATTTCAACAACATTTTCCGCTGTGAAACGGCAGAACTTACGACGACGGAAATAACGTGCCATTTGGCTGTCTCCTAATCTATAAATTCGATTTGCTCGGCATGCAATACTAACTGCGTTAAACCATTTGAGGTTTTATGTGAAGTAATAAACCCCACCACAAGAAGTTTACTGCCGACCGTAATGCTTTGAGTTTTTTCTATTAACTGATTGCCACTGACTTGAACTGGCATCTTTAACCACGCTTGGCGTGATAAACCACTTTCGACTTGTTCGGAACGATGTTCCAGCCAAAACTGGCAATGCGCAATCCCGTTAGGGCTTTTTTTTCGCTTGGGTAATTGACACACGGTGCCGATTAACGAGAAGCGATTATCAAGTTTTGAATTACTCTTCAGCATCCTCAAAATCGTTGTTTTCAACTTCAGCTAAAGGTTTACGTTCTTCTTTAGCCGCTTTCATTGGGGACGCTTCGGTTACGGCGTGCTTAGTATGGATAACAAGACTGCGTAATACAGCATCGTTATAACGGAAAGTCGTTTCTAGCTCGTCGATGACTTGTTGAGGCGCTTCTACATTCATAAGCACGTAGTGTGCTTTGTGTAATTTGTTAATTGGGTACGCTAATTGACGACGACCCCAATCTTCTAGGCGATGAACTTGACCACCAGCTTCTTTAACAGAACCTGTGTAACGTTCGATCATACCTGGTACTTGCTCGCTTTGGTCCGGATGAACCATAAACACGATTTCGTAGTGACGCATTACTGCTCCTTACGGGTTAATCAGCCTTTGACGTAGATTAGCCACCAATCTGCAAAGGCAAGGAACGAAAAAATGAACGTGGCTAAGGGCGCTGATTATACAGATTTTTTTCTAGACTTCAAATAATTTGTACGCTTTTCAAACAAAAAAAGCCGATATCAACATATCGGCTTTTCTTTTATTTCTAAATTAACGGCTACGGAAAATGATACGACCTTTGCTCAAGTCATAAGGTGTCATTTCTACGGTTACTTTATCGCCCGTTAAGATACGAATATAGTTTTTACGCATTTTGCCAGAAATATGTGCTGTCACCACGTGACCATTTTCTAACTCAACGCGGAACATGGTATTTGGTAAGGTTTCCAAAATTGTGCCTTGCATTTCAATGCAATCTTCTTTTGCCATTTTATCCTCTAAAATTATGATTTTTTTGACCGCACTTTTTGCGGCTATAAATGAAAAACGGGCGAATTATAGCCGTTTTTGGCGTTAGACGAAAGATTAAAATAGTATTTTGTTGAAATCCCCATTATTTTTTCAATAATTCGATTATAATATTTTAAAAAGTAGACCTGGTAGAAAATTTAATTTAGCATTCGAAACCAGTAAGCTCTAAGCCTTATATGGCGTCCACTTTCCAAGAGGACTGTTCTATCGAAAGAGGCTAAAGCAAACTCTACTCAGATTTTCGTCAATTTGTATGTAAACCAATGACTTCAACCCAAGGGTTATTTATGGCGATACCTAAAATAATTGTAATTAGTTTAAAAAACTCAAGAAGATGTATTATCTATGCAACCGCTTATTTAATTACACTATCCGGTGCTAAGAAATTGCTTAACTACGCTTATCCTATAAGGATGCCAGCAGACTATTTGACGGGGTTAATTCAAAAAACATATATTCGTGCTTATGGCGTTGAACCTCCTTGTGTATTTAGAGGACTCAGTTCTGATTCAGAAATAAATCAAATTGAGCATCGATATGAATAAGCTAAAAGCCCTAAGGTTAAAAGTGGGGAAATGGATGCTCGATAAATCATCAAGATCCAACAATCCCCAAGGTTTAGAACATCCTAAGAGTTTCTTATTTTTGCGACAAGATGGGAAAATTGGCGATTATATCGTGAGTTCTTTTGTTTTTCGGGAGATAAAGAAATTTAACCCTTTGATAAAAATTGGTGTCATCTGCACGAAACAGAACGCTTATCTGTTTCAAAGAAACCATAACATTGATGAGATTTATCTTGTAAAGAAAAGAAACATTCTCGACTACATCAAGACGGCGCTATTTATTAGAAAAGAGAGATACGATGTTGTCATTGACCCTACCATCGTGCTTAGAAACCGAGACTTATTGCTATTGAGAATAATCAATGCCCGCAATTATATCGGCTATAGAAAAGCGGATTATAATATTTTTAATATAAATATTACTAAAGACGGCCATTTTTCAGAAATTTACAAAGAGGCTTTAGCTCAGTCAAATATCACTCTAAGTGATGATAGCTATGATATTCCACAAGATGGCTCAACCAAAGAAGAAATCCTTCAGTTTATTACTGATAACCAGTTAAATAACTTTATTACAATGAACTTCTATGGTGCGGGGAAAAATAGAAAATTTAACGATACTCACATTATAGATTACTTAGCATATATTATAAGTCATCATAAATGTCCATTAGTCTTACTCTCAACACCCGATACTCATGAGCATTTAAGTAAAATCGCTAACCAATTTAATGATGTATTTGTTTATCCAAATCCTCATACAACGATCTATCATACAATTGAGTTGATTAGAAATTGTGCTCTACTTATTTCAGTTGATACATCAACTATTCATATTGCTTCCGGGTTAAATAAACCGATGATTTGTTTTTACTCGCAAGACAAAGAAAATTTTACGCATTGGCATCCTAATTCAAAGAATACATGCCATATTCTTCATTACCATGATAATGTTAATGAGATCTCCCCGAGAGAAATAAAACCAGAGTGGCTAGATATTTAAAGATATAAACCACAAACTTTATCATTTATTAGATTATTTTTATGAATTCAAAAAAACACTTAGGTCATACCGCCCGTAAACGCTTTGGACAAAACTTTTTACATGATACCTCTGTCATTCAAGGGATTGTGGCAGCGATTCATCCGCAACCGAATCAATTCTTAGTAGAAATTGGCCCAGGGCTTGGTGCATTAACAGAGCCTGTTGGTGAACTTGTCGATCATCTGACTGTGGTAGAGCTTGACCGAGACCTTGCAGAACGTTTACGTCACCATCCATTTTTACATCAAAAGCTCACCGTCATTGAAACGGATGCGATGCAATTTGATTTTGGTGAGCTTTATACAAAAGAGAATTTAGCAGAAAAAGGGCAAAAATTACGCGTATTTGGTAACTTGCCTTACAACATTTCCACCCCATTGATGTTCCACTTATTTAAGTATCATGATGTGATTCAAGATATGCACTTTATGCTGCAAAAAGAAGTGGTAAAACGCTTATGCGCAGGGCCAAATAGCAAAGCTTACGGTCGTTTAACCATTATGGCGCAATATTTCTGCCAAGTGATGCCTGTACTTGAAGTGCCACCTTCTGCATTTAAACCTGCACCGAAAGTGGATTCCGCCGTTGTGCGTTTAATTCCACATAAAGAATTGCCGCACCCTGTAAAAGATTTATATTGGCTGAACCGTGTTTGTTCCCAAGCGTTCAATCAACGCCGTAAAACATTGCGTAATGCGCTTTCAACACTATTTTCTCCTGAAAATCTGACCGCACTTGGTATTGATTTAAATGCACGTGCAGAAAATTTGGCTATCGCAGATTATGCCCGTTTAGCGAACTGGCTGGCGGATAATCCTCCTGCTGATATTAATAAAGATGAAATCTTAGATTCAGAAGAGTAAAAGAGCGGTCAAAAATGGCAACCTATTTCGTTGGTGATTTACAAGGCTGTTATGATGAATTACAGCTTTTATTAGAGCGTGTAGATTTCAATCCTACGCAAGATAAACTTTATCTTGTGGGGGATCTTGTCGCGCGTGGGGATAAATCACTTGAATGTCTTCGTTTCGTAAAATCACTTGGTAGTGCAGCGCAAACCGTACTAGGGAATCACGATTTACACCTCATTGCGACCGCAATGGGTATTAAAAAAGTCAAACCGCGTGATCGTGTTGATGCCATTTTTAATGCGCCCGATTTTGATGAGCTGATTCATTGGTTACGCTATCAGCCATTACTTGTGCATAATGAAAAGTTAAACTTCCTGATGGCGCATGCAGGCATTTCGCCTGATTGGGATTTGGAAACGGCGAAATCTTGTGCAGCTGAAGTTGAACAGATTTTACAGCACGGCGATTTTCATTATCTTATTGAAAATATGTATTCCGAACAGCCTGATCGCTGGTCGCCTGATTTACAGGGCTTAGAACGTCATCGTTACATTATTAATGCTTTTACTCGAATGCGTTTTTGCTATTTAGATCATCGCTTTGATTTTGCTTGTAAATCCCCTTTAAAAGATGCACCAGCGGAGCTCACGCCTTGGTTTAATTTAGATAATCCACTTTATAAACAAATTCCCATTGTCTTTGGGCATTGGGCAAGTTTAGTCGATGAGCCTACTCCAGAAGGTATTTATGCCTTGGATACCGGTTGTGTATGGAATAATCGAATGACCCTGTTGCGTTGGGAAGATAAACAGTTCTTCACGCAAAGTGCGGTCAAAAATTACAGTGATTTTTAAGGAAATGCTATGCTCTCGCTTACGGCTGAATCTTGTGAACTGTTCAATATTCCTTTCTATCAATTCGCCCAAATGAAGAAATTCTGTCCAGAAGATATTCCGGCGATTAAAGCGGATTACAAATTACATTGGGATAACTGGAAAGCGATTATTCAAGAAGTCGCAAAGCAACTTGGCACGCCTTTTGCGAAACCGCATATTGAAAGCTGGACCAATGGCTGGCAAGTACGGGCGCATTTCTTCGCTTATTTTAAATACGAGTTTAACCAAAATTCTGCAGCAATCTTTTCTGTGCTACTAAATCGCCGCCGACTAAGAGTGTGTTTAGATTGGCATTGCTATCGTGCAGATCGCTCACAAATTAATGTGCAACAATATAATCAGTGGCTTGATCAATTTGATTTCAAACAATTTGCTGATTTTGATATTTGGCGAGAAGATGAAAGCGAATATGATGATTTTCGCCAAGTAAAGTGCATTTCTGAAAAAGATCTTCTCTTGCGTTCAGATGAGGATTTTTGGTGCATTGGGAAAAGCATTGAAAAAGCTGAACTTCATCAAATTGATCCCGTTTCATTTATCACAAAAACCATTCAACAGTTACAACCGCTTTACGATCGCTGTCATCAATAAAGTGCGGTCATTTCCATTAAATTTTTTCGTCTTGTTTATTTGTTATGCTATCATTACATTAGTTTAACATTTTTAACAATTTTGCTTTTAGGAGTACTTTATGAAAAACGTCGTGATCGTTGGCGGTGGCGCCGGCGGCATAGAGTTAGCGACATTTTTAGGTAACAAATTAGGTCGTAAAAAACAGGCTAAAGTGACGCTTGTGGATCGCAATGCGACCCACTTGTGGAAACCCTTATTACATGAAATTGCTACAGGTGTGATGGATGATGGCACGGATTCTCTGAGCTATCGCGCACACGGGAAAAACCATCACTTCAGCTTTGAACAAGGTTCGATCACGCGCATCAATCGTGAACAAAAATATGTTGAACTTGCCCCTGTTTATGGGCAAGAAGGCGATATGCTCGTGGTTGCGCGTCGTATTCCTTATGATTACTTAGTGATTGCGATCGGTAGTAAATCGAATGATTTCAATACAAAAGGTGTGGCTGATAACTGTATTTTCTTAGACAGCTCTGATCAAGCACTTCGCTTTCAACAAAGAATGTTGGAATTATTCCTTAAATTCTCTGAAAACCGTGCATTAGACGATATTGGTGAAGAAGAATTTAAACAAAAATTAGTGGATGAGAGCAAAGTCAATATTGCCATTGTTGGCGGTGGTGCAACTGGCGTGGAATTAACCGCAGAGCTTTATCATGCGACTGAAGACTTGTCTTCTTACGGTTACGGTAAAATTGATAATTCTTGCTTGCAAGTCACCTTAGTTGAAGCGGGGCCTCGATTATTGCCTGCTCTGCCTGAAAATTTATCTGCAGCGGTATTAGATGAATTACAAGAAATGGGTGCAAATGTGAAATTAAATACGATGATCACAGAAGCCCAACCAAATACACTTATCACCAAAGATGGCGAAGAAATCAAAGCTGATCTGATTGTGTGGGCGGCGGGTGTTCGCACCTCAACCGTGACACAGCAATTCGATGGATTAGAGCTTAACCGCATCAATCAATTAGTGGTAAAAGATACCCTTCAAACTACGGTAGATGACAGTATTTTTGCCATTGGTGATTGTGCGGCATTAATGCAACCAAACGGTAAATTAGTCCCGCCAAGAGCGCAAGCGGCACACCAAATGGCAAAAGCCTGTGCAAAAAATATCTTTGCACTTTTTGAGCAAAAACCATTAAAAGCATTCAAATACAACGATAAAGGAACCTTGGTTTCTCTTTCAAGCTTTACCGCATTGGGCAGCATTTCAAATAAATTTGGGAAAAACCCACTAACTGTTCAAGGTAAATTTGCACAGTTTGCGTATGTATCTTTATATCGTATGCATCAACATGCTTTACATGGATGTATTAAGATCGGCTTGATTATTTTAGTGGATAAACTTAACCACTATTTAAAACCAAGATTGAAATTACATTAAGACAAAAAGTGCGGTTAAATTAGCCGCACTTTTTTCATTTCTTAAACGAGTTGATTGTTATGCTCATAGGCATAAAGTGTATTAAACATTAGCATGGCAACTGTCATTGGCCCGACTCCACCCGGTACTGGCGTAATATAAGCCGCTTTTTGTATCGCCACATCATATTCCACATCACCCACTAATTTGCCATTGATACGGTTAATCCCCACATCAATGACTGTGGCCCCTTCTTTAATCCAATCGCCTGGAATAAAACGAGGTTTACCCACAGCCACCACTAAAACATCCGCCTGACGAATATGATGCTCTAAATCTTTGGTGAAACGGTGTGTTACTGTGACAGTAGCGCCTGCTAATAATAATTCAAGTGACATTGGACGCCCCACAATATTTGAAGCCCCAACGATCACGGCATGTTTACCGTGTAAATCAATACCTGTTGTTTCTAATAATTTCATCACGCCATAAGGGGTGCAAGCACGTAAAGTTGGGATACGTTGGCATAAACGTCCCACATTATAAGGGTGGAATCCATCCACATCTTTTTCAGGGCTAATACGCTCAATCACTAATGAACTATTAATCTGCTCCGGTAATGGCAGTTGCACAAGAATGCCATCAATGGTTTCATCGGCATTTAATTGGTCAATCAGTTGTAGTAGTTCTACTTCAGTCGTGGTTTCAGGTAAATCATAGGATTTCGAGACCATCCCAATCTCTTCGCAACTTTTACGTTTACTGCCCACATAGACTTGAGAAGCAGGATCTGCACCCACTAAAATTACTGCAAGTCCTGGTGCACGTTTACCTTGAGCACGATAATGTTCAATTTTACTGGCAACATCAGATTTGATTTTTTTTGATAGTTCAGTACCTGAAATAATTTGGGCGGTCATGCGTTTTTCCTCAAGGTGGCATTAAGTAAACGTTTGCTATTTTAACTGACAACGCCTTATTTTACAAAGACAACAAAAGAGCGGTTAAAAAAACTGGAATAATTTTGAGCAGTTGAAAGAGGAATCTAAAAAATTAATTGACTGAAAAGAAAAGCTCACTATAATTGTGCTCAATCGTCGGCGAGTAGCGCAGCTTGGTAGCGCAACTGGTTTGGGACCAGTGGGTCGTAGGT
>ENA-OWLP01000042-OWLP01000042.1-metagenome-genome-assembly--contig:-NODE-42-length-16894-cov-5.123938_pt1 | contig 16894 bp, 17 predicted proteins | sample MGYA00245340_ERZ651115 | MGnify/ENA primary metagenome ERZ651115 (study PRJEB26857, sample SAMEA4031761) | metagenome | biome: human; feature: oral; material: saliva | place: Philippines | collected 2014 | study... | reverse complement strand
TTTTTTCGACAGCGCTTTCAGTTGCATTTGTTGTAGCAGTTTCACCTTGAGCAGCAGCTTTCTTCGCTTTGGCTCTTGCAATGGCTGCGGCTACAGCCGCTTTTTTCGGATCAAGTGCGGTTGGATTTTTATCTGTTTTTTCGACAGCGCTTTCAGTTGCATTTGTTGTAGCAGTTTCACCTTGAGCAGCGGCTTTTTTGGCTTTTGCTCTTGCTAGCGCTGCAGCAACAGCTGCTTTCTTCGCCTCTTTTTCATCTGTTTGTGACGTTGTTGCATTTGTCACAGTATTTGTATCTGTTTGCGCTTGTTGCTTAGCAAGACGACGAGCTTTACGTTGCTCCATGAGCTCATGGTTATCCGGTAAGATTTCGCCTTTCTCAGATACGATAGTTTTTGTTTCTTTGGTTACTGATGAGTTTGCTTGTTTAGCTTTTAAGCGTTCTAATGCCGCTTTAACCGGGTCTTCACCTTTTTGTTTTGCAAGTTCTTCACGGCGAGCTTCTGCCGCACGTTGTGAACGTGCTTTACGCTCTTGTTCTTCACGCTCCATACGAGCTTGTTTGGCTTCAAAACGGATTTTGGCTTCTTCAGCTTTTTTTGCTTTTTCTTTAATTTCCCAAATTTTGGCTTTTTCCTGACGGAAATATTGGATAAGCGGGATATGGCTTGGGCAAACATAAGCACACACGCCACATTCAATACAATCTTTTAAGCTGTATTCTTCTGATTTTTGATGATCTTCACTGCGAGCATACCAATAAAGTTGCTGTGGCATTAAATTAACCGGGCAAGCATCAGAACAAGCAGAGCAGCGGATACAAGCTTGTTCCGGTTCGGGTTCACCATATTCAAAATGATCAGGTGCCAATAGACAGTTAATTAATTTCGTGACGGGAGCATTGAGATCTGAAAGTTGTAATCCCATCATTGGTCCGCCTGCAAAAACAGGGAAGCGTTCGTCATATTGATAACCAACTTGTGCCAATAAGTGGTCAACTGGTGTGCCTAAGCGAACCCAGTAGTTGCCTTTCTCTGAAATTTTATCACCAGTCAGCGTAACGACACGCTCAATTAAAGGCTCATCATCAATGACCGCTCTTTTTATCGCAAAAGCCGTGCCGACATTATGCATTAATACGCCAATATCGTAAGAACGTCCGCCACTTGGCACTTCCATGCCGGTAAGTAAATAAATCAGCTGTTTGGCTGCACCAGATGGATATTTAGTTGGAATAACGCGCAATTCAATATCATTTGCACCATGTAGTGATTGTTGAATAGCCTGAATTGCTTCAGGTTTATTGTCTTCAACTGCAATCACCACTTTTTCAGGGCGTAAGATATAACGTAAGATGCGAATCCCTTCGATCATTTCATCCGTGTAATCACGCATTAAGCGGTCATCACAGGTAATATAGGGTTCGCATTCCGCGCCGTTAATAATTAAGAGTTTAACTTTCTTTTCTGCCGATTGGATTTTGGCTGCAGTCGGGAATACTGCACCACCTAAGCCTGCAACGCCTGCTTGATAAATACGATCAATGAGTTGATCGACAGGTAATGTGAAGAATTCTTCAAGCGGGAATTGCTCACGCCATTTATCCAAGCCATCCGCTTGAATATGAATCATATCCTCAGTTAAACCAGAAGGATGAGGTGCAACATGTTTTCCGATAAATTTTACGGTACCGGAAGTCGGCGCATGAACAGGCAAGGTTCTTAAGCCATCACCTTGTGTTAAAGGTTGGCCTTTAAGGACGTAATCCCCTTCTTTAACTAATACATTACCCGCAGAACCTGCATGCTGTTTAATCGGCACATAAAAGTCATGAGCAAGTTCTGATTGCTGAATCGGGGATTGGTTTGACTGAGATTTCATTTCCGGCGGATGAATCCCGCCTTTAAAATCCCAAATTTTGCCGGAGTTAAATCTTGTTAATACATCAGCCATGTGATTCCGACTCCCCAACCACTAATTTTTTCTCGATTTCTGTGGTATTTACGACTGGAATGACTAATTTAGGATCAAACTTCCAGTTCCAATTATCAATATCTTTTTTCACTTTAATCATGGAGATGCAATCTGTTGGGCAAGGTGCAACACAAAGTTCACAGCCAGTACAGAGATCAGGAATAATAGTATGCATGGCTTTGTTTGTGCCGATAATGGCATCAACAGGGCAGGCTTGAATACATTTGGTACAGCCAATACACATATTTTCATCAATAAAGGCAACCATTTCTTCTGGTTCAGCGACATCATCCATTGCGGGTACATCAACGCCCATGATTTCGGCAATTTTTACTACCGTAGGACGACCGCCTGGCACACATTTTGTGATAACGTCACCATTAGCAATCGCTTCGGCATAAGGCTTGCAACCAGGATAGCCACATTGCCCACATTGGCTTTGCGGTAAGATGGCATCAATTTTTTCGACGATGGGATCTGCTTTAACTTTTAATTTAATCGAAGCAAAGCCTAAAATCGCACCAAAAATTAAAGCGAGAACGGTTACTGAAATTAAGATAAACATTATTTTTTAGTGTTATTCCAAAATAATCCGAGAAAAATCACTGTCACAGTAATAAACATCAAGAGATAAATCATTTTACTAATCCGGCGAAGCCCATAAAGGCGAGAGACATCAAACCGGCCGTAATTAATGCGATAGACGAGCCACGAAACGTAATGGGGACATCTGCAGCAACAAGGCGTTCACGCAATGCTGCAAATAAAACTAAAACCAAACCGAAACCTAAAGACGCACCAAAACCATAAATGACAGATTCTGTTAAATTGTGTGCCAAATTAACGTTTAATAATGCCACACCGAGTACGGCACAGTTTGTGGTAATCAGCGGTAAGAAAATCCCTAATAAGCGATAGAGGGATGGGCTTGTTTTATTGATCACCATTTCGGTAAATTGAACCACAACGGCAATCACTAAAATGAAGACTAACGTGCGTAAGAACGTGGCGTTTAGCGGCATTAAAATATAATTATCGACTAAATAAGAACACAATGATGCTACGGTTAATACGAATGTCGTAGCAAGCCCCATGCCAATTGCTGTTTCAATCTTTTTGGATACGCCCATAAATGGACAAAGTCCTAAGAATTTGACCAAAACAAAGTTATTGATTAATGCGGTGCTGATAATGAGTAGAATGTAATGTGTCATTGCGTCTAAATTTATTTTACATAAGTGGCGTATTATCTCTATTTATCGCACTGAGAACAATAAAAAATTTGGGTTAGTGCGGTCAGTTTTTCCTTTGTTTTTTAGTTGGTAATCGATTCTTTCTGACTATGTTGGAAATAGCGATACAGCTGAGGCAGCAATTGGGAAATCAAATTGAGCTGCTGATATGGCAACGCAAAGGCCGCATTTTTTTTGGCTTGGGTTTCATCCCACTGAATTTTTTTAAGGCTTTGTTCAATACTATTTTGAAGCTTTTCAAAAATTTCAGGACGAAGTTTTTCGATATTTTCCAGTGCATATAAAACCTTTTTCGCAACAGGATAAAAGTCTGACAAAAACTCGGTAGTTTGTTGCAATTGCGCCATTTTATTGCGATATGCCCCTAAAGCAGAAATATAGCTCAATAGGGAATAATTCATTTTTAACAAGTCAAAACCTTCCTGCAAATAGGCCTGATATTTCTTCGGCTCATTATTCATATTGGAAAGCGTTGTGCTTAATGCTGCCGCATATTGATGAGCGTTACGGCGTGCAATACGGTATTTTAAATTATCGCTTTTACCAAATTGCAGTTGGCTAATAATGTGTAAGAAATATTGTGCATCACTTTGAATCGCTTGGCGACTCACTTTATCGAGTTGCAGATATTTCCAATCCGGCCATAGATAAGAAACCGCAAACCACGCAATGGCTGAACCTAATACGGTATCAATGAGGCGAGGGAAGAGCGCTGCTTGAGTATCAAATCCCATCACATCGAAGCTGATCAACACTTGCAGCGTAATAAAGAACGTGGAGAAGCTGTAATTATTACTGCGGAAGAAGAAAAACAACGTACTGGTCACCACCATTAAGCCAAGTTTCATCTCTAATGTTGGGTTGAGATATGGCAATAAGGAGCCAATAATTACCCCTAAAATCGTACCAATAATACGCTGACGTAACCGTACTTTGGTTGCGGAATAGTTTGGTTGACAAACAAAAACCGCTGTAAGCAAAATCCAGTAACCCAAATTAAATTGGAAAAATTCAACAATCGCACAACACAAGAATACCACGATAGACAAACGGACAGCATGGCGGAAAAGTGGTGACTCAAAAGTGAAATTACTTCCAATAACAGACAGAATATTTTTTAATCCCGTAATTTGTTCGGTATGGATTTGTGCCGTTTGCTCATTTTCACTGGTTTCTTGCTCAAGCTGACGTAACTGCCAGTTAATGCTTTGCAGGTTATCAATAAGTGTTTGAAGGGCAAGTAAAACATTGTTTTGATTGGTATGTTCTTTGCTATAAAGCTCAAGGGATTGAATAGTACCCATCAAGGCTTTTTCTACACGAATATTATAGTGATAAGGCGTATTTTGACGCAGACAAGCCGTAATATCATGGCAGGCTTGTGCTTGTAATTCGAGCAAACGCTGAATACGGAAAATTAAATCTGTATTTTTGAGTTGCTCTGCAATTTGTCGATAATCAAAATGTGTAGAGTTTGCACGTTCATGAATGTCTTGCGCTGCAAAATAATAGCGAATCATACGTTGTGTGCGAGCATGGCGATGTTGTCCACGAATGCGATAGAAAAGCGCTGTTCTTGCTTGGTTAAAAGCCTCCACCACATTGGTATTTTTCATCGCAAAATTGAGATGTTTTTTCTCGATTTCATCAATTTCATCAGGATCAAAAAATTCTGATTTGGCATCTAGATAATTACCTAAAGCACAAAAAGCTTTCGCAACACTTTCTTGTACGGGACGGTTTGGGAAAAAGAGATAGACGATGATGGTCACAACACTGTAAAGCAAAGTGCCTAATAAAATCATTACAGGATTAATAAACCAGCTCGCAGAATTATCGGGTGTATAAGTAAGGGTGGTATAAATAGCGACCACCAGTGTACCAAACGCAATGGTACGATAACGTTCACCTACAGCGCCAACCATCGTAAATAAAAAGGTGATGACGGTCATCAACAATACATATTGGATGGGTTGACCAATATTAAGCTGAACGATGAAGGTTGAAATAGCAAAGGCAATTAATGTGTAAAAAATATTTTTTAATCGTCCGGTAAGGCGATTATCTAAATCCACTAAACCGCCTGCAATAATGCCTAAAATTAACGGCATGGATTGCGTGGAAATATCAAAAAACCAGACGCCAAACGCTGCAATATTCACTGCAATAAAAATAGGTATTGAAGCGATTACTTTTGCATTAAGCCATTGGTTCATGTTGATATCCTTGCTTATGGTGTGACTAAAAATTGGATGATAAAAAAGTGAGCGGGAAGGCTCACTTCTTTATCAAAGTGCGGTTAAAAAACGATTATTTTTGTTTTTTCGCCCAGTTTAAGAAACGAGTTTGGGTTTCTTTATCGGCTTGTTGGAACCAGTATTGTAATTGTTGTTCAGCAACGTTTTCACCTTGCACAACCACTTTGCCTTTCGCTGCTTTTCCTGATGCTGCAGGCATCATACCTACCGCTGGTGCAGCTAAAGCAGAAACGGCTGCTGGCGCATTTGATGCATTATATTCAGCTAAATCGTTAACAATATTAGCCGCTGGGAATAAACCTTCTTGTTTTAAAGTATCGATTTTAGCATCAATCACATTACCTGATTTCGTTTTAACAGTAATTTGTGGTTGAGCATTAAATTTTTCACCATCTTCTTGAGAGCGAATTTTTTCGGCAGATAGCACAACATCATCAGCAGGACTTTGGAAAGTCACAATAATCGGGTTAGATTCAAAAAGCGCTTGGCTAGAACCAGTGCCAACGATTTCACCTAAACGCACAACAACTTGTTGTGTTTGGTTTGCATCAGCATTGAATGATTTTTTTTCTTTTAGAAGGGATTTGCTGGCTTTTTGGCCGTTGATTGCAAGAAATTCAAGGTTTGATGAAGTGGTTACCATGCCAGCTAAGCTACTCGTACTGACAGCAAGCGCGACAACACCTAAAGCAAATTTACATAATTTCATAATTACTCCTTTTATTTTTTGAATGAAATTAGACGGTTGTAATGCTATGCTAAATTTTAAAAAATGGGAATAGGGAAGTGCGGTTAATTTTTAAAAAGTTTTTGTAATAAAGGAGCAAATCATGGCAAAACGATTTGTCGTATATGGGCGAGTTCAAGGGGTAGGATTTCGCTATTTTACTTGGAAAGAAGCGGAGAGAATGGGTATTAAAGGCACCGTAAGAAATTGTGTCGATGGAAGCGTGGAAATTGTTGCAGAAGGCAATGACGATCAACTACAGGATTTTTATAATTGGTTAAAAGTCGGCCCAAGAACTGCAAGTGTTGAACGAGTTTTAGAGGATAATATTGAAAATAAATACTATCCTGACTTTTCTATTATTCACCGTTAAAACTGACCGCACTTTACAGCGTTAATCGATGCTCGTAGAATACGCCGCTTATTTATAAATAGGAAAAATTATGCGTAATCAAACAAAACTTCATCTTCAACAATTACAGCTTGCTATGCAAAAGCTTGATTTATGGCAAGCAATGCCTCCTGCACAAGACGCTTTTTTAAGCCAGGAGCCTTTTGCGATTGATACCATGTCGCCAGAAGAATGGTTGCAATGGATTTTCATCCCAAGAATGTTCGCATTACTTGAAAGCGGGGCAGATTTACCTTCACAAATTGCAGTGTCGCCTTATTTAGAAGAAGCATTTAAAGAAGCAGAAGAAGATTTTTTAGTGGAATTATTAACACCATTACGTGAATTAGAAGCCTTATTACAAAATCAATAAATGTTAGAAATTTTATACCAAGATGAATATCTTGTCGCCGTCAATAAACCTGCAGGCATGTTGGTGCATCGTAGTTGGCTTGATACGCATGAAACGCAATTTGTGATGCAAACCTTGCGCGATCAAATCGGGCAGCATGTTTTTCCTATTCATCGATTAGATCGTCCCACATCAGGTGTATTGCTATTTGCCTTAAATAGTGAAATAGCAAATTTAATGTGTCAGCAATTTGAACAGAAAACGGTGCAAAAATCTTATTTAGCGATTGTGAGAGGTTATTTGCAAGGCGAAGGACGGATTGATTATCCCCTTAAAATCCAATTAGATAAGATTGCGGATAAATTTGCGCAAGAAGATAAAGCACCTCAAGAGGCGGTGACGGATTATGAAGGCTTGAAAATTGTGGAAATGCCTTATGCGGTAGGGCGTTATCAAACCACAAGATATTCATTGGTGAAGCTAGTTCCCCAAACGGGCAGAAAACATCAGTTACGACGTCACATGAAGCATATTTTTCATCCTATTTTAGGTGATACACAATATGGTGATTTACATCAAAATCGTGCTTTAACAGAATATTCTGGCTGTCAGCGTTTATTTTTGCACGCAGATACACTTATTTTTGAGCATCCTATTCATTTTACCAAAATAGAAATTAAGGCTGATTTAGATGAACAATGGAAGCGCGTGATGGAATTATTTAATTGGTCAATTTAACGAGAAAAAATAATGTTAGATATTAATTTAACCCATGAACAACAACAAAGAGCAGTAGAACAAATTCAGGAATTAATGGCGCAAGGAATGAGTAGCGGCGAAGCCATTCAAATTGTGGCAAAAGCATTACGTGAAATTCATCAAAAAGATGATAAAGAGACTTCAGATAATAAATAAGTAAAAATTTTTGTGATCAATGTATCATTTTTAAAGTTTCGTTGTTGCATAAAAAAATAAAATGTTTGAATATATTTCCAATTGAGGTGATAAGGCATGAGTCTTATTGTTTTTAAGTATTAAGGGCGAAGCCTATAGAGGTCTACTATGGAAATTGGTGTAGTAAAATGGTTTAACAACGCAAAAGGATTTGGGTTTATTTCTGCAGAAGGCGTGGATACAGACATTTTTGCACATTATTCAGCGATTGAAATGGATGGTTACCGTTCATTAAAAGCAGGTCAACGCGTGCAATTTGAAGTGATTCACGGCGACAAAGGATCTCACGCCACAAAAATTATTCCGATTGCGGAATAGGCGAAACGCTAAAACGTTTCAAAATCTTCTCTATTTAGCATAATCAAAAGCCAAGGTTTCGACCTTGGCTTTTTTTCATCTTATTTATTGAGCAAATTTTTCAAACCGGCTTTCATTGCCGTCATTTGGCTTTCATATAATGCTTTGCTTTCACGTTCATCAATCATATAAGTGATGGTTTCAGAAAGTGTCATTTTCATTTTTCTTGAATATTTAGATAAACGAAGCCAAACACCATATTCTAAATCAATCGATTTTTTCTTCGTTGATTGTTTTTCAGCATTAAAAAAGCGTTTACGTCTTGCACGAATAGCCTGATCAAGCTTAATAGGTAAATCAAGAGAAAGGTGATTTTTAATCCATTCCTCGATTTTTTCAGGATAATTCTGACATGCTATTAATTCTTGAACTTTGCTTTCTTCTAAGCTTTTTTCTTCGTAACGGGTAATTTTTTCCCCTTCGCGATGTTTGCGAATGAGATAAATCCATTTCCAGTTTGCTTCTTGGTTTTCTAATTTTTGATATTTCATCGTTTTATTATACTTTTTAGTGACGTGGTAACCTCATAAATATACGCGCTTTAAACAAAATTTTCCAGTAGATTTTTATAACGGATTTTCACTCAGTGTGAAGTGTGCGATAATACCGCCAATTTAATTAAAGCGAGATATGTCGTGACTTCAACATCTTCGGAACAAGCCTTAAATTGGCAAGCCTTACAACCAGAATTATCGATTACTGAACTTTCAGCTGAAAAGGCTGATTTTTGGTCATTACAAAAACATGCCACAAAAGCGATTTCTTTATTTTTAAAACAGCCGCGTCGCTCTCTATTGGTTTTAAAAGCCGATGATCAAGCAGAATATGCTGATTTATTAGCAGAACTTATTCGCCAAGAACTGCCAAAAGAGCGGTCAATTTTTGGGGTAAATTACGTAGTTGAGCAGGGAGATTCTTTTTCTTTCCCTCGTATTTATACTGAGCCAGCTCAATCTCTCGCTGATAATTTTGCCGCACAAGGTGATGTGCTGAAGGCATTACATGCCGATCAATTTAGTCTTTTTGGTAGTGTGCGTGTTCACCCAAGTTCGCAAGATATTTTGCTTACACCAGGTTTAGTGCATCAAGCCAATGGGGGCGTTTTGATTTTAAGCGCAGCAACGATGCTAAGCCAATTTGATTTATGGCAACGTTTAAAACATATTTTACAAACGCAAACTTTTGATTGGTATTCCGCCCATCCATTTAAAACCTTGCCTTGTGATATTCCAAGTTATCCACTTAATTTAAAAGTGGTGATTTTAGGCAATCGCACTGAAATTGCGACCTTAGGTGAGTTAGAAGAAGATCTTTACAGCTTGGCGGATTATGCTGAAATTGAAAGTTATTATTCTGTTGCACAACCTAAAGCACAAGAAAATTGGGCTAATTATGTGTTGGCATTAGCCTCAAAATATGAGCTCGATTTAGATTTAACCGCATTAAATAAACTCTATCAGTTATTGGTTCGTGAGAGTGAAGATCGCTTTTTAATTAACATTTCCCCGTTAAAAACAGCGGAAATGTTACTCAACGCTGCGACGTTGTCACAAAAACAAACCTTAAGTGCGGTTGATTTTGAGCAAGCCTTTAAACAAAAGAACGAACAGCACGGTTTTTTACGTGAACGCACTTATGCGGATATTCTCAACGAACAAATTTATGTGGAAACCAACGGGGAAATTGTTGGGCAAATTAATGGCTTGTCTGTGATTGAATATCCAGGCACACCCGTTTGTTTCGGTGAACCTTCTCGTATCAGTTGTTTAGTGCAGTTTGGTGATGGTGAAGTCGTGGATGTGGAGCGTAAAAACGAATTAGCGGGCAACCTTCACGGAAAAGGTATGATGATTTCTGAAGCGTGTTTAGCAAGTATCTTAGAGTTACCATCACAGTTACCATTTTCTGCTTCTTTAGTATTTGAACAGTCTTATGGGGAAATTGATGGTGACAGTGCGTCTCTAGCTATTTTCTCCGTATTGGTCAGTGCGTTATCTGATTTACCATTGCCACAAAATATTGCGATTACCGGTACCATTGACCAATTTGGTTTGGTGCACGCAGTAGGTGGAGTCAATGACAAAATTGAAGGCTTTTTCACTATTTGCCAACGTCGTGGTTTAACGGGTAAACAAGGGGTGATTATTCCTGCAACAACAATTCAGCAATTAAGTTTATCTGACGAAGTGGTTGAGGCGGTGAAAAATGAGCAGTTCTTTATCTATCAAGTCGAAGATATTTATCAAACAGCTAAAATCCTATTTGACCGCGATTTATTGGAAGAGAAAGAAGAATATGCGAAGGGCAAAGAGCCTATTGCGCGTTTAATTCAAAATCGAATTGCTTTCCGTTCGGAAACGCCGAAAAAAAGCTGGTTAGATTTCTTTAAATCTTAATTTCTTAAAAGCGAACCTTGTGTTCGCTTTTCTTTTATCTTAATTCCACTGACTGATCCGACAAGTTGAGCTAACAAGTGTTCGCTGTTTACATTTATTATAAATCCCCATAGAATCCTTACTTATTGGTTGTAACCAAGCAAAACTATATATACAAGGAAATAAAAAATGGAAAACACCTGTACACCAAACATTAAAAGCAGCTATACCTATGAAGATTTATTAGCTTCTGGTCGTGGTGAATTATTTGGTAAAGAAGGCCCGCAACTTCCAGCACCAACGATGTTGATGATGGATCGTATTGTAAAAATGACCGAAGACGGCGGTGCGTTTGGTAAAGGGTATATTGAAGCGGAATTAGATATTCATCCAGATTTACCGTTTTTCGGTTGCCACTTTATTGGTGACCCAGTCATGCCAGGCTGCTTAGGTTTAGATGCGATGTGGCAATTAGTCGGTTTCTTCCTTGGCTGGGTAGGCGGTAAAGGCAAAGGCCGTGCATTAGGCGTAGGTGAAGTGAAATTTACCGGACAAATCTTACCAACCGCGAAAAAAGTGGTTTATCGCATCAATATGAAACGTGTAATTAATCGCAAATTAGTAATGGGAATGGCTGACGGTGAAGTGGAAGTAGATGGTCGTGTTATCTACACTGCAACTGATTTAAAAGTTGGCTTATTCCAAGATACATCAAGTTTCTAATTCAAATAAACACAACATCATATAAAAATAATAGCCCGATTCATTCGGGCTTTTCTTTTTCTATTATTCTTCGTCAATGATATCGACAAATTCGGCATTCAGTAATTTAGCCAAATCTTGAGGCGCTAATTCGACACTTAATCCGCGTTTTCCACCAGAAACAAAAATCGTATCAAACTCAAGTGCGGTCGAATTTATCACTGTTTTTACACGTTTCTTTTGACCTAATGGACTAATACCACCGACTAAATATCCCGTACTTTTTTGTGCTGCATCTTTATCAGCCATTTCCACTTTTTTGACACCAATTGATTTTGCCGCTTTCTTCAAATTCAACATATTTGCCGTGGAAAGTACAAAACAAGCTAATTTTTTCTGATCACCATTTTCAGCGACTAAAAGTGTTTTAAAGGATTGGTGCGGATCAAGCCCAAGTTTTTCAGCGGCTTCATCGCCAAAATGCGTATTGTTAGGGTCATGATCATAGGTATGGAGAGTAAAAGGAATTTTATTTTTCTTGAGTAAATCAATTGCCGGTGTCATCTGATTTCCTTATGTATTTATGCGTCTTTTTTCTGTAGAATGAATCGGTTCAGAACATTTTACAGCGGAGAGAAAAATGGACGCAAGCCTAAATATTGCTATTGCAGCAGAATTTGATCTATGTGAAAAAATTGCCGAAGCTCTTGAACAAAGTGAGCTAGATGTAGGCAAGGTTTCAATTGTAGAAATTTATCCTTTTGAAGAAGAGCAAGCGGTGCGTTTTCGCAATAAAGCGGTTGCTCAATTAGCCACTGATGAGATTGAGTGGGATAGCGTTAATTATCTTTTCTTCGCTGGCCAAATTGACCAAGCTCCCTTATTAGCTCAAGCCGCAGAAAGTGGCTGTGTGGTGATTGATTTAAAAGGGATTTGCTCTGCATTATCTGATGTTCCTGTTGTTGTCCCAACAATCAATGAAGAAAATTTGACAGAGTTAAGACAACGTAACATTGTGAGTTTACCTGATCCGCAAGTGAGTCAATTAGCTTTATCTCTATTACCAATTATTCAACAAACAAATTTAACTCAAGTCTTTGCAACGTCACTTTTACCGGCTTCTTATACAGATGGTGAAACTGTGAATAAACTTGCTGGACAAACTGCTCGTTTACTGAATGGTATGCCATTAGAAGAAGGTGAAACCCGTTTTGCCTTTGATGTGTTTCCACAACAAGCGGCTAATTTAAACCTGCAATTACAAAAAATCTTCCCACAGTTAGACAATGTCATTTTCCATCAAATTCAAGTGCCTGTCTTCTACGGTATGGCACAAAAAGTGACCGCACTTTCAGATTATGAATTTGATTACCAACCACAACAATGCGAATTGATTGAATTACACGATAGCCTTATTACGCCCGTGATTAACGGTGAAAACGAAAATGGTGAAGAAAGCGTAAAATTGCATATCAGCCAACAAAGTGCGGTTGAAAATGGTATCGAATTTTGGACGGTAGCTGATGAGCAACGTTTCAATATTGCCTTGTTAGGTGTGAAATTACTTGAGTCGATTTATCACCAAGGTTATTAATTAAGTTAAGGGGGAAACAATGCAACAATCTTTACTTGAACGCCTTTTTTCCATTAAAGAAAAGGGCAGTACGACCAAAACCGAAATTATTGCCGGTATTACCACCTTCTTTACCATGGTGTACATCGTGTTTGTGAACCCATCCGTATTAGGTGATGCGGGAATGGATAAACAAGTTGTTTTCGTGACCACTTGTTTAATCGCCGCGCTCGGTACCATTGCGATGGGGTTATTCAGTAATTTACCTATTGCTCTCGCACCTGCTATGGGGCTCAATGCGTTCTTTGCTTATGTAGTCGTTGGCAAGCTTGGTTATTCTTGGGAAGTGGGCATGGGCACTATTTTCTGGGGCTCGATTGGTTTATTTGTTCTCACCTTATTCCAAATCCGTTATTGGTTAATGGCTTCCATTCCGCTTTCATTGCGCGTGGGAATTGGTGCAGGTATCGGCTTTTTTATTGCCTTAATTGGCTTTAAAAATATGGGATTGGTTGTAGCCAATCCAGCAACCTTAGTGGCATTAGGCAATTTACATGATCCGAAAGTCTTGCTTGGTGTATTAGGCTTTTTCATTATCGTGGTCTTAGCCGCCCGCAATATTTTTTCTGGTGTATTAATTTCTATTGCAGTAGTGACAGGTTTAGCGCTTTTAATTGATGACCAAGTTACCTTCCACGGCATTGTTTCGATGCCACCAAGCTTAGGTGCGGTTGTGGGTAAAGTGGATATTGCGGGTGCTTTAGATACGGCTTTGCTCGGCATTATTTTCTCCTTCTTATTAGTAAACCTATTTGACTCATCAGGCACGTTATTAGGTGTGACTGATAAAGCCGGTTTCAGCGATGAAAAAGGTCGTTTCCCGAAAATGAAACAAGCCCTTTATGTGGATAGCGTGAGTGCGGTAGTAGGTTCTTATATCGGCACATCCGCTATTAGTACTTATATCGAAAGTGGTGCAGGGGTTTCTGTCGGTGGTAGAACAGGTTTAACGGCGGTGACAGTCGGTGTTTTATTCTTACTTACCATTTTCTTCTCGCCACTGGCTAGTGTCGTACCGGCTTATGCAACCGCCGGAGCATTAGTCTATGTAGGGATTTTAATGGCATCTAGTCTTATCCGTGTACACTGGGATGATTTAACCGAAGCCACCCCTGCTTTTATCACTGCAGCGATGATGCCATTTACTTATTCAATTACTGAAGGTATCGCATTTGGCTTTATTAGTTATTGTGTCATGAAGGTAGGTACGGGTAGAATACGTGAGATCAATGCCCCAGTGTGGGTGGTGTCTTTATTGTTTGTAGCCAAGTTCATTTGGGTTGGCTGATTTCATAAAGGCGTAATTTATTACGCCTTCATTTTTATCGCATGCAACAAGGAGTGCAACATGCAAAATCTTTTATTTATCGTTAATGATTCACCATACGGTGGTGAAAAAACCTTTAATGCATTACGTTTTGCTATTAATCTACAAGAAGATCACGGCAAAGAAGTAAACATTAAAGTGTTTGCTTTTTCGGATTCTATTTTAAGCGGTATTGCAGGTCAAAATCCAAATGAAGGCTCAAACGTTCAGCAGCTTATCGACATCTTAGTCGCACAAGGTGCTGAAGTTAAATTATGCACCAGCTGCGTAAAAGCACGTGGTTTATTAGATGCTAAATTAATTGACGGCGTGACCCTTGGTACTTTAGATGATGTTTCAGAATGGACATTATGGGCGGATAAAGTTTTAACGTTCTAATTCCTGATAAAATAGGTAAAATAAAAAGGTGTAATCAATAGATTGCACCTTTTTAATTCTATATAGTCTGTTTAAGTTTTTAAACCTCGCCACCAATCCCAACAAACTTCTCAACAAAGGCAACAATCTTTTGGAAAATGCTTTGTTTTTTCGTGAGATATTGCGGATTCAGCGGACTCATTTTCGGTAGGGTATCATTTAAATCCGTGCCTTGTTCACTGGCATATCCGCGTTTTAAGGATACGTTAATATAACGCTTCGCGGCATCAATATTCAGCCCTTCACTGCTAATTAATTCGTCAGCTTCCTTCTGTTGCTCTTTTTGAGCAAATTTGAAGAAGGATTCAATAATACCGGCTTTATCGACTATGCTATCTAAGTCAGTTTGATTGATAAAATCTACGATCAAACTTTCTTTGGCGCGATTACCTAGGCTCGCTCGGATTGTGGTTCGAATTTCATCAATCAGCTCAGCTTTATTTTTCATTTTTTTGTTGTGTTCAAAAATCAATTCTAAGATGTAATCTAGATTGATTTCTTGAGATTTTAATAAATCCACTTCAAACACCACATCGTCCCAATCAATGGTCGATTTTGCTTTTTCCTCGCCATCTTTTTGACGACGGAGCCAATCCCGAATATCGTTGTAAGTCGAACGGTAATTTTGAATGCTACGTTCGCTTGGCATATCAATAGGTTGCATTTCAGCAAAAGCTTCGTCCGTTAAATAATATTTTTCTTTAAAGGCTTCAATGGCTTTTGCATCGCTGGTATCGAGCGATTGAAATGCTTGTAAAGCCGCGAACTCATCATAGTTTTGCAGAATATTTTCAACCCGCAAATATTCACCAAATAATTTTACAAAGTCTTTCTTGTCTTTTTCCGTTTGAATTTCATCTGGATCAGGGAAGCGTTCTTGCAACTCAGCAATAACCTCTAAATATCCACGACGGGCTTCACCCGCATCGGTAAAGCCTTCCATATATTCTTGGTAACTTTTTTCTAACACGATATTGCGCGTATTGGATTTACCGAAAAGGGTAATCGCATCAATGGTATCTTGTTCCAAATCACGGAAAGTGACGATATTGCCAAAACTTTTGGTGCTGTTGTAAATACGGTTTGTACGAGAATAAGCTTGAATCAAACCATGATAACGTAAGTTTTTATCTACAAATAACGTGTTTAAGGTTGGGGCATCAAAACCAGTTAAAAACATTCCTACGACAATCAGTAAATCCACTTCTTTGTTTTTGACGCGTTTGGCGAGATCACGATAGTAGTTTTGGAACGATTTCGCATCCACATCATAATTGGTGGCAAAATAGCCGTTGTAATCATCGATCGCAGATTTTAAAAATTCCTTAGCCGAGGAGTTCATTGCCTCCACTTCAAAAGTTTCATCGACAATATCCCCAATTGCATCTTGCTCTTCATTCGCGGCAAACGAAAAGATTGTTGCAATTTTAAGTGGATTTTTGACCACACTTTGTAACTGTTTAAACGTTTGATAATAAGCTTTAGCCGCATCTACGCTACTTACCGCAAACATGGCATTAAAACCGTTATTACCGGCATTAAAGCGATGAGTCTTTTGTTTAAAATTATCTAAAACATATTGAGCAATTTGCTCAATACGTTTAGGTTGTAAAAAGGCTTGTTTCTTCTCAAGTGCGGTCAGTTTTTCAAGATTCTTTTCGGTTTCAATGTTCTTGAATTGTGGCCGTACATCATTGTAATCCACTTTAAATTTCAGCACTTTTTCATCGCGAATCGCATCAGTGATAATGTAAGAGTGGAGTTCGATGCCAAAAACACTCGCTGTAGTTTCAGCACCTAATGCGTTAGTTGGAAAAATAGGCGTGCCAGTAAAACCAAATTGATAGTATTTTTTAAATTTTCTCGTGAGATTTTTTTGCGCTTCACCAAATTGAGAACGATGGCATTCATCAAAGATAAAAACGACCTGTTTATCGTAAATCGGTAATTTATCTTCCGATTTCATTAGGTTGTTGAGTTTTTGAATGGTGGTAACAATGATCTTATTATCGTCTTTTTCGATATTGCGTTTTAGCCCAGCCGTACTTTCCGAACCATTCACACTATCCGGTGAAAAGCGTTGGTATTCTTTCATGGTTGGATAGTCCAAATCTTTTCTATCTACTACGAAGAATACTTTTTCAATAAAGTCTAATTCCGTTGCAAGACGTGCGGC
>ENA-OWLP01000034-OWLP01000034.1-metagenome-genome-assembly--contig:-NODE-34-length-20440-cov-6.124405_pt1 | contig 20440 bp, 20 predicted proteins | sample MGYA00245340_ERZ651115 | MGnify/ENA primary metagenome ERZ651115 (study PRJEB26857, sample SAMEA4031761) | metagenome | biome: human; feature: oral; material: saliva | place: Philippines | collected 2014 | study... | reverse complement strand
CACCGCCAGGTACTGAATGTAGAACCCCGAGCTGAAGAGCTTGGGGTTTTTGTTTTATATAAAACATTAGAATTCATATATAAATGAGCCTAATAATGATAAAATCTTCGCCTATTTCTAGATAGTAAGCATTATGAAAAAGCAGATAAGTAAAATTTTTTCCAGTGATGGCGAATTGAGTAAGAATATCAAAGGATTTAAGCCACGAGCAGAACAGCTCGAAATGGCTCAATCAGTAGGATATGCTATTCAAAATAAGCGCCCGCTTGTTGTAGAAGCTGGAACAGGTACAGGAAAAACTTTTGCTTATTTAGCACCGGCACTTATTGCAGGAAAGAAAACGATTATTTCAACCGGCTCTAAAAATCTACAAGATCAACTCTTTTCAAGAGATCTACCTGCCATAAAAAAAGCCTTAAATTATTCTGGAAAAATTGCGTTATTGAAAGGGCGATCTAATTACTTATGCTTGGAGCGTCTAGATCAAGTTATTGCTCAAGGTGTGCTTGGGGATAAATCTGTTTTAGCCGATTTAAGTAAAGTAAGAAAATGGAATAATGCGACGAAAACAGGTGATTTGACCGAATGTATTGAATTGGCTGAAGATAGCCCAATTTTGCCTCAATTGACGAGCACGGCAGAAAGTTGTTTAGGAACAGATTGTCCTAACTACGCTGAATGCTATGTTGCACAAGCTCGTAAAAAAGCGCTAAATGCGGATCTCGTTGTTGTGAATCATCATCTATTCTTTGCGGATATGGCGGTAAAAGAAAGTGGTTTTGGTGAACTTATCCCTAATGCAGAAGTTATTATTTTTGATGAAGCACATCAACTCCCCGATATAGCAAGCCAGTACTTTGGCCAATCATTAACCTCTCGCCAGCTATTTGATTTATGTAAAGATATCAATATTGTTTATCGTACAGAATTGAAAGATATGCCACAGCTTGGTACAACCGCTGATACCTTACTTAAAGTTATTCAAGATTTTCGCCTTCTTCTAGGGGAAGGAAATCAACGAGGAAATTGGCGAGAGCTATTTAAACAAAGTGCGGTCAAAAAATCGGTTGAATTATTGCAAGAGAAAATTGAATTTCTTTCTGAAGTGATCAAGATTGCATTAGGTCGCTCTCAGACTTTGGATAGTATTTTTGAACGCACTGAAAGTATCAAGAATCAATTAATTCGTCTTTGTGATACGGCCATTGTTGGCTATTGTTATTGGTACGAAAGTATGGGGCGACAATTTGGTTTGCATATTACGCCACTCACTGTCGCAGATAAATTTGGCGAACAGCTAAATAATAAAGACGCAGCTTGGATTTTCACCTCAGCCACTCTTGAAGTCGGTGGCACTTTTAATCATTTCTGTCAGCGACTTGGTATTGAGGAAGCAGAACAAAAAATTCTTCACAGTCCTTTTGATTATTCTAATCAATCGCTACTTTGCGTACCACGTTATTTACCGGCAACGAATCAAAATAATACGTTACAAGCTCTTGGTGAAATGTTGTTGCCTATCATTGAAGCGAATAAAGGGCGATGTTTTGTTCTTTGTACTTCTTATTTAATGATGAGAGGCTTGGCAGAGTATTTTAGAGAAAATAGTGAGCTTTCTATCTTATTACAAGGTGAAATGCCTAAAGCAAAATTACTCGAACAATTTATTCATGAAACCCACAGCGTGCTAGTTGCTACTTCTAGCTTTTGGGAGGGCGTGGATGTCCGTGGTGATGCACTTTCATTAGTCATTATTGATAAATTGCCTTTTACCGCACCAGATGAACCTTTACTAAAAGCGCGCATTGAAGATTGTCGATTACAGGGTGGCGATCCATTTAATGATATACAGATCCCTGAAGCGGTTATTACGCTGAAACAAGGTGTAGGACGCCTAATTCGAGATGTCACAGATCGTGGTGCGGTAATTATTTGTGATAATCGTCTTGTTATGCGAAATTACGGCGAAACCTTTCTAAAAAGTTTACCTAATTCAACCCGTACCCGAGATCTCAACAAAGTGGTACAATTCTTACAAAATGAGAAAATGGATTAATAATGAAAAATATCACCTTATTAGCACTTGATACTTCAACAGAAGCCTGTTCTGTTGCACTTTGGCATAAAGGCGAAAAAACATATTTAGATGAATTAGCACAACGTACACACACAAAACGTATTCTTCCAATGATTGATGAGTTACTAGCTAATTCAGGCATCAATTTGAAGCAAGTAGATGCGTTAGCATTTGGACGTGGTCCTGGTAGTTTTACTGGTGTCCGTGTTGGTGCAGGGATTGCTCAAGGGCTTGCATTTGGTGCTGATTTACCTGTTATTGCGGTATCAAATTTAACAGCAATGGCTCAGGCTGCATTTGAATTACATCAAGCTGAAAATGTGGTAGCTGCCATTGATGCGAGAATGAATGAAGTTTATTTTTCTCAAGTAAAACGAGAAAAAGTGCGGTCAGAATTAGGTGAGTTTTTCCAATGGAATCCTGTTATAGAAGAACAAGTTTGCCAACCTGAAAAAGTGCTTGAACAGCTTTCAGATTTAACCGCCTATCGAGTCGGAACAGGTTGGGCTGCGTATTCTCAATTTAAAGAAAACGGTTTAGAAGGAAGTGATATTATTTTACCTTCTGCACAATATATGCTTGAGCTTGCTTTAACAGATTATGCTCAGAATAAAATCATATCCGTCTTAGAAATTGAACCGGTTTATTTGCGTAATGAAGTAACTTGGAAAAAATTACCTGGGCGTGAATAATTTTCAAAAAGGAGTTGAAGATGAATAAAAAAATGATCTTAGTTTTGACCGCACTTTCGACCACATTAGTGGGATGTGTTAATGCACCGAAAGGACTGGAAAAAGAGCAGTTTACTTTAAAATCATTATCTTCAATTCAACCGAGTGATTATAGCTGTCAGTGCAAATCAATTCGTTTAGGCGGAAAAGTATTAACAGCACAAGCCTTGCCGAATAAAACTAAAATTGAAGTATTAAGCTATCCAGTTTACTCAGCCTCTGCAAAACCCATGATTGACGAACAACCTAATGGACGTTTTATCACTTATCTTGATGGTTTTGTGGAGCCGGAAAGTTTAAAAGACCAATTTATTACAATTGGCGGTACCTTGCTGAAAACAGAACAAGGCAAGGTTGATCAGGCAAGCTACACTTACCCTGTAATTCAAACCAATCACTATCGTGTCTGGAAGCTTTCTCAAAGCTATTATTATCCAGATGATATGTGGGATGATTGGGGCTTTTTCGGTAGACGACCATATTATTGGTATGGCGAGCCTGAAATTCGCTATTATCTCTATTAACTACATGATAAAATTAAGAAAATTTTCCAAAGAATAAGGATAAAAAATGGAAAAAGTTTGGTTTCAAAATTATCCAGAAGGTTCACCAACCACGCTGGATACCTCAAAATATGATTCGATTCTCGATATTTTAGATAAAGCAATTCGAGAGCATCCAGACCGTCCCGCTTATATCAATATGGGACAAGTGCTAACTTTTCGTAAATTAGAAGAGCGAAGCCGTGCATTTGCTGCATATTTACAAAATGAATTGAAATTAAAACGAGGTGATCGTGTTGCTCTCATGATGCCGAATTTATTGCAATATCCTATTGCGCTGTTCGGTATCTTACGTGCGGGCTTAGTTGTGGTAAACGTGAATCCACTTTATACCCCTCGAGAATTAGAACATCAGTTACAAGACAGCGGCGCAACGGCGATTGTTGTTGTTTCAAACTTCGCTTCAACCTTAGAAAAAATCGTGTTTAATACTAAAGTGAAACACGTGATTTTGACAAGAATGGGCGATCAGCTTTCTTTTGGTAAGCGTAATTTGGTCAATTTTGTGGTGAAGTACGTCAAAAAATTAGTGCCAAAATATAAATTACCGAATGCTGTGACTTTCCGTGAAGTGCTAAGTATTGGTAAATATCGCCAATATGTTCGTCCACAAGTGGATCGTGAAGATTTAGCCTTCCTACAATATACAGGTGGTACAACGGGGGTTGCTAAAGGTGCAATGCTGACACATGGCAATATTATTACCAATATTTTCCAAGCGAAGTGGATTGCAGAGCCATTTATTGGTGATCATGCGAAGCAACGCATTGCTGTACTGGCTTTACCGCTTTATCATGTTTTTGCCTTAACGGTAAACTGTTTACTCTTCTTAGAACTTGGCATTACCGCGCTCTTAATTACGAACCCTCGTGATATTGATGGCTTTGTTAAAGAGCTCAAAAAATACCGCTTTGAAGCAATTACAGGGGTAAACACCTTATTTAATGCGTTGCTTAATAATGAAAACTTCAAAGAAGTGGATTTTTCACGATTAAAAATTTCTGTTGGCGGGGGGATGTCGATCCAACAATCGGTCGCAACACGTTGGCATGATTTAACCGGCTGCAACATCATTGAAGGTTATGGTATGACAGAATGTTCACCGCTAATTGCTGCTTGTCCGATTAATGTGGTGAAACACAATGGTACAATCGGTGTACCAGTGCCAAATACTGACATTAGAATTATCAAAGACGATGGCTCGGAAGCACAACTTGGTGAAGCTGGAGAGCTTTGGGTTAAAGGTGACCAAGTGATGCGAGGCTATTGGCAACGTCCTGAAGCGACAGCTGAAGTGCTTAAAGATGGCTGGATGGCAACGGGTGATATCGTCATTATGGATGAGAGCTATAGCCTCCGTATTGTTGACCGCAAAAAAGACATGATCTTGGTTTCAGGCTTTAACGTTTATCCAAATGAAATCGAAGATGTGATGATGCTAAATTATAAAGTCGCTGAAGTGGTCGCCATCGGTGTGCCACATGAAGTGTCGGGAGAAACCATTAAAATCTTCGTTGTGAAGAAAGATGATAGCCTCACGTGTGATGAATTACGCCAACATTGCAGACAACATCTCACGGGTTATAAAGTCCCGAAAGATATTGAGTTTCGGGATGAATTGCCAAAAAGTAATGTAGGCAAAATTTTACGACGCGTACTGCGTGATGAAGAAATAGCAAAACGCTCACAACATTAATTTAATCAGGGATATGTGTTCATGTCCCTGTTTAGTCTTTACCTCTATTTGAAAATACATCCTATTACAATGATAAAAGAATGCCAAAATCAACCGCACTTTACATTAATTCAAAATAATGAAGCGCTCGCTCAGATTTGTCAGTTAGCGCGTCAGCAGAGTGCGGTCGCTTTAGATACTGAATTTATGCGGGTATCGACCTATTACCCTAAATTAGGATTAATTCAACTTTATGATGGTGAACGAGTTTCATTGATCGATCCTTTATCCATTACTGATTTTTCACCTTTTGTGGAATTATTACGCGATCAAGAGGTGACAAAAATTTTGCATGCTTGTAATGAAGATTTATTGGTTTTCTTACAAGAGTTTGATGCACTGCCACAACCTATGATGGATACACAAATCATGGCGCGTTTTTTAGGTTTTGCTAATTCAGCGGGCCTGGCTAAACTTGTGTTGCATTATTTGAGCGTTGAAATGGATAAAGGGGCAACACGTACAAACTGGCTAAAACGTCCACTTTCCCCCGTACAGCTACAATATGCTACAGGGGATGTATGGTATCTCTTGCCGGTCTATCAAAAAATGCAAATAGAATTAGCGCAATCTCCTTGGCTTCAAGCAGTAATTGATGATTGCCAGCTTGCGATCTCGAAAACCACTAAATTAGACGATCGCGATCCAAATAAAGCTTATTTAGATATTCCGAATGTTTGGAAATTGAATCCGCTCGAATTAGCGCGGTTACAGCTATTGGCAAAGTGGCGACAAGAAACGGCAATGTCACGAAACTTAGCCCTTTCTTATGTGGTTAAATCGGACAACCTTTGGAAAGTGGCAAAAAATAATCCTCGTAATACATCAGAAATGCTAGCGCTTGGATTATCTGAAAATGAAGTGCGTGTACGTGGCAAAAAAATGCTTCAATTATTAGCACAAAGCCGCCGAATTTCACCTTATGATTACCCTAAGCGTTTAGTGCGTATTGTGGATGATCCTCGTTATAAAAAGGCAATTCGATTGTTACAAGAAAAAGCTTATGAACTGACCCCAAAAGGATTAACACTTGATATTCTGGCGAGTAAACGAAATTTAGAAGATCTCATTAAATGGGTTTGGCTAAAAAATGAAGATATGACCAAACAGCCTGATTTACTTTTAGGGTGGCGAAGAGAGATTGGCTTGAAGCTGGTTGAATACTTAAAATCTGTAGAGTAGCCATTAAAAACAATCCTAAAAATAACCGCACTTTGAATTATCAAAAGTGCGGTTATTTTCTTTAGTGTTTTACAACAAAGACTTTCATTAAGCTTGAGTTGCTTGGATTGCGGTTAATGCGATGGTGTAAATGATATCATCCACTAATGCACCACGAGATAAGTCATTAACCGGTTTACGCATACCTTGAAGCATTGGACCTACAGCGACTAAATCTGCAGAACGTTGCACCGCTTTATAACCGATGTTACCCGCGTTGATATCAGGGAATACAAAGACGTTTGCTTGACCAGCTACTTTAGAGTTTGGTGCTTTAGATGCTGCTACATCTTTCATTACCGCCGCATCGTATTGTAATGGACCATCGATTAATAAATCAGGACGTTTTTCTTGAGCAATACGTGTAGCTTCTTTCACTTTCTCTACAGATTGGCCTGAACCAGATGTACCGGTTGAGTAAGAAAGCATTGCCACTTTCGGATTTAAACCAAATGCTTTTGCAGATTCAGCTGATTGAATTGCGATTTCAGCCAGTTGTTCAGCAGTTGGCTCTGGGTTTACTGCACAGTCACCATACACTAATACTTGGTCTGGTAATAACATGAAGAACACCGATGAGATAATTGAGCTACCTGGTGCTGTTTTGATGATTTGCATCGGTGGACGAATCGTATTTGCAGTGGTGTGAACGGCACCAGAGACTAAACCATCTACTTCACCCGCTTCTAACATCATCGTACCTAATACAACGGTGTCTTCTAATTGTGCACGTGCTTGTTCTTCCGTTAAACCTTTAGATTTACGTAATTCAACTAAACGAGCAACGTAGTTTTCACGTACGTCAGCTGGATTGATGATCGTTACATCAGCGCCTAAAGTCACGCCTTGTTCTGCTGCGACTTTTTTCACTGATTCAGGATCTGCTAACAATACTGATTTTGCGATACCACGTTCAGCACAGATAGCTGCCGCTTTAACGGTACGAGGTTCATCACCTTCTGGTAATACGATGGTTTTGCCCGCTTTGCGTGCTAAATCAGTTAATTTGAAACGGAATGCCGCAGGAGAAATACGTGCTTCACGAGCAAGCGGTGCAGAGATTGCATTCGCTAATGCTTGTGCATCTAAAGTTTTAATTTTACCTGCTTGTGCACCAAACACCCCTAAGATGTCAGTGTTGTTCACACCGCCAAATTCTGAAGCAACGGCTTCTACTAATGTGCCTTCTTCATTGTTTGCCACTAAGATAATTTGTGCATCTAAAGTTTGTGCAATCGCAAAGTTTAAGCTATTTGAAAAAGGCGCTTGAGCTGAAGGTTGAACACCTTTAACAACCACTAAATTTGCATTTAATGCTTGGAAATCAGCAACGATTTTTTCTAATAACACGTCTTTTTGATTATTTGCGATTAATGCTTGAGCGGCTTTTACATCTTCTACTGCATTGAATACGACAGCGCCTGTTGTTTTAGCGGCGTCTAATGCTGCCGCTAAATTTGCTTCTGCGCTAGTTGGAATAAGAATAACTGCTTTAGTCATTTTGATATACCTTTTATTGAATGAAAAAACCTGCTGATTTCTCAGCAGGTTTGAAGGAAGTGGATTAGCCCGCTAAACGTGCTGTGTCTTGTGCAATTACTAATTCTTCATTAGTTGGAAGAACGATCGCTTTGAATGCAGAGTCATCAGCAGTGATTACGCCTGATTTGCCAAAGCGAGCAGCAAGGTTACGTTCTTGGTCTAATTTGATGCCGAATAATTTTAAGTGACCTAACGCTAATTCACGAACGTGAGCTGAGTTTTCACCGATACCACCCGTAAATGCGATCGCATCTAAGTGATCATCACCTAAAACCGCCATATATGCACCAATGTATTTCGCTAAACGGTAGCTGTAAACATCTAATGCACGTTTTGCTTCAGGTTTAGAGGCATCATCATAGTTATCTTCTGCATAACGACAGTCGCTTGTTACTTCAGTTAAGCCTAAAAGACCTGATTTTTTCACTAAGGTCTCTTCGATTTGCTCCATTGACATACCTAAGTTTTTGTATAGGTAGAAAACGATCGCAGGGTCGATATCACCACAACGTGTACCCATGACTAAACCTTCTAATGGAGTTAAACCCATAGATGTGTCGATACATTTACCATGACGAACCACAGAAACAGAACCACCGTTACCTAAGTGACAGATGATTGCGTTTACTTGATCTGCCGGTTTGCCTACATATTCAGCCACTTCACGAGAAACGAAGTAGTGGCTGGTACCGTGTGCACCGTAGCGACGTACGCCGTGTTCTTTGTAAAGTGAGTATGGAAGTGCATAGAGATATGCTTCTTCAGGCATGGTTTGGTGGAATGCTGTATCAAATACGACAACGTTCTTATCTTTTAAGTGTGGGAATGTTTTGAATGCTTCACGGATACCAATTAAATGAGCCGGGTTGTGAAGTGGAGCAAATTGTGCTGCATCTTCAATACCTTTAACCACTTCATCTGTTACAACAACAGATTGGGTGTATTTCTCACCACCGTGAACGATACGGTGACCAATCGAGGTGATAGAGTTTTTAAGCTCATCAGTCATAATGTTTGACGCGATGAAGTTAAGCGCTTCAGTGTGCGCTGCACCAGCACCTAAATCAGCGCTACCTTTTTCACCGTTAAGTTTCCATTTGATACGAGCTTCAGGAAGATAAAATGCTTCTGCTAAGCCTGATAATTTTTCTTCACCTGTTGCAGGATCAAGGATTGCAAATTTTAATGAAGAACTACCACAGTTAAGGATGAGAACAAGTTTTGACATAGGAACCCTATTTTTGATTGAGGTTAATAAAAATCCATTCAAAAGAACGGAGTATAATTCCTATATAGGATACACCTTTTAGCGTATAAAATAAATTAACTGGAGGGGAAAAATACGATCTTTTATTAGAAAAGTTGAAAATTTCAACAGTTTCTAGTTAAGGATGACAATGAAACCCAAACTAGAGTATTATAAGTGCAGTTATTTTCGAGGATGTTTTTATGTCATCATTTTTTTCAACCTTAAAACGTGGGCAAATATATTTGCAAACGTGGCCATTAGAAGCGAAGCTCGGCATGATTTTTCCCGAAAATCGCATTATTAAAGCCACAAAATTTGCACAGAAGTTTATGCCTTTTATGGCGGTATTTGCGGTGGTTTGGCAACAGCTTTATGCAAAGGCGGATCTTTCTGCATTGGCAATTGCTATTTTGACCGCACTTTGTGCGTTAGTGATACCATTTCAAGGCTTATATTGGTTGGGAAAACGCGCAAAATCACCGCTAGAACCACAAAGTTCTCAGTGGTTTTATGAGATTAGTGAACGTTTAAGAAAACAACATGAAAGTTTGCCAACTGTGCAAGATAAACCGACATATCAGCACTTGGCAGAAGTATTACGAAAGGCACAGCAAAAATTGGATAAAGCATTTTGGCAAGAAATCTAGCCAATGGCTTCAAATTTAATTGACGCAAACGTTTTCCTTTTGTTGTTTTTTTATGTAGAATACTGCGGTCGCAATGGCGGCCCTTTTTAATTGAGAGACTATTTAATGATTGATTACATTATCATTGGCATCATCGCATTTTCGATTATCGTGAGTTTATTACGTGGGTTTGTGCGAGAGGTGATGTCCCTTGCAAGTTGGGTCGTTGCATTTATTGTCGCTAGCCAATTTTATCCTTATCTCGCCACTTATCTTACTCAAATCGAATCTGACTACGTGCGTAATGGCACAGCAATCGGTATTTTATTTGTTTTAACCTTAATCGTAGGTGGCATTGTTAATTATGTGATTAGCCAATTAGTAGATAAAACAGGACTTACCGGAACAGATCGTGTTCTCGGTGCGGCATTTGGCTTAATTCGTGGGGCGTTAATCGTTGCTGCGATCTTATTCTTCTTGGATACCTTCACTAACTTTGAACAAACCGATTGGTGGAAAGAATCAAAATTAATTCCTCATTTCGGCTTTATTATTGAATGGTTCTTCCAACAACTACAAGCAAGTTCTAGTTTGTTAAACTCAACTTTTAAACAATAAGGTAGTCAATCAGTATGTGTGGAATTGTCGGTATCGTTAGCCAAAATCCGGTTAATGAATCCATTTATGCAGCATTAACGTTATTACAACATCGAGGTCAAGATGCAGCGGGGATTGTCACAATCGATGATGAAAACCGCTTTCGCTTGCGTAAGTCAAATGGCCTTGTGAGTGATGTGTTCAGACAAGAGCATATGTTACGTTTACAAGGTCATGCAGGCCTAGGACATGTACGTTATCCAACAGCCGGCAGTTCAAGCGTATCTGAAGCTCAACCTTTCTATGTTAACTCACCTTATGGTTTAACCCTCGTTCACAATGGCAACTTAACCAACTCAGCCGAATTAAAAGATAAATTATTCAAAGAAGAGCGCCGCCATGTTAATACCAATTCGGATTCAGAACTTCTTCTTAATATTCTCGCCAACCACCTAGACAGAATTAATAAATACCATCTCGATCCACAAGACATTTTTGATGCAGTTCGTGCCACACATAAAGATATCCGTGGTGCCTATGCATGTTTGGCCATGATTATTGGGCATGGTATGGTGGCATTTCGTGACCCGTTTGGTATTCGCCCACTCGTGTTAGGTAAACGAGAAGAAAATGGCTTTGTGGAATATATGTTTGCTTCTGAAAGTGTGGCATTAGACGTCGCAGGTTTTGAATTAGTGCGTGATGTTGCACCGGGTGAAGCTCTTTATGTGACCTTTGATGGCCAGCTTTATGCTGAGCAGTGTGCAGAAAGTGCGGTCTTAAATCCGTGTATTTTTGAATACGTGTATTTTGCTCGTCCTGATTCAACAATAGACGGTGTGTCTGTTTATGCGGCACGTGTTCACATGGGCGAACATTTAGGCAAAAAAATTGCAAAAGAATGGGTTGAGGAAGCAGACAATATTGATGTGGTGATTCCAGTACCGGAAACTTCAACAGATATCGCTTTACAGATTGCGAAAATCTTAGGCAAACCTTATCGTCAAGGCTTTGTGAAAAACCGCTATGTTGGCCGTACATTTATTATGCCGGGCCAAGCACAACGTATTAGTTCAGTCCGTCGCAAGCTAAATACGATTAAAGCAGAATTTAAAGATAAAAATGTGTTATTAGTCGATGATTCCATTGTTCGTGGTACAACATCCGAACAAATCGTGAGTATGGCTAGAGCAGCGGGTGCGAAGAAAATTTACTTTGCATCAGCCGCACCAGAAATTCGTTACCCGAATGTGTACGGCATTGATATGCCAACAAAACAAGAACTCATTGCCTATGGCCGTAATGTTGATGAAATTGCGAAATTGATTGGTGTAGATAAATTGGTCTTCCAAGATCTTGAGGCGCTAACTGAATCAGTACGTCAAGAAAACCCAGCCATTCAAGGCTTTGATTGTTCTGTCTTTACTGGCGAATATATCACTGGCGATATTACTCCGGAATACCTTGATAGCATTGCTTCTCAACGTAGTGATTCGGCAAAGAAAAAACGGGAAAAAGATGCAAGCAACCTTGAAATCCATAATGAAGGTTAAGCGCGTTTAAGGTCGTAAAAAAGCACTAAATTCAGTGAAGCATTTAGTGCTTTTTCTTTTTGATTAAGTATAAAAAAAATGACCACACTTGATGTATTCAAAGTGCGGTCATTTTTATATGCGTTTTAGTCTTTATAAAGATTGTTATAAAGCGTACTTTCAAATTGTACAAGTGGAGCGCGCTTTGTTTTACTTTCTAAATCACCGGTTGAATAGCCATTGATAAATTGAACGAAAGCTACTTTTTCACCACGTGCATTGGTCATAAAACCGGCAAGGTTATATACCCCTTTCAATGAGCCAGTTTTAGCGATAACGTTTTTCACCAGTGGTGGATTAATTAAGCTACCACGACCACTGATTGTACCGTCCACGCCTGCAATTGGAAAGGTTTCCATTAAGTGTAATTTATCTTCGTTTTTGGCAATGTATTCCAAGACGGAAAGCATGATTTTAGGTGCAACCAAATTATGACGAGAAAGACCAGAACCATCGGCTAAAATACTATTACCAAATTTAATACCTTGTTTTTGCAATACAGATTTCACTGCTAATGTACCTAATTGGAATGAAGCAGGGCGTTTATAGTAGTTGTAGGCTACTGCTCTGAATAAGGCATCGGCAATTTGATTATCTGATTTTTTCATCATTTTTTTCAATAGCTCAGGCAAAGGTTTAGATAAATGCTGAGCGAGTTTTTGTCCTTGTTGTGGTTTTTGAGGTTGTTTTACCTGGCCGGTAAATTCAATACCAAGACGTTTTAATTGACGCTGAATAATGGCAGCTGCGTAGGCATCTGGATCTTGTACGGCGAAGCTGAGCCCAAATGGTTTAGTTTGGCGTGCAATACAGCCTTTTACTTGATAGCGATTATTGTCGTGAACAACGACATCTAACTGGCAATAACCGGCTTCTTGCTGATCCACAATATAAACTTGCCCGAAAACTTGAATAGGAAATTGTGCAGGAACGTTAATTTTGACTGTTTCACCTACTGGTTGATTTGCATCTAGCTCGGCATAGAAACAGTTATTATCGATATTTGCTGCAGCAGGAGGGGAGTTAAAGCACATCGTAAGATCGTTCCAAATCCAACCTAACCCACGGTCATGGCTAGCAAATACAGAGGTATCTAAAATAAGATCTCCATTGATTTTCTGAATGCCTTGGTTCTTTAAATTGGCTAATAGGCTATAAAGTTGTCCACTAGTTAGATCAGGATCGCCAGTAAACTGCACAACAAGATCGCCTTCTAAAACATTATTCTGAATTTTTCCGTTACTTAGAAGTGAGGTTTCAAACTGAAAGGCATCACCTAATACCAATTTAGCAGCGACAGCTGTGAAAACTTTTTGCGTACTGGCTGGCAACATAAAGGTTGAACCATTGTAATCCGCGATAATTTGATCTTTGTTGAGGTTTTTGGCAATGATGCCAGCCGATGCACCTTCCGGTAAGTATTGGGTGATAGAAGCCACATCAACTTCAGCCATAGAGGAAAAAGAAAAGCCGAGTGTGATAAATGCCGCTTTAAGTGCGGTCGAAATAGAAGATTTTTTAGTCATTTTTAGTTCTGTTATGGTTGCTATTTTTCTCAAGACGGATAATAATAAGCTCCGAACTCAATAGAGTAAATCATTTTTTATTTTTCATTGACTGCGGCAAGGTTGCAAGACGTTGTCGTGGTTTTGTTTTTACCAAATTTCAAGGAAAAAGAATGAAACAAATTCCAATGACCGTGCGCGGTGCGGAGCTATTACGCCAAGAATTAGATTTCTTAAAGAATGAGCGTCGCCCTGAAATTATTAAGGCGATTGCTGAAGCACGTGAGCATGGTGACTTAAAAGAAAATGCAGAATATCACGCAGCGCGTGAACAACAAGGTTTTTGCGAAGGGCGTATTCAAGAAATTGAAAGCAAACTTGCAAATTGTCAGGTTATCGATGTCACTAAATTACCGAATAACGGAAAAGTTATTTTTGGTGCGACAGTTGTATTAGTGAATACCGATACCGATGAAGAAGTCACTTACCAAATTGTGGGCGATGATGAGGCAGATATTAAATCAGGTTTAATTTCTGTGAATTCACCGATTGCTCGTGGATTGGTGGGAAAAGAGTTGGATGATACCGTGAATATTACCACTCCAGGTGGAACGGTTGAGTTCGAGATTATTGAAGTAAATTACATCTAAAAAAACATCCCCTCAATTTGAGGGGATAACAATTATTTACGAGGCAGCTGGATTTTACCTTCCTCACTTGGTCGATAAAGCACCAAAATATGTCCGATGGTTTGAACATTAGATGATTTGGTTTCACGTACAATCGCATCAATGATTAATTGTTTGGTTTCGCGATCTGCACCAGCAATTTTTACTTTGATTAATTCGTGATGATTTAACGCATTATCGATTTCGGCTAATACACCTTCGGTTAAGCCGTTACCGCCAAGCATGACGACAGGGCTAAGGTGATGAGCAAGTCCTTTTAAAAATTGTTTTTGTTTTGTTGATAAAATTGTCATAAGGAATCCTTTAATAAAATGAATATTTGTCATGAAGAGACCGAAAAGAGCGGTCAGAAAAAACGTGGTTTTTCAGCACTTTTTGGTAAGTCTAGCCTTGAATTTGGCAGATTGTACCCAAATATAGACGAAACTACTACAAAAAATAGTACAAAAGAAAGAGATTATGGGAAAGAAAAAACGTTCGGCGAGTTCTTCTCGTTGGCTAAACGAACATTTTAAAGATCCGTTTGTTCAGAAAGCACATAAACAAAAATTACGCTCACGTGCTTACTTTAAGTTAGATGAAATTCAGCAAACGGATAAATTGTTTAAACCGGGAATGACTGTAGTGGATCTCGGTGCCGCACCAGGTGGTTGGTCACAGTATGTCGTGAGCCAAATCGGTGGAAAGGGAAGAGTCATTGCGTGCGATATTTTAGATATGAATCCAATTGTCGGCGTTGATTTTTTACAAGGTGATTTCCGTGATGAAAACGTGTTGAATGCATTATTAGAACGTGTTGGGGAAGCTAAAGTTGATGTAGTGATGTCCGATATGGCACCGAATTTTAGTGGTATGCCATCGGTTGATATTCCGCGAGCAATGTATTTAGTGGAACTGGCTTTGGATATGTGTAAACAAGTTTTGGCGAAAAAAGGCAGTTTTGTGGTCAAAGTATTCCAAGGGGAAGGTTTTGACGAGTATCTGCGCGAAATTCGTTCACTCTTTAGTGTGGTAAAAGTACGTAAGCCTGAAGCCTCTCGAGGGCGTTCGCGCGAAGTTTATATTGTAGCAAGTGGTTATAAAGGCGAATAATTGCTTTGATAGCTTTTCATTGTGTCTGTGATGAGATAATATCTCACTTCGACTTTAATTAACTTAAGAAAGGCAGGTTAAACCTTGAATGATATGGTCAAAAATCTAGTTCTATGGGTTGTGGTAGCAGTTGTCATGATGACGGCTTACCAAAGTTTTAATTCTAATGGCGTGATTGACTCAAAAGATTACACAACCTTTGTGTATGATGTGGGTGACGGTCAAGTGAAGGAAACGCGTTTTGATGCGAATGAAATCACTGTGACCAAAAATGACGGTTCTAAATATATAACCGTGATGCCACCGTTGGAAGATAAAAAGCTCTTAGATGACTTATTAAATAAAAAAGTTAAAATTGAAGGTACGCCTCTTGAAAGACGCAGTTTATTATCACAAATTTTAATTTCGTGGTTTCCAATGCTATTCCTTGTCGGGGTATGGATTTTCTTCATGCGTCAAATGCAAGGTGGTGGCGGCAAGGCCATGAGCTTTGGTAAAAGCCGCGCTAAAATGCTGAACCAAGATCAAATCAAAGTGACTTTTGCGGATGTTGCAGGTTGCGATGAAGCAAAAGAAGAAGTCGGTGAAGTCGTTGATTTCTTGCGTGAACCGAAAAAATTCCAAAACCTTGGTGGTAAAATTCCAAAAGGGATTTTAATGGTAGGTCCTCCAGGTACAGGTAAAACCTTATTAGCGAAAGCTATTGCAGGTGAAGCGAAAGTGCCTTTCTTTACAATTTCAGGTTCTGACTTTGTGGAGATGTTTGTGGGGGTTGGTGCTTCTCGTGTACGTGATATGTTCGAGCAAGCGAAGAAAAATGCACCATGCTTAATCTTTATTGATGAAATTGATGCCGTAGGTCGCCAACGTGGTGCCGGTTTAGGTGGTGGACACGATGAGCGTGAACAAACCCTTAACCAAATGTTAGTTGAAATGGATGGTTTCGGTGGTAACGAAGGTGTAATTGTTATTGCAGCAACTAACCGTCCAGATGTACTTGACCCCGCATTAACGCGTCCTGGCCGTTTTGACCGTCAAGTTGTTGTGGGTTTACCGGATGTCAAAGGTCGTGAGCAAATTTTAAAAGTTCACATGCGTAAAGTGCCTGTTGCTGATGATGTTGATGCGATGACACTTGCTCGTGGTACACCAGGTTATTCAGGTGCGGATTTAGCAAACTTGGTTAATGAAGCGGCATTATTTGCTGCGCGTAGCAATAAACGTACTGTATCGATGCTTGAGTTTGAAAAAGCCAAAGATAAGATCAATATGGGACCTGAACGTCGTACCATGATCATGACGGATAAACAAAAAGAATCGACAGCGTACCATGAAGCGGGTCACGCCATTGTGGGTTACTTAGTGCCTGAACATGATCCGGTACATAAAGTCACGATTATTCCTCGTGGCCGAGCATTGGGTGTAACTTTCTTCTTACCTGAAGGCGATCAAATTAGTATCAGCCAAAAACAATTAGAAAGTAAACTTTCAACACTTTATGCGGGACGCTTAGCAGAAGATTTGATTTACGGTGAAGAAAATATTTCTACCGGTGCATCTAACGATATTAAAGTGGCAACGAATATTGCACGTAATATGGTGACCCAATGGGGCTTCTCAGATAAACTCGGTCCGATTCTTTACACCGAAGATGAAGGCGAAGTGTTCCTAGGTCGCTCAATGGCGAAAGCAAAACATATGTCAGATGAAACAGCGCATTCGATTGATGAAGAAGTGCGTGCGATTGTAAATCGTAACTATGCGAGAGCAAGACAGATTTTGATCGATAATATGGATATTCTTCACGCCATGAAGGATGCGTTAATGAAATATGAGACTATTGAAGAAGAACAAATCAAGCAATTGATGAATCGTGAACCTGTTACACCACCATCTGGTTGGGAAGATAACAAAGACACGAAACCAACAGCAAAACCGCAGGAAGAGAAAACTGAAAGTGCGGTTAATCATTCAGAAGATCCTGAAGTGTAAAAATAAAGCCTTCCTAATTTGGAAGGCTTTTTTATTTATTATTTCATTCTTTTCATTACTATATTCCGTTATAATCTAACCTTTCAAATTTGATTTAAAAATTGACCGCACTTTATGAAACTTTATGCTAATAACAAATGTCTAGATTTATCATTCCCGCAAATTATGGGAATTTTGAATTTCACCCCTGATTCGTTTTCTGATAGCGGGCAGTTTTTCAGTCTAGAAAAAGCATTATTTCAAGTTGAAAAAATGCTGAAAGAAGGTGCAACAATTATTGATATTGGCGGCGAATCAACTCGTCCAATGGCAGAGGAAGTGTCTGAAGCTGAAGAATTACAACGTGTGATACCTTTAGTTGAAGCAGTACAAAAACGTTTTGATTGTTGGATTTCAGTGGATACTTCTAAAGCTGTGGTAATGAAAGAAGCGGCTAAAGTTGGCATGGATTTAATTAATGATATTCGTGCTCTACGTGAACCTGGTGCACTCGACATAGCAGGACAGTTGAATTTACCCACTTGTATCATGCATATGCAAGGTCAGCCACGTACAATGCAAGCAAATCCCCATTATGATGATGTAGTTCAAGATGTTTATCAATTTTTAAACGATAGAACTCAAGCTTGTTTAGATGCGGGAATCGCTAAAGAAAATATTATTTGGGACATGGGCTTTGGTTTTGGTAAAACGGTACAGCATAACTATAAACTTTTACAACAGTTGGCTCACTTCTGTGCAAGCGGATATCCTGTTTTAGCAGGGCTTTCACGTAAATCGATGATTGGTGCTGTATTAGATAAACCCGTGACTGAACGCGTTGTGGGAAGTGTAGCAGGGGCATTAATTGCTGCTCAAAATGGGGCGACAATTTTGCGTGTACATGATGTAGCCGCAACAGCAGATGCTTTAAAAGTATGGCAAGCAACACAACAAGCGTAAGCAACTAACCGATTTTATATGTTGTAGAATAAATGATTTCTACAACATCATTATTCAAATTTAATAAGGAATAAACATGGCAAATCGTAAATATTTTGGTACGGATGGTGTACGCGGTAAAGTAGGGACATATCCAATCACACCTGATTTCGCATTGAAATTAGGTTGGGCAGCAGGTAAGGTTTTAGCCTCGCAAGGTTCCCGTACTGTGTTAATCGGGAAAGATACTCGTATTTCAGGTTATATGCTGGAATCAGCACTTGAAGCCGGTTTGGCAGCCGCAGGTTTAACTGCCGCATTTACCGGCCCAATGCCAACCCCTGCCGTGGCTTATTTAACCCGCACTTTCCGTTTAGAAGCGGGTATTGTCATTTCGGCATCACATAATCCTTATTATGATAACGGGATTAAATTCTTCTCTTCACAAGGCACAAAATTACCAGATGATATTGAAGAAGCAATTGAAGCCATGCTTGATCAGCCAATGGATTGTGTGGAGTCTGCTGATTTAGGTAAAGCAAGACGTATCAGTGATGCCGCAGGACGTTATATTGAATTTTGTAAAAGTACTTTCCCTGCACATCTAGGGTTAGATGGTTATAAAATCGTGGTGGATTGCGCAAATGGTGCGACCTATCATATTGCACCAAATGTATTACGAGAGTTAGGCGCGGAAGTGATTGAAATTGGTACAGATCCTAACGGAATCAATATTAATGAGAAATGCGGTGCAACCGATGTAAAAGCGTTACAGGAAAAAGTGCTTGAAACTAAAGCAGATGTTGGTCTCGCTTATGATGGTGATGGTGACCGTATTATGATGGTGGATCACTTAGGTAATAAAGTGGATGGCGACCAAATCCTTTTCATTATCGCTCGTGAAGCTTTACGTTCAGGCCAATTAAAAGGTGGCGTAGTGGGCACATTAATGAGTAATATGAGCCTAGAAATTGCCTTAAAAATGTTAGGTGTGCCTTTCGTTCGTGCTAACGTTGGGGACCGTTATGTGCTAGAAAAGATGGTAGAACATAACTGGACGTTAGGTGGAGAAAACTCTGGCCATATCATTATCGCGGATAAAAACACGACAGGTGATGGTATTATTGCCTCATTAGCCGTTTTAAGCGCAATGGTTCAACATCGTTTATCTCTAAACGAGCTTGCAAGTGCGGTGAAATTATTCCCTCAAGTACTGATTAACGTCCGTTTTGCGGGTGGTGCAAATCCATTAGAAAGTGAAGCGGTAAAAGCAGTAGCCGCTGATGTGGAAAAACGCTTAGAAGGCAAAGGTCGAATTCTATTACGTAAGTCAGGTACAGAGCCACTAATTCGCGTCATGGTCGAATGTGAAGACGGTGCACTTGCAAAACAATGTGCAGAAGAAATTGCAGAAGCTGTGAAAGCAAATTAATGAAGTGGGGGCTTGCCCCCATTTTTGATCATAAAATTTATCTTTTATTATTTTTAGGAAAGCCAATATATGAAAATTTTTATTATGCGTCATGGAGAAGCAGAAGTTGTCGCTTCATCCGACGAGGCGCGGCATTTAAACGACTACGGGCGCAAACAGTCAACATTACAAGGTCAATGGCTTAAAACCCATCTAAATTCAACCGCGCTTTCAATTCAAAAAGTGATTGTCAGCCCTTATGTTCGTGCTCAAGAAACATTTGAGCTCGTCAATTCAGCGTTAAACAATATTCTTAATGATGTTGAAACTTGGAGTGGAATTACACCTTACGGGAATGCGACGCTAGTAGCAGATTATTTATCGGTTTTACAGGAACAAGGGGTTGAAAGTGTTTTGCTCGTTTCTCATTTACCTTTAGTGGGGAGTATTGTTTCCGAGCTTTACGGTAAGCGAAATCCAATCAGTTTTTATCCCGCAACGATTGTTCAAATTGACTGGAATGGTGAAAAAGGTACGATTGAAACCTATCGTTATCCTAAAGAGAACGGTTAAAATTGATTGAAGATAATATGAAAATAAAGTTTGATGTGATTTACTTTTTTGAACTATAACTATATTTGACTCTCAAAAGTCGCTAAATACCAAACACCTAGAAATATGCATTTCTAGGTGTTTTTTTAATTTTTTTTTTGATAAACTGAAAGTGAGCTATAACTGAATAGCTTAAATTAAGCCATCATAATGACCCGAGGAGAGTGCTATGAGCAATAAAATCAAAGATAAAACAACTGAAATGAAAAAAGCAATCGATGACAAATTTTCTGAAGTAAAAAAAGAGCTGTCGAAGATAAAGCATCAGAAGTGAAAAAAGCAGTT
>ENA-OWLP01000013-OWLP01000013.1-metagenome-genome-assembly--contig:-NODE-13-length-32630-cov-6.150821_pt1 | contig 32630 bp, 27 predicted proteins | sample MGYA00245340_ERZ651115 | MGnify/ENA primary metagenome ERZ651115 (study PRJEB26857, sample SAMEA4031761) | metagenome | biome: human; feature: oral; material: saliva | place: Philippines | collected 2014 | study... | reverse complement strand
GAAAAAAATGAAGAAAACTGCAGAAGATTTCTTGGGTGAGCCAGTAACTGAAGCAGTAATTACAGTTCCAGCATACTTTAACGATGCGCAACGTCAAGCGACAAAAGATGCAGGTCGTATCGCTGGTTTAGAAGTTAAACGTATCATCAACGAACCAACAGCGGCAGCATTAGCTTACGGTTTAGATAAAGGTCAAGGCAACAAAACTATCGCCGTATATGACTTAGGTGGTGGTACATTCGACTTATCTATCATCGAAATTGATGAAGTAGGTGGCGAAAAAACCTTTGAAGTATTGGCAACCAACGGTGATACTCACTTAGGTGGTGAAGACTTCGATAACCGTGTAATCAACTACTTAGTAGATGAGTTCAAAAAAGAACAAGGCGTTGATTTACGTAACGACCCACTTGCAATGCAACGTTTAAAAGAAGCAGGTGAAAAAGCGAAAATTGAACTTTCTTCTGCACAACAAACTGATGTTAACTTACCTTACATCACAGCGGACGCGACAGGTCCTAAACACTTAAACATTAAATTAACTCGTGCTAAATTAGAATCTTTAGTCGAAGATTTAGTGGCTAAATCACTTGAACCTGTAAAAGTTGCATTAAACGATGCTGGCTTAAGTGCATCACAAATTGATGATGTTATCCTAGTGGGCGGTCAAACCCGTATGCCATTAGTACAACAAAAAGTAGAAGAATTCTTCGGCAAAGCACCACGTAAAGACGTTAACCCGGATGAAGCCGTTGCGATTGGTGCAGCGGTACAAGGTGGCGTGTTAGCCGGTGATGTAAAAGACGTATTGTTGTTAGACGTAACACCGTTATCTTTAGGTATCGAAACCATGGGTGGTGTGATGACTACCTTAATTGAGAAAAACACGACGATTCCAACTAAAAAATCGCAAGTATTCTCAACAGCAGAAGATAACCAAAGTGCAGTAACCATTCACGTGTTACAAGGTGAACGTAAACAAGCATCAGCGAATAAATCTTTAGGTCAATTCAACCTTGAAGGCATCAACCCTGCTCCACGCGGTATGCCACAAATTGAAGTAACCTTCGACATCGACGCTGACGGTATCATCCACGTTTCTGCGAAAGATAAAGGTACAGGTAAAGAACAACAAATCACCATCAAAGCCTCTTCAGGTTTAAGTGATGAAGAAATTCAACAAATGGTTCGTGATGCAGAAGCAAACGCTGAAGCAGACCGTAAATTTGAAGAATTAGTACAAGCTCGCAACCAAGCAGATCATCTTGTACACGCTACACGTAAACAATTAGAAGAAGCCGGTGACAAAGTTCCAGCTGAAGATCGTGCAGCAATTGAAAGCGCATTAAGCGATTTAGAAACTGCCGCGAAAGGCGAAGATAAAGCTGCAATTGAAGCTAAACTTCAAGCGCTTGCAGAAGTTGCTCAAAAACTTGCTCAAGCAGCTCAACCACAAGCTGATGCACAACAAGCTCAAAGCAACAGCAAACCAAATGATGATGTTGTTGATGCAGAGTTTGAAGAAGTGAAAGATAACAAATAATTTCACTTGAACCAAAATCGAAGGGCGTAGCAATACGCCCTTTTGGCATATTCATTAAACGAAATTTTTCCTGACTTTATTTAAAAAAGTGACGTCAGGAAAAATAAATGAGTAGGAGCAATAACCTAACTGCTCTGCCTAACAATTAGGTAAAATTAATATTGTTAATTTCTCTATTAAAAATTCAAAGTGTCGAAAAACATGATAAAAAATGACCGCACTTTACCTCTATACAAACACAACTAAAAGAAAAACAATGAAATTCGAAACGAAATGCCTCCATGCGGGCTACAGCCCTAAAAATGGCGAACCCCGCGTCCAACCTATCGTACAAAGCACGACTTATACCTACGATTCTGCAGAAGAAATTGGCAAGTTATTTGATTTACAAGCGGCTGGTTATTTCTATACTCGCCTAGCAAACCCAACAACTAATGCAGCGGAAGAAAAAATTACAGCACTTGAAGGTGGCGTAGCAACAATGTGTACGGCTTCAGGTCAATCTGCGGTTTTCTATGCGATGTTGAATATTTTAGAAGCCGGTGATCATTTTATTTCCTCTTCTTATGTGTATGGCGGTACTTACAATTTATTTGCCCATACATTCAAAAAAATGGGCATTGAAGTCAGTTTTGTGGATCAAGACTTACCGCTTGAAGAACTCAAAAAAGCGATTCGTCCAAATACAAAAGCGGTCTTTGCTGAAACTATTGCAAACCCTGCTTTACGAGTATTGGATATTGAAAAATTTGCTGCCTTAGCGAAAGCTGCAGAGGCGCCATTATTAATTGATAACACCTTTGCCACCCCCTATTTTTGTCGTCCAATCGAATTTGGCGCAAACGTGGTCATTCACAGCACATCTAAATATTTAGATGGTCATGCTATTGCCTTAGGTGGATCCATTACTGATGGTGGTAACTTTAATTGGAATAACGGTAAATATCCGCAATTAAGCACGCCAGACCAAACTTATCATGGTTTAGTTTATACAGAAACCTTTGGCTCTGCGGCTTATATTGTCAAAGCACGTGTGCAATTAATGCGTGATTTAGGTGCTACTCCTGCCCCACAAAATAGTTTCTTGTTGAATGTAGGCATGGAAACCCTTGCGCTTCGCATGCAACGTCATTATGAAAATGCACAGGCTGTAGCCGAGTTTTTAGAAAAACATCCGCAAGTCGCTAAAGTGAATTATCCTGGCTTACCAAGCTCACCAGATTACGCGCTCAAACAAAAATACTTACCGAATGGTTTGTGCGGTGTCATTTCCTTTGAGATTAAAGGTGACAAAGAAACCGCGGCAAAATGGTTAAACGCATTGCAAATGACCTCACGTGAAGTACACGTAGCCGATATTCGTACTTGTGCGTTACATCCAGCAACCTCAACGCACCGCCAATTAAATGAAGCTGAATTAGAAAAAGCGGGGATTTCTGCAGAACTTATTCGTCTCTCTTGCGGTATTGAAAATATCCAAGATATTTTAGCCGACTTAGAGCAAGCATTTACAGCAGCAAAATAAGTCATAAATTAACGAATTTACCCTTGATATTTCTGACTTCGGCATTATTTTTATTCTTAGGTATGTTGTTAACGCAATACCATACAATAACAAAATAAAATTTTTTAAATTTATATTTTTAAACGGAAAACGAAAACATTATGGCAAAGAAAGATTATTACGACGTTCTTGGTGTTGAACGTGGCGCAGATGAAAAAGCAATTAAGCGTGCTTACAAAAAACTCGCCATGCAATATCACCCTGATAGAACCAAAGGTGATAAAGCCAAAGAAGAAAAATTTAAAGAAATCCAAGAAGCCTATGAAATTTTAGGTGATAAAGAAAAGCGTGCCGCTTACGATCAATACGGTCACACAGCCTTTGAACAAGGTGGCATGGGAGGCGGCGGCTTCGGTGGTGGATTCAGCGGTGCTGATTTCGGTGATATTTTTGGTGATATGTTCGGCGATATCTTCGGCGGTGGCGGACGTGGTCGTCAGCGTGTAGTTCGCGGTGAAGATTTACGATATGACATCCAAATTACGTTAGAAGAAGCCGTAAAAGGTACAACCAAAGATATCCAAATTAATACGCTTGCTCAATGTGATAGCTGCGATGGCACTGGCGCGGAAAAAGGATCAAAAGTTGAAACATGTCCAAGCTGTCATGGTTCTGGTCGTGTTCGTCGTCAACAAGGTTTCTTCGTCACTGAAGCGGTTTGTCCTACTTGTCATGGTTCGGGTAAGAAAATTGAAAAACCATGTAAAAGCTGCCATGGCGAAGGTCGTGTTCACAAGAAGAAAAACCTTTCCGTTAAAATCCCAGCAGGTGTGGATACCGGCAACCAATTACGTTTAAGCGGTGAAGGTGCGGCTGGCGAAAATGGTGCACCAGCAGGCGATTTATATGTGGTGATTCACGTTAAAGAACATCATATCTTTGAACGTGATGGAAACAATCTCTACTGTGAAGTGCCAATCAGTTTCTCAATGGCAGCGTTAGGGGGTGAAATTGAGGTTCCAACCTTAGACGGTAAAGTGAAACTCAAAATTCCTGCGGAAACCCAAACAGGCAAACTGTTCCGTATGCGTGGTAAAGGGGTGACCTCTACACGTAGCGGCTACGCAGGCGATCTCATTTGCCGAGTGGTGATTGAAACACCGGTGAACTTAAATAAAGAACAAAAAGAATTATTAGAAAAACTGGAAGAAAGTTTGAAAGGGCAAAAATCTCATAGCCCGAAATCTTCAAGCTTTTTCGACGGTGTGAAGAAATTCTTTGATAACTTAGGTAAGTAATCCTAAACAGAAAGTGCGGTCAATTTTAAAACTGTTTTGAAATTGACCGCACTTTTATTTTATAAGCAATGATTTTACACGACAGAAATGGCTTTTATTTGTACATAAACATCCATGCCTTGAGCAAAATGCAACTCATTAAACGCCCATTTACTGATACTTGCCCAAACTTTATGCCCTTCCACCAACACCGCAATATCAATACGATTCTCCTGCGGAACGATTTGTACAATTTGTCCTCGTAAGATATTACGAATGCTCGTTTGCTCTGGCTTGCTGAGAGTGAGTGACACATCGGAACTATAAATACAGACGCGCACTTTTTCATTCGCTTGATGATGCACTTCGTTGATCCAAAGCTGTTGTTCGCCCAAAGAAAGTGCGGTCATTTTATAGGTTGGATTATGTAAATATACTGGCAATGCCAATACACTACTCTGTTCCGATTCACCTTTCCAAGGGACAAATAACGGACTGTTCCACACATTTTCTAAGGTGTCATAGGCTTTCACTTTGCCGTTTTCCATCAGCACAACGCGATCGGCCAAACGTAATAATTCGTCCAAACTGTGCGTCACATATAAAATCGGCACATTAATTTCTTTGGATAGACTTTCCAGATATTGCATAAGCTCACGTTTGCGAGGCACATCTAAAGCTGAAAGCGGTTCATCCATTAACAAAATATCAGGATCTGTTAATAAGGCTCGCCCAATCGCCACACGTTGTTTTTCGCCACCCGATAAAGTAAGCGGATAGCGTTTGAGTAATGATTCAATACCAAGTAGCTGAACGATATAGTCAAAGTCTTCACGGCTGACGTTCTTCATGCCATAACGTAAATTCCCTTTGACGTTGTAATGCGGAAATAAACGCGCATCTTGGAATACATAGCCAATTTTGCGCTGATGTACGGGAAGATTCTTACCGTTCTCCACATCCACCAAAGTGCGGTCATTTAAACGAATAAATCCTTGATCGGGATGCGTTAAACCACTCACCAAATTAATCAATGAGGTTTTACCCGAACCTGACAAACCAAAAATAGCCGTCACGCCTTGAGTTGGCAGTTGCAGATCTGCTCGTAAGGTTAGGCTGCCTAATTGTTGTTGTACATTAATGTGTAACATCACCTTGCCCCAATTTTTTCTGCATCCGTTTACTTAAGGCTTCAGAAAGCAATAAAGAAATTAATGAAAGGATCACCGCAAACAAGCAAAGTCGTGCTGTTTGTGCTTCTGCGCCAGGTGTTTGGATAAATGAATACATTGCTAAAGGAATGGTTTGGGTTTCCCCTGCAATATTAGATACGAAGGTAATGGTTGCGCCAAATTCCCCTAAAGAGCGAGCAAAACCTAATACTAAACCCGCCAATACACCTGGGAGAGAAAGAGGTAGCGTGATTGTAAAAAAGACTCGCCAAGGCGAAGCGCCAAGCGTTTGTGCGGCTTGCTCTAATTTAAAATCAATGCTTTCCAAGGAAAGACGAATTGCCCGCACAACCAATGGAAATGCCACCACCGCTGAAGCTAATACCGCTCCCTTCCAGCTAAAGCCGAAGGATAAGCCAAACCATTGATATAAATACTTGCCGATAAAACCGTTACGCCCCATGGCGACTAATAATAAATAACCGATTACCACTGGCGGTAACACCAAAGGCAGATTAATAATTCCTGTAATCAAAGACTTACCGTAAAATTCCTTACGAGCCAGTAACCAAGCAATAAAAATTGCGAAGGGCAAACTCCAAAGCATAGAATTCAATCCGACACTCATGCTTAAGTGAATCGCATCCCATTCCATCGGGTTTAATTGAAACCAAGAGAGCAAAATATTTCCTTGTGTATATATCGATATGACGAAATTTCTTTAGAGATAATAAAAAGGACAGTTGCCTGTCCTTTCTTTATAAAGTCTGAGCTCATTATTTCACAGAGAAACCATATTCAACAAATATTTTTTTCGCTGCGCTCGACTCTAAGTAATTCAGGAAATCACGGGTATCCGCATTGTCACGATCTTTTAAAATCGCAACCGGATATTCAATCGGTTTATGACTGTCTTTCGGGAATACACCTACTGCTTTCACGTCTTTACTCACTTTCGCATCGGTGCTATACACAATACCGTAAGGCGCTTCAGCTCGTTCAACTAAGGCTAATGCACCACGCACGTCTTTCGCACGCGCTAATCTATCTTTAACTTGATCCCATAAATTCAAGTTGGTTAATGCTTCTTTTGCATATTGTCCAGCTGGAACGTGTGCAGGATCACCCACAGATAAATAGCTATCTTTTAAACCTTTAATCCATTCACCTTTAGCAATATCCACTGAATTAACAGCACTTTTAGCCGGCGCAATTAATACTAATTCATTGCCTACTAATACTTTTTCAGTTTCTTTTACAGTGAGATTTTTGTCTGATAAATATTCCATCCATTTTTTGCTAGCTGAAATAAATAAGTCTGCAGGTGCACCTTCTTCAATTTGTTTTGCAAGGGTGGAAGAAGAAGCAAAAGAGAAAACCACGGTATTATTTGGCTTTTCAGTTTGATATTGATCCGCAATTTGTTGTAACGCATCCGTCATTGAAGCTGCTGCAAACACAGTCACTTTTGCTGATGCAGCAAAAGATACCCCCATACCCGCAATTAAAAGTGCGGTTGCAAATTTAGTTAATTTCATTATTTATCTCCTATATAAATGAAACTATATATAAAAAAATATACTACGGGTAAATTATAACTTGAATTTTTAAATAAGCATACAGAAAAACTTAAAGATCAAGTAAAATAAGCAAAATTGTGTATTAGGAGGAGATGATGAAACAAACTGAAATTTTACTGACGATCAAACTTCATCAAGAATTATTTATTGATCCAAAACGTGTTCGCCTCTTAAAAGAAATTAAAGAATGTGGCTCCATCAACCAAGCAGCCAAAAACGCCAAAGTAAGCTATAAAAGTGCTTGGGATCACCTTGAAGCAATGAATAAAATCAGCCCCAAACCGCTTTTAGAACGTAATATCGGTGGGAAAAATGGGGGCGGTACCTCATTAACCACTTATGCCGAGCGTTTGCTGCAGCTTTATGATTTGCTCGAACAAACACAAGAGCACGCCTTTCATATTCTGCAAGATGAGACGATCCCACTAAACAGCCTACTTTCAGCAACGGCAAAATTCTCCTTACAAAGTAGCGCTCGCAATCAATTTTTCGGTAAGGTGGCAAGCCAACATATTGTGGACTCTCGCTGTATTGTTGCAGTAAACATTCAGGATTTAGCTCACCCATTACATGTTTCGATCACAATGCGCAGCGCTGAGCGTCTCAGACTCATTACTGAAAAAGAAGTGATGGTCATGTTTAAAGCCCCTTGGGTGAAAATTAGTGCCACCCCATTAGAAGAAAAAAATAACCTTTTCCAAGCAACAATTCTTTCAATGCAGAATGAAGAAGCGATTTTGCGAATAAAGGACAGCTCAATTGAATGTTGTGCCAGCATTCATAGCAAAGATGGTTGGAAAGTGGGACAAGATGTGTGGTTACACGTGGATCCAGAACAGATTATTTTGGCAACATTGAAATAATCCCAAAAACAAAAAGTGCGGTTAAAAATTAACCGCACATTTTTATTTTCGCTTACAACGCAATCTCATCAATTGAGCGTCCAAAACTCGGCAAAAAGACCTGTAAAAAATAATCCATTTCTTGGCTATGCCATTGTTCCATTAAATTTTCTAAGCGTTTTTTCGCTGTTTTAAATTCATGGTTACCATGCTCTAATTCAAATTGAGCCTTGATATAAGCACAAATCAAATCCGCTTGTTTTACTAGATGCTTTTCTTCTGGGTTAAATTGCTCGCTATCTAAATATGGCGCAAAACTCTCTTGCAATTCTGTCGGGAGCAAACTAATTAAATGCAATTCTGCAGCGGCTTCAATATCTTTATAAGCATGGGTGATTTCAGAGTTGAAATATTTAATTGGGGTCGGCAAATCACCAGTAAAAATTTCAGAGGTATCATGATACATTGCCATCACTGCAATACGCTCAGGATTCACTTCCCCACCAAAAAATTGATTTTTAATAATGGCTAAGGCTTGTGCCACAAAGGCAACTTGCAGACTATGTTCTGCTAAGTTTTCCTTTTCAATATTGCGCATCAATGACCAACGCTGAATTAAGCGAAGACGATCTAAACAGGCAAAAAAGTGACTGGTTTTAACTTCCACAATATATCCTTAATTAAACGGCAACTCTTCAATAATCACGGGAAGATCAATCACTTTACCTAAGCGAGAAATAGTCACAATGACTTCTGTATTCGGTTTAGTATCACTGATAATTTGCATCATTTCACGAATAGACAGGTTATCTTGTTTATTTAAACGTAAAATCACATCACCGACCTGGATACCTGCTTTGGCGGCAGGACTATTCGCCGTGACGCCTGTAATCACGATACCACCGTTTGAATTAGCGGTGATTTCACTTTGTACCCCAAAATAACCACGAATCACGCGTCCATCGCGAATAATTTTATATAACACATCATTGGCAATACTAATTGGAATCGCAAAATTTAACCCTTCTGCAATTTCATTGGCTGTTTTACCGATACTTAACGTGCTGATCCCTACTAATTCGCCAGCTGAGTTAATCAACGCGCCACCTGAATTACCACGATTAATCGATGCGTCTGTTTGAATAAAGTTTTGACGACCTAAGGAATCCCCTACCGCACTACGCCCTACCGCACTGATAATCCCTTGGGAAACACTTTGACCGAGGTTATACGGGTTACCAATAGCAAGAGCAATATCACCAACTCGTACTTGGCGTTCTTTATTTTGTGGAATGGTAGAAAGATTGGTTGCTTTGATTTTTAATACCGCAAGATCCGTCAAATTATCCGAACCGATTAAATTCGCTTCATAAATATTGCCGTTTTGCAGTGCGACTACAATTTGATCGGCATTTTGAATAACGTGTTTATTGGTAAGAATATAACCGTCTTTCGTCATAATCACGCCAGAACCTAAGTTATTTACTTGTAATTGATCGCTATCATTAATGCTGGCAGAAGAAAAAGAGCGGTTGTACACGTTCACGACGGCAGGAGAAGCAATTCTCACGGCACTATTAAACGAAACGATATCATCAGCAGAGAAAAGGTTGCTGTTATTGAGCTTAGGAACGGCAAATAAAATAACACCTGCCGCAGCAAGCCCCCAAAGGGCGGAATGGAAAAGTTTTTTAAACATTTTTTATTCTTTTATTAATAAGTTAGGTAAATAACTGAGCTTTAAATCATCCCCAATTCTTTCACATTCTTGCAATCGCCACAATGGGGCATCAGCAAGTTTTTCTAAATGCGGGAGTTGACATAATCCTCGAGCGTTATCTCCCAAGAGTTTCGGGGCAACATAAATGATTAATTCATCTACAGCATGTTGTTCAATCAAGCTACCTGCTAAATTGGCGCCGGCTTCAACCCAAACAGAATTCACTTGTCTCTTGCCTAATTCTGTCATCAATCGATCAAAATCATAGTTTTCTGGCAGTAACATTTGCTCACAGAAATCAGGGAATAGAGACATATCCCGTGGAATTGAACCCACAAGCCAAACTGGCGAATGGGTATGGAATAATTGATGGTTTGGTTGAACTCGATTTTTAGAATCTAAGATGATGCGAATAGGCTGACGCACGGTATCTTCAGCATATTTCGCTTTTAGATCATCGGGGAATTGATTCCAACGCACGTTCAAGCTTGGATCATCGGCTAACACGGTGGCACTTGTCGATAAAAGTGCGGTCGATTTGGCTCGCATTTTTTGTACATCTGCACGAGCTGCATCACCAGTGATCCACTTGCTTTCACCGCTTGCCATGGCTGTTCGGCCATCTAAACTCATGGCTAATTTCAGCTGCACATAAGGCTTGCCGGTTCGCATACGTTTGAGAAAACCTTTATTTAACGCTTCTGCTTGTTCGTTCAATAAATTGACCGCACTTGGTATGCCTGCATCGGCTAACATTTTTAAGCCCTTGCCCGCCACTTGAGGATTAGGATCTGCCATGGCGGCGACGACTCGACTGACTCCCGCTTCAATTAAACCTAATGCACAAGGCGGTGTGCGTCCATAATGAGAACAAGGTTCAAGCGTCACATAAGCAGTTGCGCCTTTCGCTTTCTCACCGGCATCTGCTAACGCCATTCGCTCTGCATGAGGCTGACCGGCTTTAAAATGAAACCCTTTCCCGACAATTTCACCGTTTTTAACCAACACACATCCCACCGATGGATTAGGCGTAGTGGTGTACTGCCCTTTTGCCGCAAGCTCAAGAGCCAGTTGCATAAATTTCACGTCATCAGGGGAAAAGGTGTCACTCATATTAATCCTTTAAGCTTTCAATTTCTTTGGTAAATTCATTGATATTATCAAAGCTCAAATAAACGGACGCAAAACGGATATACGCCACTTTATCTAATTCTTTCAGCTCATTCATGGCTAATTTACCCACGAGATGACTTGGCACTTCGCGCTCACCCGTCGCGCGTAATTGGATAATAATATGGCTAATGGCCTTTTCCACATCATCCGAACTTACAGGGCGTTTTTCTAATGCATGTTGAATACCGCTACGCAATTTATCTTCATTAAACGGCTCGCGTGACCCATCATTTTTAATAATTTTTGGCACCACTAATTCGGCCGTTTCAAAGGTGGTAAAGCGTTCATGACAATTCCCGCATTCCCGACGACGACGCACTTGATACCCATCAGAAACCAAACGGCTGTCAATCACCTTAGTTTCTTCAGTTGAACAAAACGGACAACGCATTTTAGATCCTTTTCAAAATTATTCTTAAGCCAGTATCTTATCAAAAATCCAGGATCTTTTCGATCTGAAGATCTGCTTTAAGACAACATTTCTCCAAACCAGGATGTGGTTTGTTTCACCAACTGCAAAAGACCATCCTGCGATTTAAATTGTTCTGTTTGGCCCCACACCCTCGCCCAATAAGGATCAGCTTTTCTATAACCATAGTTATCATCTTTCGCAAGGGATTCGATATTCGTCAAAACATTGTCAAAATTGACCGCACTTTCATCTTTTTCAATAAACTTCGCGATATTTTCCGTTGGAATGAGCTGAATTTGTTGCTGGTTTTGTAAATAAGCCTCTACATACATTTTCAGTTTCTCAAGTGCGGTTGATTTTTCTATTGTTTTTAATGTTAAATCCCTATCTTTAGCGATAATGCGTGGTGGCAGTGCGTTCTCTTTTGTCGCCAGTTGAATAAGATAATAAAGCCATGGGCGAATACGATAACGATCTTTATATTTTGCAAATCGCCATTCGATTATCTGATTTTCATCGCCAAATAATGGCTCCATATAGCCAAACAAGCGAATATTGCCTTGTGCCGTTTCCACCACAAAATCGACACTCTCACTGTGTGGTGAAGAATAATCCTTAATTTTCTCTTTAAAAGCCAATACATCAGCACGAATGGATTGCGCACAAACTTCCGCAAACTCGCCGCGTGGCATAATGCCTTTCACTCGCTGCTTGGCGAAATAATCGTTAAATTGCGCTTCCTCTAAATGCAATAACTCATTACTCATGCGATAATGTTCCAAAGCATTTAACGTGAAGTTTTCACTTTCTTCAATGCGATCATCTTCATCTCGGAAATACACGCCAAGCTGCTTTTCAAAAAAGAATTTCACTGGATTTTCAACAAAACTCACAAAACGATCGAGTTCAATTTCCGTTATTGGCTCTTGATTTTCGCCCATCGGCACAACAAATTCATGACATTTTCTTTCTTGGAATTGCGCAATCGGCAGCCATTTTTTCGCAAAAGAGCGGTTAATTTTCCCTTCATTTTGGAAATTACTTGGGCTAAACGCCGTCATTGGATGTTGTTCAATTATCAAGCTATTTTCTGAATAATGATTAATATAATCAATTAACTGGCTCACCAATACTGAAGGTTCTTTAGGTTGATTATCAATAATCGAACAGCCCACATAACTCACATAAAAATGGGATCTTGCAGCCAGTAAGGCTTCAAGGAATAAGTAACGATCATCATCTCGACGAACACGATCGCCTTTTTGATGATGATATTGCATTAAGTCAAAACTATTTGGGGTATGACTGCGTGGGTAATCCGCCTCATTCATCCCAAGCAAACACACCACTTTGAAAGGAATAGAGCGCATTGGTAAAAGTGTGCAGAAATTCACTTTCCCCGCTAAGAAACGAAGGCTGTTTGGTGTTTCTTCTAAACGAGCAGACATCACTTCCGCAATCACATCCGCTTGCAAAGTTTCTTCAAAATTAACGGTCTGCAAATCATCGGCAAAGGCATTGATACAATCTTGAATATAAAATAAAGTATCCGCCGTTTCTTCATTTTGCACAAAGAAATCCGTCAAAAGTGCGGTCAATTTTTCACGCCATTTTTCAATATTGTGTGCCTTTTGCAAATCTTGATGCCATTTATTTAAGGCAGTAAAAAATTGATTCACCGCACCGACTAACTGCCCTTTCAATCCATAGCTACTATCAAGTCCAAGACTGTCTTGCCAAACGCCTTGCTCTTCACGCATCGCATAGCCTAAAGTCATACGTTCAAGTCCAGCCTGCCACGCGTTAAAATTTAATGTATTCTGCTGTTTTTCTAAACCAAAGCGAATACCCGATTCTTTCACCCATTCGCGAATTTGTTCGAGATCTGCAAGGGCAATATTAAAACGTTCACGGATAGCGGGAATATCCAATAAAGCCAGTACTTCTTCCGCGCCAAACTGACTTTCTCTTAAATTTAACAGAGAAAGATAGCTCGACACGATCACATCACTTTCAGACAATTTACTGTCAGAAATTGAGAACGGAATAACAGGTGCGTCCGCACTATTCGCACCAAAGACAGCCTGAATATAAGGCGTATATTGGTTAACATCAGCCACCATGACCACCACATCTTTTGGTGTAATCTGTTCTTCTTTTGGCTTATGCTGATTTTGATTGAATAAATCCAACAAATAATCATGCAGCACTTCAACTTCTCGCATCGCGCTATGGCAAGATTTCACGACCAAAGAGCGGTCATTTTTCTCTACATTTAATGCACCATGACTTAACGTCAAAATTTGATTTTGGATCTGCCCTAACAACGTTTTTTCGGGAAGTTCTGCATAGTAATCACGGGAAATGGCTTGAATATTCTCCTCATCACGCACTAATTGATAGAGAAAATCCCGTCCCATTTTTCCCCAAGAGGCTAAAAGCGGATTCCCGCTGAACAATTCTTCTTGTTGATTGGTGTAATCAAGGTCAGCAGGTTTCCATGACACTTGCTCGGCTGAAATTAAAGGCTTCACATCGTCACTTTCTTGCACAAAACGCTGTCTTTCTAATAAATAGGATTTACTCAGATCCCGCAAGTCGCCCCAGTATTCTTGACATGGATTATTAAAGAATAAATGCACGTCTGTTTTAGCTGAAATACCTTGGAAAATATTGAGATAAACCGTTGGCAATGCTGGAATACCAAAAATAAAAATACGTTCTGGTAAGTTGAGTGTCGCATTGGGATCACGACATAATGCTAAAAATTGTTGATTGAGTGCAGCACGATGTTTTGCTTTTCCACCGAAATCACGTTGGACATCATCCACCAAGGCTCGCCATAAAATCCCTTGCCAGTGAATATTGCCTTTAATTTGAGAAAGAAAGGTAGGATTTAACGCTGCCCCCCCCTGCTTTTGCTGATTAATTTGAGCCAAGATCTTTTCATCGTTATTTTCTTCCCATGCGGCAATCCATTCGGGACGATAGACGAGATATTGGTCAAATAAATCGGCAACTTTTAGGCTTAATTGATAAAGTTTTTGCTGTTCTGATGCAGGTGAAGACGCTAAATATTTTTTTAATGGTTCAAATTCTTTTTGCTGTAAAAAGGTTGGGATTAATCGCATTAATCGCCATAACGTTGAATCTTTTTCAAAAGGGTTTTGCGTGGAAACATTCGGCAAATTATCGGCGTAAAGTTTCCAAATAAAACTGGAAGGCATCGGGAATTGGAAATTTGCTGCCACGCCGCGTTTTTTAGCAATTTCCATTTGCAACCATTGTGCCATACCCGGACTTTGCACCAACACAATGTCAGATTGAAACGGATCATGTTGCGGTAAATTTTCCAACAGCGAAACTAAAATATCCTTTTGAATTTCCGGTTGGTTTGAATAATAAGTAACGAACAAAGTAACGCCCTTTTGAAAGCAAAAACAATGCGTTATTTTACTCGGTTTTCAATAAAAATTCACCTTGAGGATAGCGTATATTCACTTGATGATGACTGCATTGAATGGCAAATTGAATGCCATTTTGTTGCACGCTATTTTCACAAGACAAGCCTAAAAACTGACGTTGAGCCTGATTTTCAGCAATTTGAATCGCCTGAAATTCTTGAAAAATGCTGACCGCACTTTTCCGTTGCTCAGTCGTCCATCGGTTAAAGATCAAAAATAACCCGCTGAAAATCGATAAGGCTAATAAAAGTGACATTAACGACATGCCTTTATTCACTTTGATCTTGCGCACTTAAATCACTCCAACTTTTATCCACCAAACGCCATTGGCTATATTCTTGTACAAGTTTTGTCACCACGGCTTTACCGTAAGCCACCGTCACGCCCTCCTCTAACTTAAGCGAACCACCTGTAATCACTGCACCGCTTATTCGTCCTTTGCCGGTTAAACTTAAATCGCCTTCTGCTAGCAGAATACCACTCACATTCCCTTTAATTTCTAGTTGGCTTTGCGTTATCCAGTACACTTGTGGTGTTTTTTGTGCAGTTAAAGTCGTATCTACTTTCACAAAGTGCGGTTGAAAATCAGCTTGTTTTTCGCTGGAAATAAAATCTCGCAGCCTATTTTCATTTATGCCTTTTGTGGGCGATTTCTTAAATAACTCTGCACGTTTACACCAAACAGAATAGGCGACTTTATCCTCTGCCCCTGAAGACTCGAAAAAGACTTGTTTCACTTTTTCAGTACCATTTAAAGGCAAGTTTTGGCAAATGTGCCTTTGTTGTTGCAGACTGATTTTCTGTAAAGGAAGGCTCTGTTCTACATAATATTTTCGCTGATTCATTTGAGCTCGAAAAAATGCAAAGATCTGTTCATCAAATAATAAGATCAATGCCAATAATCCCGAAAGTAAAATTAGCGCCGTCAGTGTCACCATCCCTTTTTTCATCATCATTCTTCTTGATTTAATAAAGGCACCACAAGCGAAGTTTCATATTGAATATGCTTATGTGTTGCAAGATTTCCCACGAGTTTGATTTCAATCCCTTTCCCTGCCTTTAACCAATCAAAACGTAATTGAGAAATCTCAAACTCTTTTTCATCCAATAAATCTGTCCATCCACCACCAGCGTTACAAGTAGATTGTGCTAAGGCTCGCTGACACTCTTCTGAGCGACAATCCGCATTTACCACATTTTTATAAGTTTGTTTGGTTTCGATCATTTTTCCGTTAAGTTTGTAACCAAATAGCTCTTTTTCGATATTTTTTGCCCCATTTTTAACGCCATTTACGCAGGTATTTTTGGTGTATTTTTCACCAATACAACCATTACTATTCAAATCATAAAAAAATAAGGCACAGCTATTTGATGGTGCATTGTCTGCTTGAGCAATGGTTATTGCTGTGCCCTTTTCGTCTAATTCGAATAAAGCCAGATTATCTTCAATGAGTTTTTGGTTTGCGGCTCGAAAGCCTACGCGACGTAGATCTTTCCCGATGAGTTGAATTGTGCGTTGTAATTCTGCTTGTAATTTAAGTTGCAACATTAAACGCTGATTTTGCTGTTGAGTTTGGGCATAAAATTGTGCAACCAATAACAATAATAAAGCGGATAAGCCGAGTGAAATCAACAAGCTCACCAATGTTTCGCCTTTTAGAGGTTTCATCTTGTACATGCACTCGCCGCTTGATCAGACTTTAATTTAATACTGCCCACATTGAAAAAAGAGAACAATGTTCGATGCTCTTCAGCCTGTAACATAAAACAATTTGTTTCCATGGTATTTCTGGCCCCATTAAATTTCACCGCCACTTCTGACGGATATAATTTAGGGCCTATCAGCATCGTTTTTCCTTCAAAATAAGGATAGTAAAAATGCGCATAAAGGTTTTTAGGACAATTATGGGGATGAAAACAATCACAAAAATGATCGCTTTTTACTTGGGCTGTGATACACCAACGTTGATTTGCTGTATCTTGATTGACCAAAATAAACCAAATTGCCGATGAGTTTTCTGCCCTCGCTTGAATATTACGTAAGAAAAAATAAAGCCGTTGTTGCTCTTTTTCGAGAAAATATTTGGGATCGTTTTTCTGCCATTTAGGCAATGCAAACGCTAACGTTAAGCTTAAAATAAATAACGTAATCAAGGTTTCTAATAAGGTTATCCCTTTATACATAAAATGCCTTCTTTTTTGACCGCACTTTAAAAGTCCTTTAGAAGAAAGCCAAATTGGCTACTTTATTTTTGCGATACCGATCGCAAATTTTATTTAAAAAACGGGAAAAACCGTGAATTAAACATTTTCAACTGGCTATTTACTAAAACTCCCTTATAATAGGCGACCTATTTATCTGTTCTTTAAAATCTGGTGGAAATATGAATCCAATGTTAAATATCGCTATTCGTGCGGCACGAAAAGCGGGCAACGTGATTGCTAAAAACTATGAGCGCCGTGATGACATCCAAACAAGTAAAAAAGGTATTAATGATTATGTGACTAGCGTCGATAAAGCCGCTGAAGCTGAGATCATTGAAATCATTCAAAAATCTTATCCTGATCATACAATTATCAGTGAAGAGCGTGGTGCATTAGAAGGCAAAGACAGTGATATTCAATGGGTAATTGATCCACTAGATGGCACAACCAACTTCGTAAAAGGTTTGCCACATTTCTCTGTATCTATTGCTATCCGTGTAAAAAACCGTACCGAAGTGGGTGTGGTTTACGATCCTATTCGTAATGAATTATTCACTGCTGTGCGTGGTGAAGGCGCAAAATTAAATGAAGTGCGTTTACGTGTCGATAGCCAAAATGAACTTAACGGGGCGATTTTAGCCACCGGTTTCCCATTCAAACAACCAAGCTTAATGCCAACTCAATTTGCGATCATGAATAACTTAATTGATGAAGCAGCCGATTTCCGTCGTACGGGTTCTGCCGCATTAGACCTTTGCTACGTGGCATCTGGTCGCGTTGACGGTTATTTTGAAATGGGCTTAAAACCTTGGGATTGCGCAGCAGGTGATTTAATCGTACGTGAAGCGGGCGGTTTAGTGTGTGATTTCAATGCGGGTCATGGCTATTTACGCTCAGGCAACATCGTGGCTGCACCAGCGCGTATTTTAAAAGAAATGCTAAATAAAATTCAGCCTTGCCTAACCGAACAAGTTAAGTAAGTCCCAATAAAAAGTGCGGTGAATTTCACCGCACTTTTTTATGACTAATTTCTGTCGAGTGGTTTTCTATTTTCTTCCGTTTCCGGCTCAAGATCCAATTTTGCCATAAGAAGCTGATCGCCATCTTCTTCTGGGTTGCCAGTCACTAATAATTTATCGCCATAGAAAATAGAGTTCGCTCCCGCCATAAAACACATGGCTTGCATTTCTTCACTCATGCCTTGACGACCTGCAGAAAGACGAACATAACTTTTCGGCATGGTAATACGCGCCACCGCAATAGTACGAACAAACTCTGTCCAATCTAAATCAGCTGCATCTGCCATTGGTGTGCCTTCTACTTTCACTAACTGGTTAATTGGCACGGACTCCGGCTGTGGATCAAGATTCGCCAAGCTTGCAATTAGGCCTGCTCGCTCTTTACGGGTTTCGTTCATGCCCACAATACCGCCACAGCAAACTTTCAAACCGGCATGACGCACTTTTCCTAATGTGCTTAAACGATCATCAAAACGGCGTGTGCCAATGACATTGTGATAATTCTCTGGCGCGGTATCAAGATTGTGGTTGTAATAATCCAATCCTGCATCTTTTAACTCTTCCGCCATACCATCTTGCAACAACCCAAAGGTGCCGCAAGTTTCTAAGCCAATATCTTTTACCGCACGAATAATCGCCGTCACTTTTTCCATATCTTTAGGCTTAGGACCACGCCATGCTGCGCCCATACAAAAACGTCCTGCACCACGTGCTTTAGCAATTTTGGCTTTGTCGACAATTTCATCAATATCCAAGATCTGCTGATTTTGTACGCCTGTTTGATAACGTGCTGATTGTGGGCAATAACCACAATCCTCTGGACAGCCACCCGTTTTAATCGACATCAACGTCGATAACTGTATCGCACCAGGGTTGAAATGCTCTCGATGCACTTGAGCCGCACGATAGACTAATTCTAAAAAAGGTGTTTCAAATAACGCTTCGACTTTACAAACAGACCAATACTCTACTGAAGGATGGGGCGTAATAGATGAAAGCTGTACTACATTTGTTGTGGTCATTATATTTTCCTCATTTAAGCTACATAGCTTTTATTAAGTTGAGCATATTACTCTGCAATATGATAAAAAGAGATCAGATCACTTTTCCTTGATGAATTTCAATCACTCGATCAATATGCCGTTCAATTTCTTTGGGTTGATGCGTCACCAATAACATGGTGAGCTTTTTCTCTTCACATAATTGATCCATTAAATCCTGCATTTCAATGCGTAATTTAGGATCAAGTGCGGAAAAAGGCTCATCCAATAATAAAATGGGTTTATCTCGTAGCAAACAGCGTGCTAACGCTACTCGCTGTTTTTGTCCACCTGACAGTGCGGTCGGTTTTCTCGTTAAAAAATCCTGTAAATTGACCGCACTTGCAGCTTGTTCTACAAGGGCTTTTTCTTCTGCATTTAAGGCTAAATTCGGTTTTAAACCTAAGGCAATATTCTCTTCCACAGAAAGATGAGTAAAGAGATTGTTTTCCTGAAATAGCATGGAAACGGGGCGTTCAAAAGGTGCCGTTTTGGTATGATTTTCACCATTTAGCCAAATCTCGCCACGATCAGCATATTCAAAGCCAGCAATCAGATTCAGCAAGGTACTTTTTCCTGCGCCACTTTCACCAATAATGGCAATTTTTTCCTGGGCTTGAATCTGTAAATCAAATACCATCGACATGGATTGATAATTGAAGACCACATTATTTAATTTAATCATGTTGTTCCTTCTGCCCTTCAATAAACATAAATAAACCTAAACATAAGCCCAATAAAATCAATGCCGTCACTGCCGCTTCTTGGCTTCGATATTGTCCGATTTGTTGATAAAGCAAATGAGGCAAAGAAGTAAAATCAGGGCTACCAAATAAGGCTATCGCTGTAAAATCGCCGAGTGATAAAGTCGTTGCGAGCGCCAAGGCATATTTCAATGGTGCTTTTAGTAGCGGATATTCAATTAAACGAAAACGCTGCCAGCCTGTAATATTCAGCGATAAACAGAGTTTTTCATAATATTGCATCGATTGATTCATTGGTGTATTGAGAATTTTGATCACAAATGGCAAGGCAGCCAAGGCGTTACAAACAGATACCACCACAAACAAATGCCCTGCTGAAAAATCAATATCTTGCAACCAAAGGAATAAGCCGACTGCTAAGACAATCGTCGGAATGGCTAAAATCATCATACCCCCCGTTAAAATTAAGTGGGCTAATTTGGGATGAGATAACCATTGTAGTTGCCGGGAAAGTATCAATAATAAGAAGGCAAATAATACCGATAACATCCCGGCTGTCGGTGCCATGGTTAATGAATAAGCAAGCGCCTTCCATAATTGTGGGTTTTGCCAATAGCCAAATAATTGGGTAGCAGATAAACCTTGGAAAACAATATTGAATAAGGGACTTAAAATAAATAAGCACACCGAGAATAAGACAAAAAGATGCCAAAATTTGACCGCACTTGAAGAAGGCAAAATCCAGCGATAACGTTGAGAAATCTGTGTTTCAGGTGCTTTTGTCCAATATTGTGAAAGCGAAAATAACGCAAAACAAAACGCAAATTGCACTAACGCAAAAAGTGCCGCTTTGGGTAAATCAAATTCAAAGAAAATGGCTTGGTAAATGGCGACTTCTAATGTGCTATTTTGTGGTCCACCACCCAGTGCCAAGACTATCGTAAAACTGGTGAAACACAACATAAAAATCAATACAAAGGCTGACACGATTTGGCTTTTCAAATAAGGCCATTCAATTAAACGGAAAAATGTGAAACCTTTGATATTTAATTGTGCCGCAAGTTGGTGCTGTTCGGTCGGTACACTTTGCAAAGCCTGCAAACTCATTCGTGCCGCTAAAGGAATATTAAAAAATAAATGGGCAATGAGAATGCCACTTAAACCATAAATGGAGGGTTTCCATGAAATACCTAGGGTTTGCAGCAGTTGTGTTAGCCAACCGGCCGTGCCATAAATACCAATTAGACCGAAAATAGCCAGTAATGCAGGCAAAACAAATGTGAGGGAAAAAATGCGTAAAATGAGCGATTTGCCTTTGAAATCTACATAGAAAAAAGCGCGTGCAAATAAAGCTCCAATTACGCTAGAAAGCAAGGCTGACAAGAATGCCTGCCCGACACTAAAGGCGATAACTTGATGCAAATAATCGTCTTTTAAGAAATCAGATAAAGCATAATCACTTCCTACTGAAAATACCGCAGAAAGTGAAAATCCATAGAGTAAAACAATGAAAAAAATGACCGCACTTCCGCCCAAATAATGGCGAGGACGAAAATGCGGATGTTGTAATAAGCTCATTAACACTACTTAGATAAGGCTTTTTGCCATTGATTGATCCAGCCTTTAAGCTGCTCACTTGTCACCGTTGTGGTATCTAAAATACGCATTGATTTTGCGCGAGAATTAAGCGCATCAATATGACTTTCGATATTGGTCTCTACCACGGGTAACATCACATTATTTTTGGCAATATCCGCTTGAGCTTGCGGTGAAAGTAAGAATCCTAAAAATTCATCCGCACAGGCATTATTACGATTAGCGACTTTTGCCGCGACTTCAACTTGTAAGACGCTACCCTCCGCAAATTCCGTTGCCACATAATTGTCTTTTTGTTCAGAAAGAATATGGTAAATCGGTGAAGTATTGACACTTAAAACCACATCACCTTCGCCTTTTAAGAATGCCCCATAAGACTCGGTCCAACCTTTGGTGACCGTGACAGTATGTTGAGAAAGGGTTTTCCAGGCATTTGCGACATCTGCTTCTGGATAAACCGCATTCATCCAAATCAATAAGCCTCGTCCAATGCTGCTTGTACGCGGATCTTGATATAACACTTTAAGATCTTGACGCTCAACTAATTCTTTTAAGCTCTTTGGTGGATTAGTCAGTTTATTTTTATCATAAATAAACGCATATTGCGCATAATCAAATGGTAAGAACGTGTGATTTTCCCATTTAATCGGCAAACGTAACTGGCTTAAATCCACTTTATTTGGCTCAAAAATATTGAGTTTTTGTGCTTCCTCAATTTGATAACTATCTAAACCGAGCACTACATCCGCCTTAATTTTTTTACCTTCTAGACGAACACGGTTAAACAAGGTGCCATTATTATCAAAAGCCACATAATTCAGCTTACATTGCGGGAATTGTTGTTCAAAAGCCGCTTTAACTTTTGGTCCGGCACTCCAATCAGCACTAAATGAATCATAAGTATAAACATCTAATGTTTGAGGAGCAGCTTGTGCGAAAGCGGAAGCGGTAAAAAGTGCGGTTAAAATGGGAATCGTTTTGTTCATTATGCGTTCTCCTTATTTTAGCATAACGAAACAGCATAATGAGATGATTAGTTTCCTACGCCAGCATTATCTGTTTCAGGTTCACGGGTATTTCTCAGCCATTAATATAGGCACCCCGACTAACGCGATGTAGTCTATCTTAAGGAAATTTAATCAACAAGTTATTTCATTTAAAAATGTTAATCCGATCACACTTTTATATCTGGTTTATCATTTTTTGAGCAAAAGAAAACCTGCTAAAAAGCAGGTTTATTTTGGTAATCTATCGTCAATTAAGCTTGATGTTTAGCCGCTACTTCGCTTAATAAAGTTTGAAGTTCGCCAGCTTGATACATTTCTAAAATAATATCACAACCACCAATTAACTCACCTTCTACCCATAATTGAGGGAAAGTTGGCCAGTTTGCATAAGCCGGCAATTCAGCACGAATATCTGGGTGTTGAAGAATATCAACATAGCCAAAAGGCACTTTGCAATTCATTAATGCTTCAGATGCACGCGCAGAGAAACCACAAGAAGGTAATTTTGGTGAACCTTTCATGTAAATTAAAATTGGGTTTTCAGCGATTTGTTTTTTGATTTTGTCTAACGTTTCCATAATGTTCCTTGTTCAAATAAGTCTGAATAGGGCGTTATTCTAGCATAAGATAGAACCTGAGTGAAAGACTTGGTCTTACCAACTTCCACCAGCTCCGCCGCCGCCGAAGCCACCACCACCAAAGCCACCTCCGGAAGAACCACCGCCACCGAAGCCACCACCAAATCCGCCTCCGAAACCGGAACCGCCACCACGGCGACGAGAAATCGTACTTTGACGAATGATTTTATTCAGTTGGTCACGTTGATTCGGGCTAATATATACTTCATCTTTGTGATATTGGAATTCACCAAATAATACAATAGCAATAAACGCCAATACCATTAAGAATGGGATGTACTTATCGAACGCATCTTCTTCAACTTGTGCCGCGTCAAACTCGCCTTTACTTGCCGCAATAATTTGGTTTAAGCCATCATTAATACCTTGCGCATATTGACCTTGTTTAAATTGTGGTAAAATTGCCGAACGGATGACTTGCGATAAAAAAGCATCCGGTAATACACCTTCTAAACCTTGTCCTGTTGCGATAAAAACTTTGCGATCATCCTTTGCAATCAGCATCAACACGCCATTGTTCAGATTTTTACGTCCAATACCCCATTTATCACCTAAAGCAAAGGTATAATCAGCGATTTCATATTCACCGGTTGTAGGAACCAAAACGACAGCAATTTGTGAACTCGTTTCTTTACTATAAGCAATCAGCTTATTTTCTAAAATCTGCTTATGTTCTGCAGAAAGCGTGTTGGTGTAATCGTTAATGTAATGAAAAGGATTTGGTGCAGGCGGAAATTCTGCCGCAGCAACCATTTGAACAAAAAAAACAAGGCTAAAAATAACCGCACTTTTCATAAAAGATAAAAGCTTAGCCATCAATAATTACCTCATTAGATAATTCATTCACATCATCAGGCTGAATAGGGAAATGGCGAGATAAAATATCACTGATACGATCAATCGCATCAACAATGCCTTGTGTATAAGCTTTTTGTTTAAACTGCTCAATCATTAAATCGCATTGTAACTGCCAATAAGCCACATCAACAAATTGATGAATGCCTTTATCACCTACGATTGCACAGAGATGATTTTTATATCCCACATAAATCAACACAGCATTTTGTGCCGCTGTTTTATGCATTTCCAGTTCATCAAACACTTCTAAAGCACGTTCCATTGCTGACAGTTGTGCTGAAGCCTTTGGTACTTTGCGTTCAATATAAACACGTAACTCAGCCGAAGTTAAGCTTTCGAGGCGACTAATCGCCGCCTCGATTTGCTTTTTATCTACTGGAATTCTGGAAAAGAATGGCATAGATAAACCTTAGTTAAAGTTTACAGTCGGTGCGTTTTCAGCGCCTGCAGCTGATTTAAAGTAAGGTTTAGCTTTAAAACCAAAAATCATTGCCGCTAATTTAGTTGGGAATTGACGTACTTTTTCATTATAAATACGTGCTGCTTCATTAAATTTATTACGAGCGACATTGATACGGTTTTCTGTACCTTCAAGTTGCGCTTGTAAGTTCATAAAGCCTTCGTTCGCTTTTAATTGTGGGTATTGTTCTACAGTAACAAGTAAACGAGATAATGCTGAACCTACTTGATTTTGGTTTTGTTGGAATTCGTTTAATTGCTCTTCCGTTAAATTAGACGGGTCAATTTTAGTTTGTGTCGCTTTTGCGCGAGCTTCGATTACATTGGTTAATGTTTGTTGTTCAAAATTAGCTTGCCCTTTTACAGTATTCACTAAGTTTGGAATTAAATCAGCACGACGTTGATAAGATGATTCAACATTTGCCCAAACAGAATCAATTTCAGTTTCTGCTTTTACTAAGCCATTGTAGCTAGACATTAAGCCAAAACCTGCAGCAACGGCAATAATAATCAAGATAATCCACTTTTTCATTCAAAATTCCTTCTATTTATAGGTTTAATTTATATAAGAAAAGACCTAAACCGAAGTTTAGGTCTTCCAATGTTAATCCGTTAATGGATAACTAAATAAAATTATTTAGTACCGTTAGCAGCGATTTCTACACGACGGTCTGGTGCTAAACAAGCGATAAGTGCTTTACGACCTTTAACCGCATCACAAGTAGAACCTGTAACTGGGTTAGCTTCACCGTGACCAGTTGCAGAGATGCTTTGAGCTGGAACACCTCTAGCTACTAGGTAGTTAGCTACAGAGTCTGCACGACGTTGTGATAATTTTAAGTTTGATTGCTCGCTACCGATACGGTCAGTGTAACCAGCAACTGCTACGTTAACGTTTTTGATTTCAGAGATTTCACTGTAGATACCGTCTAAAGTTGCTCTAGCTTGTGGTTTTAAGTCAGCTTTAGCAAACGCGAAATTTACATCAGAGCTTAAGTTGAAAGTTTTGCTTACAACTTCAGGCGCAACAACTGGAGCAGCACCTTGACCGAAACGGTAAGATAAACCAGCGTTGATAGAACCGATCCATGGGTTGTAGTCTACTGCGGTATTTGAACGTTCTTGATCAGTACGTAATTGACCTACACGATTTAACCATTGATACTCAAGACGTAATGCTAACTCTGGTAAAGATGGTAATGCATACTCGAAACCAGCTGCGAACATTGGAGAAACACGTAAGCTGTGACGACCTTCTGCGCGATCACGAACACCATTTTCATCGTAGAATTTATAGTCGGAACGAACTAAAGCCGCACCAGCACGACCGTAGAAGTCTAAGCCTTCTAAAGCAGGTGTTAAACCACCTAAACCATAGCTACCTTTTAAGCTTAAGTGAGCACCGTGGTTAGTGTGTTTGAATGCTACTTTACCAGCATCTTTGAATCTAACACGACCGAAGTCATCGTAACCTAATTCAACCGCTAAACCTAAGTTATCACGGTTTAATACTTGGTAACCACCAAATACACCGTAAGTAACAGAGTAACGGTGGTAACCAGCACCAAATGGAGCAAATGGATTTGTTGGGTTAGCTACAGTGTTCGCTCTGATACCATCGTGGAAAGTTGCGTGACCAGCTTTAACACCTGCATAGAAAGTGTTTTCTTGTGGAGCTGCTTGAGCTACTGAAGTTGCTGCTAAACCAGCAACGACTAATGCGATTGCAGTTTTTTTCATTTTGATGTCCTCTATTTAGTCATCGTTATTAATAAGAAAAGTTTCCTTGTTTATTGTGAACTTTATAAAAAAGAAACACTCTAAACATTGCTTAACTAGGGTTTTGAATTTGCCCTAACTTATCCTTTTGACAAATTCAATTCCTTTGCCATAGCCAAAGGAACGTTCAAAAGTATGGCTATTATCCTATAAAAATACCAAAGATCAAACTTTTTTTGCCCTTTTTGGTTATTTTATAGACAAATAAACCCTAAAATGAACGTTCATTCACAAAAATCGGGTTAATTTTTAACCCGATTTCTATTCTAACAAAAAATATCGTTTGTTCAAATCGACTTTTTTTTGAGCTTCATATATCATCAAATTCACTTTCTTCTCTTTATTTATGTGTGAGTGATTTTATGTTGCCCCGTCTTTCTAATGTGCCACAACTTAATAATGTGGTAAGTGATTATCTTAGCGAACTCCAAAAACAGCATTTTGAAGGTGATATTGCCTCAGATTATGCTGACCGCTTAAGTCTTGCAACAGATAACAGTGTCTATCAACAACTTCCTCAGGCTATTTTATTCCCTAAATCTGTTGCCGATGTGGTACGCATTACCAAATTAGCCAATAAAGAGAAATACCTTCATCTAACCTTTACACCTCGCGGTGGTGGCACGGGCACAAATGGACAATCTATTAATAACAATATTATTGTGGATCTCTCTCGCCACATGACGGGCATTTTGGAGCTTAATATAGAAGAACGCTGGGTCCGCGTGCAGGCGGGCGTCGTAAAAGACCAACTAAACCAATTTTTAAAACCACACGGTTTATTTTTTGCACCAGAACTCTCCACCAGTAATCGAGCAACCCTCGGTGGCATGATTAATACCGATGCATCTGGTCAAGGCTCATTACAATACGGTAAAACCTCTGATCATGTTTTAGCATTACGTTCTGTTTTAATGAATGGTGAAATATTAGATACAAGTGCGGTCAAATCCGACGATGTTTTAGAAAACTACCCGCTTGCAGAAAATGGTAAAACATTACACCAAACGATTTTCCAACGTTGTAAAGAAAAGCGCGCCTCAATCATTCAAGATTTGCCACAACTCAATCGTTTTCTCACCGGTTACGATCTTAAGAATGTCTTTAATAAAGATGAAAGTGAATTTAATCTCACCCGAATTTTAACGGGGTCAGAAGGTTCACTTGCGTTTATCTGCGAAGCTAAACTCAATTTATTGCCGATTCCGAAATATCGTACCTTAATTAATGTGAAGTACAGCTCATTTGATGCCGCCCTTCGCAATGCTCCTTTTATGGTGAAAGCCAATGCCCTTTCAGTCGAAACCGTCGATTCCAAAGTGCTGAACTTAGCTAAGCAAGATATTATTTGGCATTCGGTAAAAGAACTTTTAACAGAAGAAGAACAAAATCCCATTCTTGGTTTAAACATTGTGGAATATGCGGGCAACAATCAAGCTAAAATCGACAGCCAAGTAACCGCACTTTGTCAGCAATTAGATGAAAAAATTGCACAAGGCAAAGATCATATTATCGGCTATCAACTTTGTTCTGACTTGCCTTCTATTGAACGTATTTACGCCATGCGTAAAAAAGCGGTGGGGCTATTGGGGAATGCGAAAGGCGCAGCCAAACCGATTCCTTTTGTGGAAGATACCTGTGTGCCACCAGAACATCTTGCCGATTACATTGCAGAATTTAGAGCCTTATTAGACAGCCATAATCTGCAATATGGGATGTTTGGCCATGTGGATGCCGGCGTATTGCATGTTCGCCCGGCTTTAGACTTATGTGATAAAGAACAAGTCAAACTCTTTAAACAAATTTCAGATGAAGTGGCAGAACTCACGGTGAAATACGGCGGTTTGTTATGGGGGGAACACGGTAAAGGCGTCCGTTCTCATTATGGCGAGAAATTCTTTACACCTGAACTTTGGCAAGAATTACGTTATGTGAAATTTTTATTTGATCCAAACAATCGTCTGAATCCAGGTAAAATCTGTACGCCACTTAATAGCGATGCGGAGCTTTACTCTATTCTCTCGCCAATGCGTGCCGACAATGATCGCCAAATCCCGATTCAAATACGAGATGAATTCAAAGGTGCGATGAATTGTAACGGTAACGGACTTTGCTTTAACTTTGATGAGCACAGCATTATGTGCCCTTCCATGAAAGTGAGTAAAAATCGCGTGTTCTCACCAAAAGGGCGAGCTGCTATGGTGCGTGAATGGTTGCGATTAATGGCCAATGAAAACGTATCGCCTGAACAATTAGATTTTCATAAAACACAAGTCAAACTGACCGCACTTGTGGAACGTTTCCGCAATAGCGTGCAGAAATGGCGTGGTGAATATGACTTCTCACATGAAGTGAAAGCGGCAATGGATACTTGCCTGGCTTGTAAAGCCTGTGCAAGCCAATGCCCGATTAAAATTGACGTACCAAGTTTCCGTGCGAAATTTTTCCATTTCTACCACAGTCGTTATTTACGACCAGCCAAAGATCATCTTGTAGCAAATTTAGAAGTTGCTGCACCTTATATGGCAAAACAACCGGCATTATTCAATTATTTCACCAAGCTGAAAGTCACTCAAAGCCTGGTTGAAAAAACACTGGGCATGACTGATTTGCCTCTCCTTTCAGAGCCAAACCTTCAACAACAATTAGTGGAAATTGGTTATCAAGGCAAAAAATTAGAAGAATTAGAAGGTATCAGTGCCGCTGAAAAAACCAATATGCTCTTTATCGTGCAAGATCCTTATACCTCTTATTACGATGCTAAAGTAGTTCGCGATTTTGTCGTTCTCACACAAAAATTAGGATTCTCACCAATCCTTCTGCCTTTTAAGCCCAATGGCAAAGCCATGCATATTAAAGGTTTTTTAGCTCGCTTTAGTAAAACCGCGAAAACACAAGCCGAGTTTTTAAATCGCGTTGCCAAATTAAATGTACCTTTAGTCGGTGTAGATCCAGCCATTGTGCTTTCTTATCGAGATGAATATAAAGAAGCATTAGGCGATTCTCGCGGTGATTTCCATGTACTCACCGCACATGAATGGCTGACCAATCAATTAGAAAGTAACACATTACAAAGTGCGGTGAAAAATATTACCAAATCTGACCGCACTTTTGAGTGGCATTTATTCCCTCATTGCACAGAGTCCACCTTTATGCCAAACAGCCCAAAAGAATGGCAGCATATTTTTGCGCAATTTGGACAAACCTTGAACGTTGAGAAAGTCGGCTGCTGTGGTATGGCGGGTGTATTTGGTCATGAAGTACAAAACCAAACCATGTCGAAAGAGATTTACGACGTGTCATGGGGCAAAAAATTACAAGGTAAAGATCCTAATCATTGTCTTGCAACCGGCTATTCCTGCCGTAGCCAAGTGAAGCGATATGAAAAAGCCATCTTGAAACACCCTGTTCAAGCATTGCTTGAGGTGTTGAATAACTAGAATAGATTTTCTACTTACTACAATATTTAAGAAAATAAAAAGCGGCCAGATTTTAAATCTGACCGCTTCTTACTTCGTTTTAAAACTACAACGCTTCAATCGCTTTATACTGCTCTTGGATTTTTTCTAATCCAGATTGGTATTCTGCTTGTTTTTCACGTTCTTTCGCAATCACCGCTTCAGGCGCTTTAGCCACGAAAGCTTCGTTGCTGAGTTTGTTCTCGATACGTTTAACTTCGTTTTGATATTTTTCAATCTCTTTAGTTAAACGGGCAAGCTCGGCTTCTTTGTTAATAAAGCCAGCCATTGGTACAAGCAATTCAGCATTACCGACCAATTTCGCTACCGCAAGTGGTGCGGTTTCGTTTGCGGCTAACACTTGAACCTTGTCTAATTTCGCCATGGCTTTTAAAAGAGCGGTCTGTTTTTCGAGAATTTTTGCATTTTCTGCACTTAAATTACGGAATAACAGATCTAAGCCTTTACTTGGCGCGATGTTGCTTTCTGCACGAATATTACGCACCGCAACGATCACTTCTTTTAACCACTCAATTTCAGCTTCTGCTTCTGGATCAAAGCCGTTCTCTTCCACTTGTGGGAAAGGTTGTAACATAATGCTGTCAGCAGTAATGCCTACGAATCCTTTCACTTTTTGCCAAATTTCTTCGGTAATAAATGGAATGAGCGGATGTGCTAAACGCAATAATTTTTCTAGTACATGAACCAAGGTTTGGCTTGCCGCACGGATTTGTGCTGCATTGCCGTTTGCAAATACTGGTTTAGTCAATTCTAAATACCAGTCGCAGAATTGGTTCCAAGTAAACTCATAAATCGCATTGGCACAAAGGTCGAAGCGGTATTGGCTTAATGAATTACGGAAAGTTTCTACTGTGCGATTGAATTCTGATTGAATCCAACGATCCGCTAATGAGAATTCGATCTCGCCTTCGCTTAAATCTAATTTTTCATTCGTTAAGACGAAACGGCTTGCATTCCACAATTTGTTACAGAAATTACGGTAGCCTTCTAGACGTTTCATATCCCAGTTGATATCGCGACCGTTTGAAGCCAACGCAGCTAATGTGAAACGCAATGCGTCTGTACCGTGAGCTGCAATACCTTCAGCGAATTCTTTGCGCGTTGCTTTAGCAATTTTCTCTGCTAATTGCGGCTGCATCATGTTGCCAGTGCGTTTTTCAAGTAAATCGTCAAGGCTGATACCATCAATCATATCGATTGGGTCAAGCACGTTACCTTTCGATTTCGACATTTTTTGGCCGTTTTCATCACGGATCAAGCCTGTTACATACACCGTTTTGAATGGTACTTGTGGTTTGCCATTTTCATCTTTCACAAAGTGCATCGTAAACATAATCATACGCGCAACCCAGAAGAAGATGATGTCAAAACCGGTGATTAACACATCCGTTGGGTGGAACATTTTGAGCTCTTTAGTTTGCTCTGGCCAACCTAAAGTTGAGAACGTCCATAAGCCTGATGAGAACCACGTGTCTAACACGTCTTCATCTTGTTTAAGTTCAACCGCAGAATCTAAGTTGTATTTTGACCGCACTTCTTCTTCGTTGCGCGCAACATAAACGTTGCCTTCTGCGTCATACCACGCAGGAATACGGTGTCCCCACCAAAGTTGGCGAGAGATACACCAATCTTGAATATCACGCATCCAAGAGAAGTAAAGGTTTTCGTATTGTTTTGGTACGAATTGGATTTCACCGTCTTCTACTGCTTTAATTGCCACATCAGCAAGCGGTTTCACGCTCACATACCATTGGTCGGTTAACATCGGCTCGATTGGCACACCGCCACGGTCACCATAAGGCACTTTGAGATCGTGTGGTTTAATTTCGTCTAATAAACCTAGTGCTTCAAAATCTGCCACGATTTTCTTACGTGCAGCGAAACGCTCTAAGCCACGGTAATCAGCAGGAATCGTTGCTTCATAGCCGGCAAGCGGTTTGCCGTCTGTACCGATAATTTCCGCTTCATCACGAATATCTGCATTTAAGGTTAAAACGTTAACCATCGGCAAGCTGTGACGTTTACCCACTTCATAGTCGTTAAAGTCGTGCGCAGGGGTGATTTTTACCACACCAGTACCAAATTCACGATCAACATATTCATCGGCAATAATCGGAATTTCACGATTAGCCAATGGCAGAACCACGGTTTTACCGATTAAAGATTGGTAACGCTCATCTTCTGGATGCACCGCCACCGCCGTATCGCCCAACATGGTTTCTGGACGGGTGGTTGCCACCACTAAATAATCTTTACCATCTGCCGTTTTTGCACCGTTTGCTAACGGATAACGGAAATGCCAAAGCGAACCTTTGCTCTCTTTGTTTTCTACTTCTAAATCGGAAATCGCGGTGTGCAGTTTTGGATCCCAGTTTACCAAGCGTTTACCACGGTAAATCAACCCTTCTTCGTGCAAGCGAACAAATACTTCTTTTACTGCATTGGATAAACCATCGTCCATGGTGAAGCGCTCGCGTTCCCAGTCGATAGAGTTACCTAAACGGCGCATTTGTTGGCTGATTGTGCCGCCTGAATAGGCTTTCCAATCCCAAATCTTGTTGATAAACGCTTCACGGCCATAATCATGGCGTGTTTTGCCTTCTTCTGCGGCAATTTTACGTTCCACCACCATTTGGGTTGCGATACCCGCGTGGTCTGTCCCCGCTTGCCATAAGGTGTTATGCCCTTCCATACGGTTAAAACGGATTAAGGTATCCATTAAGGTTTGTTGGAACGCGTGCCCCATGTGTAGGGAGCCCGTTACGTTCGGCGGCGGAATCGCAATGCAATAGCTTGGCGCATTTTCATTTTCAGACGGTTTAAAATAACCGTTCTCTTCCCAATGTTGATAAAGGGCTTGTTCTACCGCAGACGGATTAAAACGGTCTGCCATTTCGAATTTTTGTGTCATTGTTGTTCTCTTTTGTAGGGTGGGCTTTTAGCCCACTGTTTAAATTGAAGTAGTAGGCTAAGACCTACCCTACATTATTAAAATTAAACTAAGAAAAGTTTAACCAACTTAATTCACTTATATTGATTTCTAAGTCTTTTAATAATTTATTTGTTTCAATATATTTGAATGGATTTCTTTGATTATTAGTTATTTTTTGCCATGCATTTGGAATATTAATTTTCGCATAGGAACTAAACTCCAAACAT
>ENA-OWLP01000007-OWLP01000007.1-metagenome-genome-assembly--contig:-NODE-7-length-40632-cov-7.804717_pt1 | contig 40632 bp, 40 predicted proteins | sample MGYA00245340_ERZ651115 | MGnify/ENA primary metagenome ERZ651115 (study PRJEB26857, sample SAMEA4031761) | metagenome | biome: human; feature: oral; material: saliva | place: Philippines | collected 2014 | study... | reverse complement strand
TTCAATTACATCCTCCTCTGGATAAAAGAGAGATGTATAGTTTTCAATTGCGTCACAACTCCCTCCTCTAGTTCTTGATGTTCCAAAAATAAAATTACAGTGTTGATGATTTAGTTCGTACAAATTATGACTGACATTCCATTTATTATCCCCAGAGGAATATAAGCCGATTTTTATATTCCCATGTTGAAATACTGCACAAAAATCGGCACTATCTCTATTACGTCTAAAGTAAACTAAATTATCAGAGAATTGTTCACATGCTTTTTTGAATAAAAGATTCAGTGTTGTCGTTTTGCCTGTATTACCTGTACCATATAAAATAAATAAATGCTTTTCCATTTTTTCTCCTAATAAAAAATCTATTACCAAATCATCTTCTCATTACAAAAGCGCGGTCATTTTTTAACTCTTCGTCCACGCACTCATATGCTGCGTAAATCCAATATGCGGATAATAATCCACCGCTTGTGGCGCAGATAAAAGCACAATTTTGGCTTGTGGATGTAAGGCTTGTTTAGTGTGTTCAATCAACTGCAAACCGATACCTTGTTTTTGATATTGTTCATCAACCGCTAAATCAGATAAATAACAACAGTAGGCAAAATCCGTCACAGAACGTGCCACACCTACTAATCGTTCACCATCCCAAGCTGTGATTAATAAATCCGCATGGTGCAACATTGCTGCGACACGCTTCTCATCCTCTAACGGACGGCGTGCCCCAAGCGTTGTTTTATTTAGCAGTGCAATAAATAGTTTGACTGAAATTGGTTCATTCACTTTGTAGTTTATCATTTTGCAAGCCTGCGATATTTGATTCTTAACTTGTTATAGCAATTTTGCCGCCATTTTATCCAAATACCATTCCGTCACCCCATTTTTTGCTTTAATTTTGGCAGCAGGGTAAGGCAGATTTTCTGCAGGAGTCGTTTGGATTTCTTTTAAAATATCCGCTTTGCTTTCGCCGGTGACCAAATAGGTAATGCGTTTGGCTTGTTCAATGAGTTTGGCTGTTTTAGAAATGCGGATTTGACCACTTTCAGGGTGCTTTGCAATGACAGCAAGATTTTCATCATCAAAATTGGTTTGATGTGGGAAGAGAGAAGCGGTATGACCATCAGTTCCCATACCTAAAATGATCCAATCAAAAACACCGTTTGAAATGACCGCACTTAATTCTTCTTCGAAGCGTTTTAGTTCAACGTGCGGTTCATTTTCGCCACGAATTCTGTGGATGTTTTCCGTTGGAATTTGAATGTGATCAAACAAGAGTTTTTGCACTTCACCATAGTTGCTTTCTGAATCGGTTGGTGGAACCATACGATCATCACCCCACCAAAAATGCAGATTTTCCCAGTTAATTTGTTCGGCATAAGGCGCTTTGGCTAAGGTTTTGAATAACAGCTTAGGTGTTGAACCGCCAGAAAGAGAAATATGCACAGGGTGATTTAATTGACTATAAATCACAAATTCTTGGGCGATCTTTTCAACAGCGTGTTGAGCTGTTGGGAAGGTAATGGTGTTCATGTTTGTTTCTCTATTATTCGGTGATAAGCCTTCTTCTATTTATTGAAGAAGGCGAGATATTAATGATTAGACCTTTTTCTTCATTTTACCGCTTGGTTTACGCCATACGCGACCACTTTTCGCAATGAGTTTTTCGGCTGCAATCGGTCCCCAAGTGCCCGCTTCATATTCGTAAACTCGACCGCCTGCTTCTTTGTAGTCTAAAATTGGCTGAACGAATTTCCATGCAGCATGAACGGCATCAGTACGAGCAAAGAGTGTTGCATCGCCTTTCATCGCATCAAGCAATAGACGTTCATACGCGGTGAGAACTTGTGAGTCTGCTAAATCCGCATAACGGAAATCCATAGACACTTCTTTTGCTTCAAAGCCTGCACCTGGTTTTTTCAAGCCGAAACGCATTGAGATGGATTCATCGGGTTGAATACGGATGATTAATTTATTCTCAGGCGCATTTTGACTGAATACCGGATGTGGTGTAGTTTTAAAGTGAATTACAATTTCCGTCACACGTGCCGGCAAGCGCTTACCTGTACGCACATAGAAAGGCACGCCAGCCCAACGCCAGTTTTCGATTTCACAACGTAAGGCCATAAAGGTTTCAGTGTGAGAGTTAGCCGGAACGCCTTTTTCTTGTAGATAGCCTTTGACTTCTTTGCCATCAATTTCAGCTGCGGTGTATTGACCAAGCACTAAGTTGTGCTCAACGTCATCTTGCGTTAATGGACGTAAAGAATGCATAACTTTGGCAACCTCATCACGCATTGAGTTTGCATTGATAATTGCAGGCGGTTCCATGGCAACCATGGCTAAAACTTGTAATAAGTGGTTTTGGAACATATCACGCATTGCACCGGAGCCATCATAATAGCCGCCACGTTCTTCCACGCCAATCGCTTCAGCGCCAGTAATTTCCACATAATCAATGAAATTGCGGTTCCAAAGCGGCTCGAACCAACCATTTGAGAAACGTAAAACAAGTAGGTTTTGCACGGTTTCTTTACCAAGATAATGGTCGATACGGTAGATTTGATGTTCTTCAAAAAAACGATGAATTTGGACGTCGAGTTCTTGTGCTGTTTTTTCATCGTAACCAAAAGGTTTTTCGACAATAATCCGTTTCCAGCCGTCTTCTTCGGTGTTTAAACCATGCGCAGCAAGACATTCAGGAATTACACCATATAAGCTTGGCGGGGTGGACATGTAATAAAGTGTGTTGCCGTTTGTTTGATATTTGTTATGTAATTCGTCCAAACGAGGTACTAGCTTGCCATAATCAGCCGCATCTGATGTATTTACCGCTTGATAATAGAGATGACTACAGAATTCTTCGAGCGTTTCCGGTGTTGTATCTTCTGTTTGAAGAAGTGCTTCGCGCATTTTTTCACGGAAAGTGTCATCGTTTAATTCTGTACGAGCAACACCCAATACAGAAAATTGGTTTAAACGCCCAAATTTGAAAAGATTATAAAGTGCTGGAATGAGTTTACGGTGAGTCAAATCACCGGAAGCACCAAAAATTACGATACAGTTATTATTCGTTTGCATATTATTCCTTATTGTTTCGAGTAGTGTTTTTAAATAATGCAATATATTACTGCACTTTACCAATCGAACCAATCAATTAAATTGAAAGACAGATGCCCAATTTTGTGTATTATCTGACACCATCACAAAGTTTGGATTAATTAAACTTTCACGCTGGTTATAGGTGAGTGGCTGAAAGTGTGGATCGAAAATTCCACCATTGATTTCAGCTAATAAAATTTCAGCGCCTGCCGTATCCCATTCGCCGGTTTTGCCGAGGCGAATATAGCAATCAACCGCGCCTTCTGCGACTAAACCGCTTTTTAAGCTACTCGAACCGACCACCGTAAATTCGCATGCCAAATTCTTTGCTAAAATTGACCGCACTTTTTCTTGTGAGGTAGTGGCGCCTACGGCGATTTTTAACGGTTTGGTGAGATCGATTTTTCTGGGTTGTAAGGCTTTTATTTCTTTGTCGCTTTGCTTGAATGCTCCAAAAGCCTTCATGGCGTAATAGGTGATATTTAAAATAGGGAAGTGAATGACCCCCAGTACAGGTTGATGATTTTGTACGAGTGTAATCAAAACGGAAAATTGATCCGTGCGATCAATAAATTGCTGTGTGCCATCAAGGGGATCGATCAACCAATAGGTTTGCCAAGTTTGGCGTTGTTCAAAGGGAATATTGCAGTTTTCCTCTGAAAGAACAGGAATATCGGGGAAAAGTGCGGTCAGTTTTTCAATTAAAAACTGGCTGACAAATAAATCCGCCTCTGTAACAGGGGTGTTATCCGATTTGGTTTGTATTGCCACATCCTGTTGGTAAAAACGAGCCAAATGTTTTCCCGCTTCATTGGCAAGCATACGGACTTGATCGAGAAGAGATTGAGATAATTGCATATTTATTCTCTACTTTGATTTCGGTAATAACAAGGAGAGGAAAATTGTCGTATAGATTGCCATGATAGCAGAGCCGCCTAAGATGAAGGATATACGGTCAGTGAGATATTTCGTATTTGGTGCGATCACAACATTACCGATACTCCAATAAACAAAAATAATGATAAATGAAAAAAGGAGAATTTTTTTCCAATGATGGCGTAGATAGCCTCGGCACTTGGCAAAGTAAGCATTGATTATCGCCGGAACAGTGAGAGGCCAAAATGTCAAAAAGAAACCAAATAACGCAGAGTCGAAATAACCTTCTCTGTAGTCGTCTAGTTCGAAAACGACATAAGCGATAACACTGCCAATCAGTTGGGTAAGCAATGGGAAGAGAATAATCGCTTTCAAATAAGGGGATTGTATAGACACCTTAAACTCCTAGAAAAATAGGCTATCCGAGGACAGCCTATTTTAACCCATTATTTCGATTTCTTCGCACGTAATACACGAGAAACGAAAATAAAGATACCAAAGATAAATACGGCAAGACCAAGTAATTCGCCCATATTATCCCAATTTTCTAATCCTAAAGCTAATGGATCTTCAGAACCACCTGATGTGATAGATGCTGCGATAATGAAGGCTAAGATTACGCCCATCAAGCTTTCACCCACAATTAAACCAGCCGCGAAAAGTGTGCCGAAACGTTCTGCTTTTTTCTCCACTTCTGTATCGTTAGTGCGTTTTGCATAGCTCTTAATATTGCGTGTGATAAGCCATGCCATTACTGCACCTACAACAACCGGCATATTGATTGATGGTGGAAGGTAGATACCAATCCCCACCGCTAATACTGGCAGGGCAAAGCGGCTGTCGCTGGCTTTACGCATAAATGCATCTACAATAATCAACACAATACCCAAACCTACACCAGTTAAAATATAAGTCCATTCTAAATGGTTGGTGAAAATACCTTGTGAGATAGTGGTCATAAGAGTGGCTTGTGGCGCTGAAAGCGCTTGTGCAGGGTCCATATCTGGACGTGGTAATGCACCCGTGAAACCATAAGCGTGGTATAAAATTTCTAATACCGGTGCAATCACTAATGCACCAACGAAACAACCAATGATTAACGCAACCTGTTGTCTCCAAGGTGTTGCTTCAACTAAAAGACCGGTTTTTAAGTCTTGTAAGTTATCGTTTGAAATAGTTGCCGTGGTTAATACGATAGATGCGGTGAACAAGGTCAATGCGGTTAAGAATTTTTGACCGTCTGCCGTTTCAAATAAGCCACTGCTTTTACCGATGGTCACTAAAACAAGTGAAATTACGATAACGGAAATAATCCCGATACCAGAAATAGGGCTAGAAGATGAGCCCACAAGTCCAGCCATATAACCAGACGCGGCTGCAACTAAGAAACCAATTAACACCGCAAGCAGAGTACAAACCACCACTAATAACACAGCAAGCTCAGCAGAAATTGGTGCCGCTGCAACGAAGTGATATAAGGAAATCACGATTAATACGACAGTCGCCAATAAAATATAAATAATGGTTTTTGGCGATAAGTCGATATCAATACGATGTTCTGATTCAGCTTGTGAGCCTTTTAACATACGGAAAGAATGAACCATCCCTTCAATCATTGGTTTGAAAAGGATTAATAATGTCCAAATCGCTGCAATACCGATAGTACCCACACCGATAAAGCGAACTTTGGTTTTCCATTCAGTCATTGCGAAGCTCACGATTGACGCGTCGGTTGGCATATCACCCGTTGCGGTGAAATAAGGTACAGCCACACCCCAAGCGAGGAATGTACCGAATAACATCGCAAGACCGCCCACGATACCGATTAAGTAACCCGCACCGACTAATGCAAGAGAGAACCCCATCGGTAATTGGAAAACGGCTTTACCGTTAGAGAACCATGCACTTGCGCTGTCAGACATGACACGTAATGCATTGGTTAGGAACGCAACAGTCCCTGCAAAAATACCGCCATAAGCAATATCTTTTACACCGCTGTCACTTTCGTCATTATTGCCTGCTTTTAAGATTTCGGCTGCAGCCACACCTTCAGGGTAAGGTAAGTCGCTGTTTACCACCATTGCACGACGTAATGGAATAGTGAATAGTACGCCCAACGTACCACCAGAGGCACAGATAAGCACAGTTTGCCAGAATGGGAACTCTTGCCAGTAACCCATCATTAATAGGCCTGGAAGCACGAAAATAACAGAAGACAATGTCCCCGCTGATGAAGCTTGGGTTTGCACCATGTTATTTTCTAAGATACTGGAATCCTTGAAGAATTTTAAAATTGCCATAGAAATTACGGCAGCTGGAATGGAGGAGGCAAATGTCATCCCCACTTTAAGACCCAAATAAACGTTAGATGCAGTGAAGATCACTGTAATTAACGCCCCAAGGAACATTCCTCGGAAGGTCAATTCTTTTAAATTATCATGAGACATAAATTTTCCTATTTATTTTGAAAAATGACTATACATTCTCAAAAAAAGAATAATTATTCAAGTTTTATTTAAAGTTAATCGCTTGCGATTAGAATTTATCTAAATTTTTTCGATTTATTTACGTTTTTTTAAATAATCTCGTAAGGTATAAAGTGCGGTTAAGTTTCTTGCCTCATTAAATTCGTCACTTATCAACAGGGCATCAAGTTGAGATAAAGGGTAACGAACTACTTCTAGAGGTTCGGGTTCATCCCCTTCCAGTTGATTTGGGTATATATCTTCACCCAATAAAACGTGCATTTTATGACCCATGATTTGTGGATTGATCTTCATCGTGCGTAAAAACGTCCATTTTTTTGCCCCAAAGCCAATTTCTTCCTGTAATTCGCGATTTGCGCTTTGTTCGGGCGTTTCTCCCGTATCCATTCCACCTTTTACAAAACCGAGTTCATATTGTTCCGTTCCAACAGCATATTCGCGGACCAGGAGGAGATCCTCTCCATCAATTGCAATCACCATGACAGAATCGCGATTAAAAGGGCGGAAACGTTCATAAGTGCGGTCAATGCCATTAGAGAATTTGAGTTCGACAGCTTGAATTTCAAACAAACGGGATTTTGCCACCGTGGAAAGGGAGAGAATGTGTGGAAGTTGTTTTTTCATGATATTAGCCCTATTATCTTGTTATTGGCTCATCATACGCAAAGTGAGAGAAATAGGAAGAGTTATGGCTGAAAATAACGAAGTACGATTAGATAAATGGCTTTGGGCGGCACGTTTTTACAAAACCCGTAGCATTGCGAAAGCGATGATTGAAGGGGGCAAAGTCCATTACAATGGCCAACGTGCCAAGGTGAGTAAAAATGTAGAAATCGGTGCCATGATTAAACTCCGTCAGGGCAACGATGAAAAAGAAATTGAAGTGATTGCGTTGAGTGACCAACGTCGTGGTGCTCCTGAAGCACAATTGCTTTACCAAGAAACGGCTCAGAGTGTGAAAAAACGCGAAGAAATGGCATGGGCAAGAAAAAATAATGCACTTTCGATGCCACATCCTGATCGTCGCCCAAACAAAAAAGAACGCCGAGATTTATTGAAATTTAAACATCAAGATGAGTTCTAGAAAATTAAAGTGCGGTCAAAGTTGACCGCACTTTGTGTATTAATGGTTTTTGTGGCTTGTACTGTACAGAATTTTGTCGGTATAGGCCATTGCAACCGCTGAAATCAAGAAAGTAAGATGAATAATCACTTCCCACATAATTGTTTTTTCAGGAAGTTTTGAGGCATTCACAAAGGTTTGCAATAAGTAGATAGACGAAATACTGATAATTGACATAGAAAGTTTGACTTTCAGCACAGTTGCATTCACATGGTTCAACCATTCAGGTTGATCCGGATGATTTTTCGTGCCTAGTTTTGAGACGAAAATCTCATAACCGCCTAATGTTACCATGACTAATAAGTTAGCAATCATCACCACATCAACGAGATTGAAGACGGCGAGCATAGTAGTTTTCGCATCCATTTCATCAAGATTGATGATGAGATACCACAAGTCTTTCATAAACTTGTAGGCATAGATGCCTTGTACAACAATTAAGCCTAAATAAATAGGCACTTGTAACCAACGGCTTGCAAAAATTGTTTTGCTTAGAAAAGTGGCTTGTTCATTATATTTTGCACATGGTTCCGTGATTTCTTTTTGTTCTGTCGCCATAAAATTCCCCACAAATAAAAAATTCAAATAAATAAGTGGCAAGAAAATAGCCGATTTTAAAGAAAAACTCAACAGGTATGCTTTATTTTACCCCATTCTCGGTAGTGATAAGAGATAGGCGCGTTAAATCCACGTCATTATTGAGTAATTCAACGTTTGGCATGCTCTTATTAGCCTTTGCTGACAAGTCTTTAAAGCGTTCCACTTTTCCCACTAGACCTTGTTGTCCCACAAGGGCGGTGACGGTGCTGTTGTATTGATTACTCACAGTAGAAAGGGTATTGCCCAGTTTGTTTAAACGTTCTGCCACCAAGCAAATCTGGTTGTAAATTTCACCTGCTTTTTCTGCGATTTCTTTGGCTTCGGCGTTGCCGCGTTCGATACGCCATAAATTCGCCACCGTGCGTAAAATTGGCATGAGGGTCGTGTGTGACACCATAATGACATTTTTCTCGTAGCCATAATTAAACAGACTTGGGTCTAATTTTAAGGCTTCAATATAAGCGGGTTCCACGGCAATGAACATCAAGACAAAATTAGGGCTACGCATGCCAATTAAATTGCTGTAATCCTTGCGGTGCAAGTCATCAATGTGATTTTTCAGGGCTTTAATATGCTCCCTTAGTAAACGCTCACGTTCGAATTCATCCTCCGAATTGACCGCACTTTCGTAAGCATTCAATGACATTTTGCTATCAATGATGATGTTTTTCTCATCGGGCAGATTAAGCACAAAATCAGGATAGTTTCGACCGCCTTGTTCATCTTTAAAATGGGCCTGCGCACTGTAATGCACGTTTTCAATCAAGCCAGCCAATTGAAGTGCGCGTTCAAGTTGCACTTCTCCCCAGTTGCCTAAGGTTTTCTTTTCCCCTTTTAGCGCAGAAGTTAAATTATTGGCCTCTTGTGACATATTTAAGCCAATTTCCAATACCTTTTTGATTTCCGCTTCTAAGCCTGCATTACCTTTTACGGATTCCGAATGGATTTCATTGACTCGTTTTTGGAAGCCTTCGATTTGTTCACGGAAAGGCTTCAACAAGGTTTCCAATGCGGTTTGATTAGTTTGATTAAAGGATTGGCTTTTTTCTTCCAAAATGCGGTTGGCCAGATTTTGGAATTCCACGCCTAGCTGTTGTTTGGATTGCTCAATATGCTGTTGCTGTTCGGCAAAATGCTTTTCTTTTTCGGAAAGCGTGGTTTTGAGCTCCGTTAATTCCTGTGAAAGTGCGGTCAATTTTTCCTGTGTTTTTTGCTGCTCTTGTTCTTTTCTAAGTACATTTTCTTGCGCTTGTTGTAATTGACCTTGCAAGCTTTCAGCTTGTGCAGAAGCGATCCCAAAGCGTTCTTTTAATGCGGTGATTTGCCCGCCAATTTGATCGTGTCGGAGCTGTTCTTCATCCAATTCTTTTTCTAAATATTGGATTTTTTCATCACGTTCATTAAGGCGAGTTTGCAAACCTTCCGCATGAGTTTGAGCTTTAACAGCTTGTTGTTCTAGCTGATTTTTGACCGCACTTAAGGAGTCAAAACGCTCAGCCAATTGATTGTAATCGCCGATAGTTTTATTGAGATCTTGTTGTAATTCTTGCGTATCTCGTTTGCTACGGCTTAATAGAAAAAGCATCACAATACTGATAAAAACCAGCACGGCAATGATAATTAAATATTGATTAGACGTGAGTTCTGACATAAATAGGCTCCTAGACATGCAAAAATTTTAGCATATTCCCAGAAACTTTTTAAAAATTAAGAGGATTTTCACTAGATAAGAAAAGTGCGGTCAAAAATAACCGCACTTTTTAGGAAGATTAGTAGTTTGAGTTAATCAATACTTCTTCACCGTAGCCACCAAGGGTTGGCATTGGTTGGTAAGTGGAGTTAGCAGCACGCATTAAACGAATACCACGAATACCCGCTTCTTTTGCGGCTAGGATATCGTCATCGCTGTCACCATAGTGAATACTCACTTTGTGCTCAATAATACCCGGTGTTTTGTTATATTTAGTAGGAAGCTTGCGGCCGCCCATAAATTCTACTGGGTGCATATTTTTAATATTAAAGGCTTTTTGTAACACAGGTGTCACACCATCTTTATCACCCGCTGTACGACCGGTAATAAAATAAATTTGGTCACCACGTGCTTGGTGCATATTAATTAAATCCACCGCAATTTGTTTTGGAATGGAATATTGGTCACAACCTGCATTCACTTCATTCCAGAAATCTTGATTTTTTAAGTAATCATTTTTACCTGGAGAGTATTTTTCTTGGCCGTGATAGAAACAAGGGCTACTGAAAAGTACAGTATCGTCAATGTCGAAGCTCACATTAATTGGTGCTTTGCCTTCCAATTCTTTTTTCAACTGCTCAACAGAGATCCAGTGAATTGGTTTTTGCTCAGTCATTTCACGAGCATTCGTACCTTGTTCAGTGTAAGGTTCTTTGTTTGATGCAAAAGTAGAGACTGCGCTTGCCGCTAAAATGGCAATGGCAGAAAGTTTAAGTAAATTTTTCATGGTTTCCTCATTAAGTAGTTTGTTTACTTGTAACAAATCATATTCCTTTAAAATATGGGTGTGAAATAATAGCAATCGTTTGCTATTTAAAAAAGTGATCTTTGTCACATTTTTTTGAGATGATTGTTTAATAAAGCATCAAAGAAAAATTTCCCCTTGAATTTGGTGAAATCGATCGCCATATAACGAATAACTTTTCTTAAAAGAAGGATAAAAAGAATGACAACAATTGTAAGCGTACGTCGTAATGGCCAAGTAGTTGTTGGGGGCGATGGACAGGTTTCACTAGGCAATACAGTGATGAAGGGGAATGCCCGCAAAGTACGCCGTTTATATAATGGCAAAGTTCTAGCCGGTTTCGCAGGCGGCACAGCTGATGCGTTCACTTTATTTGAATTATTTGAGCGTAAATTAGAAATGCATCAAGGGCATTTGTTAAAAGCTGCGGTGGAATTAGCCAAAGATTGGCGAACCGATCGTGCGTTACGCAAATTAGAAGCGATGCTGATTGTGGCGGATGAAAAAGAAAGTTTAATCATTACCGGTATTGGTGATGTGGTGCAACCGGAAGCCGATCAGATTTTAGCGATTGGTTCTGGCGGTAATTATGCGTTGTCGGCAGCTCGTGCGTTGGTGGAAAATACTGATTTATCAGCACGTGAAATTGTTGAGAAGTCTTTAAAAATTGCCGGTGATATTTGCGTGTTTACCAATACAAATTTCACTATCGAAGAATTACCGAATAAATAAGGAAAAATTATGTCTGAAATGACCCCTCGTGAAATTGTTTCCGAACTAGATCAACATATTATCGGCCAAAAAGAGGCGAAAAGAGCGGTTGCTATCGCATTACGTAACCGTTGGAGAAGAATGCAGTTGCAAGAGCCACTTCGTCATGAAGTGACCCCTAAAAATATTTTAATGATTGGGCCAACGGGTGTGGGTAAAACCGAGATTGCACGCCGTCTTGCAAAATTAGCCAATGCACCGTTCATTAAAGTGGAAGCGACTAAGTTCACCGAAGTGGGCTATGTGGGGAAAGAAGTGGACTCCATTATCCGTGATTTAACGGACAGTGCGATGAAATTGGTTCGCCAACAAGAAATTGCGAAAAATCGTGCGAAAGCAGAAGATGCGGCGGAAGATCGTATTTTAGATGCATTACTACCACCACCAAAAAATCAATGGGGTGAAGTGGAAAACCACGACACCAACAGCAGTACTCGCCAAGCTTTCCGTAAAAAATTACGTGAAGGTCAATTAGACGATAAAGAAATCGAAATTGATGTGTCTGCGGGCGTGTCAATGGGCGTGGAAATCATGGCACCTCCAGGTATGGAAGAAATGACCAATCAGTTGCAATCCATGTTCCAAAGCCTGGGTTCGGATAAAACCAAAAAACGCAAAATGAAAATTAAGGATGCGTTAAAAACCTTAATTGACGATGAAGCAGCAAAATTGATTAATCCGGAAGAATTAAAACAAAAAGCCATTGATGCAGTTGAGCAAAACGGTATCGTGTTTATTGATGAGATTGACAAGATTTGTAAAAAAGGCGAATACAGTGGTGCGGATGTTTCTCGTGAAGGTGTGCAACGTGACTTATTACCGTTAGTGGAAGGTTCAACGGTGAATACCAAACACGGAATGGTGAAAACCGATCATATTCTCTTTATTGCATCAGGTGCATTCCAAGTGGCGCGTCCATCGGATTTAATCCCAGAGTTGCAAGGTCGTTTGCCGATTCGTGTTGAATTATCAGCATTAACAGCAGAAGATTTCGAGCGTATTCTAACTGAGCCAAATGCGTCTTTAACCGAACAATATAAAGCGCTTATGGCAACAGAAGGCGTGAGCATTGAGTTTACACAAGATGCGATTAAGAAAATTGCTGAAGCAGCTTTCCGTGTGAATGAGAAAACGGAGAATATCGGCGCAAGACGTTTACATACTGTTATGGAACGTTTAATGGATAAAATTTCATTTGATGCGAGCGATATGAACGGACAAACCGTAAATATTGATGCGGCCTATGTGATTGAGGCATTAGGCGAAGTGATTGAGAATGAAGATTTAAGTCGATTCATTCTGTAATGAAAGTTTAGATAAAGAAAAAGTGCGGTTATTTTTAACCACACTTTTTTTGTCTCTAGTTTTATCTCTAGATTAAGATTAGTGACCGCCGCAACCACAGCCGCCATGACCGTGTCCGTGATCATGATCGTGTTTATGACCACCGCCACAGCAACCGCCGTGTCCATGATCGTGATCATGGTCATGGTGGTGATGACCGTGACCGCCACAACCGCAGCCGTGACCACCTTCATCATCGTGATGATGGTGATGATCGTGTGCACCATGTACGTGACCGTGAGCAATTTCTTCTAATGTTGCTTCACGAATACCAACAACTTCAACAGTGAAGTGTAATTCTTGACCCGCTAACATGTGGTTACCATCAACCACCACTTCATCGCCATCCACTTCAGTGATCACAACAGGAACAGGGCCAATATCTGTGTCAGCTAAGAAACGCATACCAACCACCACTTCATCTACACCTTGGAATACCTCTTTTGGTACACGTTGAACCATGTTTTCATTGTATTCGCCGTAGCCTTCTTCAGGTTGAACACGCACTTCAAATTTGTCGCCAACTTCTTTACCTTCTAAGGCATTTTCAAGACCAATGATTAAGTTATTGTGGCCTTGTAAATATTCTAATGGTTGATTTGCTGGTGCTTCATCAACTAATACACCGTCTTGAGTACGTACTTGGTAAGCGATACTCACAACCGTATTTTTTGCTACTTTCATATTGTTTTCCTTATTAAAAAAATCGTCGTTCATTGTATAGAAAATTATTCTTTAAGCAATGCAATTCGCGCATTCACACTGACTTTAATTTTCTCTTTGCCACTTTGAGTGTAAGTTTCATCTTTCTCACTCGAGTATAAACTTTTAGAGCTTAGTTCGGCTGCGGCATAAGGGCGGAAATCAGCGACTGAATCATTAGCTGAGGAAATTTCAAGGTTCTGTATGCGATAATCTTTCATCTGCAAGGATTCTTGAATTAAGACTGCTTTATCTTTAAGTTTTGCTAAAGCTTCTTTGGTTAATTCATTTTCTAAACTACTTAATTTTTCACGAGAAACAGAGGCATTGACCTGAGCAATGGCCAGTACGCCATCTAGTTCATTTACTAATTTCGATAAGGCTTGAGAGTCTTTACTTTCTAAGGTTAATTCTGCACTCGCAATCCAACCTTGCTGTTTGCCTTTATTATCGTAACGAACCATGGTATTACGAGAATTATTAGTAATTTCGACCGAGCTCTGTGCTTTCGCTAATTCAATGGCTTTATTCATTTTTTCCGCCATGGTTTTATTGAGCGCGGATAAATCATTGCCTTCCGCTTGGTAAAAAAGGGAGATTTGCAATAAATCACGTTCTACTTCTTTTTCTGCTTCAACACTAAAGCTGACATCCGTTGGTTGATGAGATACGGGTTCTGCAGCAAAAGAAGTGATAGGTAAGGCAAGTAATGCTAAAGAAAGTGCTTTAAGTTTCATTTTTTCATTCCTATTTGGATAAGATAAAAATTAAGGGCGATTTAACACGCCCTTTGTTATTATTAATGTAAACGTTCGCTGTCGTCTTCGACATCTTCATCGTCAAAAAATTCGCCGTCATCGCCGTATTCATCGTCCTCTGCATTCGGATCTTCAAAATACGTGCCCCAGCCATCATAAATGCCTTTGTATTTTTCGACTAATGGTAAAATTTCTTTTTGTTGTGCATCGATAATTTCAGGCTTTAATTCCACTTCACTGATGATGTCAAAACAGAAAATGACCTTGCCATTTTCATCTTCAAATTCTTCTGCTTCTGACACTTCATAGCCCGCTTTGAAAGCATCTACGGCAATTTTTTCTAAAGTATCAAAATCATAATGAGCGATGTGATGTTCGATGATATAAAGCGCATCCGGATCGCTGCCGTCATTTAATAAATCCGTAATGATTTCGCGGGTTTCTTCTTGAAGTTCGTTAAAGTTCGTCATAAGGTATTCCTTTTGTCAGAAAAAGTGCGGTCATTGTAGGGGATAAAGATGAAAATGTCGCTAAAAATTTATGCTCATTTCAGTTTGCCTTGAGGGGGCGGAAAGGTTAAAATTCTGCGCGAATAAATTGTGCTTAACATGCCCAGCTGATCACGCTATTTATTGCAGCGAAAAAAGTTGGGCTTTCTTATTTTAGAACGAAAAAAAATGGTCAAACATCTCCCTTATTTCACCTTAAAAACACCGCCAAAAACAACCGCACTTTTAAAGCAAGCGTTCGCTGATTTTATTGTGAAAGAAGATCTGGGCTATGAAATGTCAGGCGAAGGCGAATTTGTGGCGGTAAAAATCCGTAAAACGGATTGCAATACATTGTTTGTGGGCGAAAAACTTGCCAAATTTGCGGACATTTCTGATCGAAATATGGGTTATGCGGGTTTGAAAGATCGTCATGGTATTACAGAGCAATGGTTTTGTTTGCAAATGCCGGGGAAAGAAACGCCTGATTTTAGCCAATTTCAATTAGAAGGCGTCAAGATTTTAGACGTCACGCGCCATAATCGTAAAATTCGCACGGGCAGTCTTCAAGGGAATGCTTTTGAGATTTTATTGCGCGGAGCAAAAGAAAGTGATGAATTAAATGAGCGCTTAAATTTTGTGGCGAAATACGGTTTCCCTAACTACTTCACCGAACAACGTTTTGGACGCGACGGCCATAATCTGACTCAAGCGATTCGTTGGGCGAAAGGGGAGATTAAGGTCAAAGATCGTAAAAAACGCAGTTTTTACCTTTCAGCGGCTCGTAGCGAAATTTTTAATTTAGTTGTGGCAGAACGAATTGAACAAAATGTGGCAGATCAGGTTCTAAGAGATGATATTGTGCAATTAAACGGATCGCACAGTTGGTTTAAGGCCGATGAAAATGAAGATTTAGCGGTTTTACAGCAACGTTTGAACGAGCAAGATATTTTGCTCACCGCGCCTTTAATTGGCGAAGAAAATTTATCTGCAAGTGCGGTTGAAAATCAAGTGGTTTTAGAACACCAGGTTTTCCGAGAATTAATGAAACAAGAAAGAATGAAAGCTGCTCGCCGCCCTTTATTGATGCAGGCAAAAGATTTCCATTGGATGTTTGTTGAAGAAGGATTGAAGCTTTCATTTTATTTGCCGGCAGGGAGTTATGCCACTGCATTGGTGCGAGAGTTAGTGAATATTAAGGAAGAAGAATAATGCGAATTTTAGTCAGCAATGATGACGGTTTTCACGCCGAAGGGATTCAAGTTTTAGCAAAAGAATTACGAAAAATTGCCGATGTGGTGATCGTCGCACCGGATCGGAATCGCAGCGCAGCATCAAGCTCATTAACACTTGTTGAGCCGCTTCGCCCGCGTCATTTAGACAGTGGTGATTATTGCGTAAATGGCACACCGGCTGATTGTGTGCATTTGGCATTAAACGGTTTTTTATCTGGACAAGTTGATCTCGTCGTATCTGGTATTAATGCAGGTTGTAATATGGGGGATGATACGATTTATTCCGGTACCTTGGCTGCAGCATTAGAAGGGCGTCATTTAGGATTGCCAGCCATTGCTGTCTCTTTAGATGGTCGTCAGCATTATGAAACAGCCGCTCGTGTGGTGTGTGATTTAATTCCGAAATTACATCCTCAATTATTGAATAAACGCGAAGTGATCAATATCAATGTACCAGACTTGCCCTACGAAGAACTTAAAGGCATTAAGGTGTGTCATTTAGGCTATCGCACATCTGCAGCTGAAGTGATTAAACAAGAAGATCCTCGTGGCGAAAATATCTATTGGATTGGTCCGTCAGGCTTGCCTGAATATGATGGTGAAGGTACAGATTTCCATGCGGTAAAAAATGGTTATGTTTCCATTACACCAATTCAAGCCGATCTTACGGCTCATCAGTCAATTGCTGCTTTACAAGATTGGCTGGAAAGTGAATAATGTGCCATTTTGAAACGAATTTTTCCCCATTGAACCCATGAAGGATAAGTGAATGAATATTTTTGGTGCGATGTACGATAAAACGATGCAATGGTCAAAACATCGCTTTGCTGTGTTTTGGCTATCCTTTGTGAGTTTTATTGAGGCTATTTTCTTTCCAATTCCACCCGATGTGATGTTGATTCCAATGTCAATGTCAAAACCGAAAAGTGCATTTCGTTTTGCACTTTATACCACGATTGCTTCGGTTGTCGGTGGAATGATTGGTTATGCTATCGGCTATTATGCCTTTGATTGGGTTCAAGGTTATATTCAACAATGGGGCTACCAAGCTGCTTGGGAACAAGCTATGGCGTGGTTTAAAGAATGGGGCGTGTTAGTCGTCTTTGTTGCCGGTTTTAGCCCGATTCCTTATAAAATTTTCACCATTTGCGCAGGTGTAATGCAAATGGTATTTATCCCCTTTGTGATTACCGCATTTGTGTCGCGTTTTGCTCGTTTTATTTTAGTGGCAAAACTCGCCGCATGGGGCGGAGAAAAATTCGCCGCGAAATTACGTAAATCCATTGAAATCATTGGTTGGAGTGTCGTTGCTTTAGCTGTGATTATTTATATTATTTTAAAATAACAGGATGACCTTTTTTATGAATAAATTACTCTTAATTATCTCGAGTGCATTGCTGATTTCAGCTTGTACGGGAGAACCAAAAAAACAAGATCCCGATGCATTGCCAGATGGTATTATGCAACCAGTAGAAGGAACGGGAGCGGTTGCCGGTGGTAGCTTTATGCCGGAAATTGAAAAGAATTCGATGCCAAATCAAATGAAATAAATTTAATGTTAAAGGAAGAATAAATGAAAAAATCGTTTTTATTGCTCCCTGTGAGTATCGCTATTTTAACGGCTTGTAGTTCAAATAGCCCTGCGCCAATCGAAAATGTGGATGGCACACTTTCTCCAGGTGTAATGCAGCCTGTTGATAATAACTCTAGCGGAACATGGCAGCCAGAAATACAACAAAATACCATGCCAAGTACAATGGGTAGCAGCGTGCCAACGGGAACTCAAACACCACAACCAAGTTTCCAACCAACTTACCAACCGGTACAACAGCCAGCAGCGACTCAACCACAGCCTGCTCCAGCACCGGTTCAACCACAAACTAAAACGGTAACTAAAACAGTTTCTGATTGTACCAACTCAGGTGCAATTAACGTGCCGCGTAATCCAAATACCAATGCACCGGATTACAGCCAAATTCAAAAAGGTTCATACAAAGGAAATACCTATAAAGTAAACAAAGGCGATACCATGTTCTTAATCGCTTACTTAGCGGGTATGGACGTAAAAGATTTGGCGAGCATGAACAATATGAAAGAACCTTACAGCTTAAGCGTGGGTCAAACATTAAAAATTTCAAATTGTTCAACTAAAACAATTACCACAACGGTTCCAGTGAAAACCACCGCACCAGCAGCCCCTGCTGAGCCAGAAGTGACTTATACACCAGGTGCAAACGGTACGCAAATTGGTTCTGATGGTTCGGTAATTGGTCCAATTAAAGCAGGTGTTGCTACAGGTGGCGCATCAACACCAGCGTTTTCCAATAATACACCTAGCACACCGGTGACAACGACAACGCAAGTGGAAACCACAAACAATACACCAGTTAATGCGAACGTTGTGGCACCAGTTGCATCAAATGTGGCATGGCAATGGCCAACACAAGGTAACGTAATCCAAGGTTTCTCTAACTCTGATGGTGGTAACAAAGGGATTGATATCAGTGGTTCTCGTGGACAAGCAGTTAAAGCTGCCGCGAGTGGTCGTGTAGTGTATGCGGGTAACGCATTACGAGGCTATGGTAACTTAATCATCATCAAACATAATGATGATTTCTTAAGTGCTTATGCACACAATGACAAGATCTTAGTTAGCGATCAACAAGAAGTGAAAGCAGGTCAAGAGATTGCGAAAATGGGTAGCACAGGAACCAATGCTGTGAAACTTCACTTCGAGATCCGTTATAAAGGTAAATCTGTCGATCCAGTTAGATACTTACCGAGAAGATAATCTTTTCTCAGAAAAAAGTGCGGTTAAAAATGACCGCACTTTTTGTTATACTCTCACCAATTTTTTCTCAATGCTTAGAATCTAAGGTTAATTCAATGCGTACAAGTCAATATTTATTCTCAACATTAAAAGAAACTCCAGCTGAAGCGGCTATTGTGAGCCATCAATTAATGCTTCGTGCGGGTATGATTCGCCCTCTTGCTTCAGGTCTTTATAACTGGATGCCAACAGGCTGGCGTGTGCTCCGTAAAGTAGAAAAAATCATTCGTGAAGAAATGGATAAAAGCGGCGCACTTGAAATCAAAATGCCAGTCGTGCAACCAGCAGAATTATGGGAAGAATCAGGTCGTTGGGAACAATATGGTCCAGAATTACTTCGTTTTGAGGATCGTGGAAACCGTAACTTTGTATTAGGTCCAACACACGAAGAAGTGATCACGGATTTAGTTCGTCGCGAAGTGTCATCATACAGACAACTTCCGATCAATTTATACCAAATTCAAACCAAATTCCGTGATGAAGTACGTCCTCGTTTCGGTGTCATGCGTTCACGTGAATTTATCATGAAAGATGCGTATTCTTTCCATGCGGATCATGCGAGTTTGCAACAAACTTATGATGTGATGTACCAAACTTATAGCAATATTTTTAATCGCTTAGGTTTAGATTTCCGTGCAGTACAAGCGGATACCGGTTCTATTGGTGGTAGCGCCTCACATGAATTCCAAGTATTAGCAAACAGCGGTGAAGATGATGTGATTTTCTCTACGGAATCTGATTACGCAGCAAACATTGAATTAGCAGAAGCGGTGGCGATTGGTGAGCGTGCGGCGCCAACGAAAGCGATGGAATTAGTTGATACTCCAAATGCCAAAACAATTGCTGAGTTAGTGGAACAATTCAATTTGCCAATTGAGAAAACGGTTAAAACCTTAATCGTAAAAGGGGCAAGCGAAGAGCAACCGTTAGTGGCATTAGTCATTCGTGGTGACCATGAATTAAACGAAATCAAAGCGGAAAAATTACCTGAAGTGGCTTCACCATTTGAGTTTGCGGATGAAGCTGTCATTAAAGCAAAAATTGGTGCAGGTGTAGGCTCATTAGGTCCTGTTAATCTCAATATTCCAGTGATTATTGACCGTTCAGTGGCATTAGTGTCTGATTTCAGCGCGGGTGCAAACATTGATGGTAAACATTACTTCAATATTAACTGGGAGCGTGATGTAGCGTTACCAAAAGTGGCGGATATTCGTAACGTAGTAGAAGGTGATCCAAGCCCAGATGGTAAAGGCACCTTATTGATTAAACGTGGTATCGAAGTAGGCCATATTTTCCAATTAGGTAAAAAATACTCAGAAGCGATGAATGCGACTGTTCAAGGTGAAGATGGTCGTCCAATGGTCGTCACCATGGGATGTTACGGTATTGGTGTAACACGTGTGGTGGCTGCTGCGATTGAACAACATTTTGATGATCGCGGTATTGTATGGCCAACAGATGAAATTGCGCCATTCACCGTAGCTGTTGTACCGATGAATATGCATAAATCTGAAAGCGTTCAAGAATATGCTGAAGAATTGTACCGCACTTTACAAGCACAAGGTGTAGAAGTGATCTTTGATGACCGTAAAGAACGCCCAGGTGTGATGTTTGCAGATATGGAACTTATCGGCGTGCCACACATGGTAGTGATTGGTGAGAAAAATCTTGCAAACGGTGAAATCGAATACAAAAATCGTCGCACTGGCGAAAAACAAATGATTGCAAAAGATCAGTTGTTAGATTTCTTGAAAGGACAAATTAAAGCTTAATTGAGTCTTTGATGATTTAAAAAGGAGATTGAGGCACATACTTCAATCTCCTTTTTCATTATCTATTAGTAATTGCTTGAGGTATTAGCAGAAACACCCGTTACAATCGCAATGCCTGCGCTTGCCCCAATTCGTGTAGCACCCGCTTCAATCATTGCGAGTGCGGTTTGAGTATCACGAATACCGCCAGAGGCTTTCACACCGATGTCGCCCACCGTTTTCTTCATTAATGCCACATCTTCTACGGTTGCCCCGCCTTTATTGAAACCCGTTGAGGTTTTAACGAATGCCACACCCAACGCTTTACAGATTTCACAGGCTTTTACGATTTCGTCTTTGGTGAGTAAGCACGTTTCTAAAATCACTTTGAGAGGCACACCATGACAAGTGGTTAATACAGCTTGAATGTCTTCTTTTACGGCATCCCATTTATTTGATTTTATCAAGCCGACATTAATCACCATATCGATTTCACCCGCACCCGCTTTGATGGCTTCTTGGGTTTCAAACGCTTTGACTGAGGATAAGTTGGCGCCAAGAGGGAAACCAACAACCGTACAAATTTTGACGTTTGAGCCAGCGAGTTTTTCTTTGGCTAAAGGAATATAACCTGAATTAATGCAGACGGAATAAAATCCGTATTGAATGGCTTCATCACAGAGTTTAAGAATATCCTGCTCTGTTTTTTCAGCGGTAAGGGCAGTGTGATCAATATATTGTGCTAATTGTTTACTATCCATATTTTTTCTCCTTATGAAATGATGTGGTTATCATAGCAAAATATCTGTAATTTTGACCGCACTTTTCTGATCGATTACAATCCATTTATCCTAGAGCATGAAATTTTATTGTGAAACTGAAGACATTATTAAAAAATGCGATTTCGCTCTTGCTGACGTTGATTATCGTCAGCAGTATTCTCGATTTTATTCGTAAACCCAATATTCCACCTGAAATCAATGCGACGGCACTTTATGATTTACAGGGAAACGCCTTCTTTTTACCCCAATTAGATCAAGCTAAGCCGACGATCATTTATTTCTGGGGAAGTTGGTGTGGTTATTGTCGTTATACTTCGCCAGCGATTAATTCACTTTCAGAAGAAGGCTATCCCGTAGTCTCTGTCGCGCTGCGTTCAGGGTCAAATAAGGACGTGGAAGATTATTTACAAACGCATCACTATCAGTTTACAACGGTGAATGATCCTCAAGGCAAGATTGCGGATCAATGGCAGGTGAATGTGACGCCGACGATTATTATTTTAAATAAAGGAAAAATGGATTTGGCCACAACGGGCTGGACAAGTTACTGGGGCTTAAAAGTGCGGTTGTTTTTCACAGAGTTTTTTGGCTAAGCAGTACAAAATCTATTACAATACACAGACTTATTTTAAAGAGGACAGAATTATGATTATCGTAACAGGTGGCGCCGGTTTTATCGGCAGTAATATCGTTAAAGCATTAAACGATATGGGACGCAAAGATATTTTAGTGGTGGATAACTTAAAAGACGGGACTAAATTCATTAACTTAGTGGATCTTGATATCGCAGATTACTGCGACAAAGAAGACTTTATTGCGTCTATTATTGCTGGCGATGATTTAGGTGAGATTGATGCCGTATTCCATGAAGGCGCTTGCTCTGCGACCACTGAGTGGGACGGTAAATACATCATGCACAATAACTACGAATATTCAAAAGAGTTATTGCATTACTGCTTAGATCGTCAAATTCCGTTCTTGTATGCATCAAGTGCGGCGACTTATGGCGACAAAACGGAATTCCGTGAAGAGCGTGAATTTGAAGGTCCATTGAATGTATACGGTTATTCTAAATTCTTGTTCGACCAATATGTGCGTGAGATTTTACCTGAAGCAAAATCACCAGTATGTGGTTTCCGTTATTTCAACGTGTATGGTCCGCGTGAAGGCCACAAAGGTTCAATGGCGAGCGTGGCATTCCACCTAAATAACCAAATCCTGAAAGGCGAAAATCCAAAATTATTTGCTGGCAGTGAACACTTCCGTCGTGATTTCGTTTATGTAGGTGATGTGGCACAAGTCAACATTTGGTGCTGGCAAAATGGCATCTCGGGTATCTTCAACTGTGGTACCGGCAATGCCGAGTCTTTCGCTGAAGTGGCAAAAGCGGTGATTAAATTCCATGGTAAAGGCGTAGTGGAAACCATTCCATTCCCAGATCATTTGAAATCTCGCTATCAAGAATATACGCAAGCAGATTTAACGAAACTCCGCGCAACGGGCTACGACAAGCCATTTAAAACCGTAGCGGAAGGCGTGGCTGAGTACATGGCGTGGTTAAATAAATAAAAATATTGAACAAATAATGTCGTTCAATACTAGAAAATGAGTAAAGTGCGGTTAAAATTAGTCTTATTTTTAGCCGCACTTTTGTTATAAGGTCAAGCATGAATATTTTAATTATCGGCCCATCTTGGGTCGGCGATATGATGATGTCGCACAGTTTGTATCAACAACTCAAACTGCAATATCCCAATTGCCAAATTGATGTGATGGCACCGAATTGGTGTAAACCGCTTTTAGCCCGTATGCCAGAAGTGCGTCATGCCATTGAAATGCCACTCGGACACGGCAAGTTTGCCTTGTGTGAACGTTATCGTTTAGGTAAGACATTGCGCAATCAATATGATATGGCGATTGTGTTACCAAACTCCTTGAAGTCAGCTTTTATTCCTGCTTTTGCAAAAATTGCTGTGCGCCGTGGTTGGAAAGGCGAAAGTCGTTATTTCTTGCTTAATGATTTACGCAACAACAAACGTGATTATCCTATGATGGTGCAACGTTATGTGGCGTTAGCTTTTGAGCAAAATGTGGTACCGAAAGCGGCTGATATTCCTGTTCTAAAACCTTATTTAACCGTTGATCTCACTCAACAAGCGGAAACCTTAAAAAACTTTGAAAAACAGACCGCACTTTTAGGCGAACGTCCTATTATCGGGTTCTGCCCTGGGGCTGAATTTGGACCAGCTAAACGTTGGCCGCATTATCATTATGCTAAATTGGCCGAAATGCTCATTGAAAAAGGCTATGCGGTAGAATTATTTGGTTCACCAAAAGATGTGGAAGCGGGAGAGCAAATTCGTAATGCCTTGCCAGCAGAACTGCAACCATTCTGTTTGAATTTGGCAGGACAAACTAACTTGAATCAAGCCGTGGATTTAATCGCTAACTGCACAGCAGTGGTGAGCAATGACAGCGGCTTAATGCATATTGCTGCAGCAACGGATCGTCCATTGGTTGCACTTTATGGCCCTACGAGTCCAACTTATACGCCACCATTATCTGATAAAGCCGTGATTATTCGTTTAATTGAAGGCGACTTAATTAAAGTGCGTAAAAGTACAGATAGCTCGGAAGGGTATCATCAAAGTTTGATTGATATTAAACCTGAAAAAGTGGTAGAAAAATTGACCGCACTTTTAGAGGTTTGAGAAAGAGAGAATATAAAATGGAAATTACCTATCAACCCGTATTAGATAAAAATTATACTAAGGCAGTAAAAAAAATAAGTCGTGATATTTATAAGCACAATAAATTTCGTAAGATGATGGGGATTGGTGATTTCTTATTATATTTATTTTGCTTGATACCAAGTCTTTTTATTGCATTTTATATGACGAATTGGGCTGACGTTCTTTATGATTATTATGAGAATATTTTTGCTTATTATGCGGGATATATATTGTTTGCTATCTCAATGTTTTCTTTTTTCTATGCAGTTTTGCTACGACCTTATTTAAATACCAAAGCTTTTCAAAGCCAAGTATATGAGGAAGTTAATAAGGAAAAAAGAACCATACGAATTCAAGAAGATGGTTTATATTCTGAAATAGCTCTCTGCCAAACTTTATATAATTATCGGTACATTCATCATATCGAAAATCATTATGGTTACTTAATGATTCGAGTTGATACGGGCTTGTTTTTCTTAATTCCTCATTCAGCTTTTCAAGATGATGCTCATCGAGAAGCATTTGAAGCCGCTTTACGAGAAAAAATAAAAGCTTACCAAGCAGAGCCTTTAAGTAAATAGAAAAGACCTAACAGGATATGTTAACAATATGAACCCTCTCCGCATACACTTACAATTAATCGGCATGGCCATTTTATGGGGGGCTTCTTGGCCTTGGGGGCGAGTGGTTGCCCAAGCTATGCCGACATTTGTGGCTTCAAGCGTGCGCTTTTTTTTCGCCATTATTCCACTCATGATTTGGTTATATGCGGCAAATCGCTTCAAATATGCTAAACAACTAAAAGCTAATCAGTGGATGGGTTTGTTTGTGACTGCCTTTTTCGGTGTTTTTGCCTATTCCACATTTTTTATCTGGGGGCTGAAATATCTTCCAGCGGGACAAGCGGCCGTTATTGTAGCAACAAACCCAGTTTTCACCACGCTTTTAGCAATTTTTTTGTTTAAAGAAAAATGGAATCGTTGGGTAATACTCGGAATGATTATTGCCATGAGCGGAACATTATTGGCTCTCACAAAAGGGAATTTTTTACAAATGATGGATTCCTTTGGTTTTGGGCAAATATTATTAATTGGTGCACTAATTTGTTGGGTCGTTTACACCTTGTTAGCAAGAAAAGTACTTGCGGGTATTGATTCGCTCACCGCAACCACATTATCTTCCATTTTTGGTTTTTTATTGTTGTTTATAAGTGCTCTATGCGTGGAAAGCTCGGACGATTGGCTGACAGTACTGAATTTATCACAAGGTGAGTGGATAAGTTTACTTGGTCTTGCATTTGGTGCAACGGTATTAGCCTATGCCTGGTATTTTGATGGTGTGAAACACTTAGGGGCGGGCAATGCCTCGGCTTATATTATTCTTGTGCCGATTTTAGGTATTTTATTTTCAGCCGTTTGGTTGAATGAACAAGTGGATTCCTCCTTAATTATTGGCGGCATTTTAGCCGTATCTGGGCTTGGGATTATGCACTGGGGAAGAAGGTTAATTAAATGAAAGTATGCGTGATTAAGACTTCCTCTATGGGGGATGTGATTCATACTTTGCCGGCATTGACTGATGCGCAGCGTGCTATTCCTAATTTATCTATTGATTGGGTGGTGGAAGAGAATTTTGCCGAAATTCCACGTTGGCATTCTGCAGTGAATCAAATTATTCCAATTGCTTTAAGACGTTGGCGAAAATCGCCTTTTTCAGCTCAAACAAAAAATGAGTGGAAATCTTACCGCACTTTATTGCAAGCTAATCAATATGATGCCGTGATTGATGCGCAAGGGCTTTTTAAAAGTGCCTTTTTTGCGACACGCTTAGCCAATGGCGTTAAACATGGTTATGATCGCAAGAGTATCCGTGAGCCGATAGCTTCCTTGTTTTACGATAAAAAATATGCGATATCTTATCAACAACATGCCGTAGAACGTATTCGTCAGCTTTTTGCTCAAGCACTATCTTATCCGTTGTCGACAGAAAAAGGGGATTATGGCATTGCACGTCATTTTATTTCTGCAGATTCTATTGAACCTTACGTGATCTTTTTTCACTCTACAACAAGAGATGAAAAGCATTGGTCAGAACGAGAATGGCGAAATTTAATTGAAAAACTGACCGCACTTTCTATTCAAGTTCGTTTACCTTGGGGGAATGAAAAAGAAAAGGCGAGAGCTGAACGATTAGCCTTAGGCTTGTCTCATGTAGTTGTTTTGCCTAAGCTTTCATTACATGAATTGGCTGACCAAATTGCCAATGCGAAAGCCGTGGTATCGGTAGACACAGGGCTTGCCCACTTGACTGCCGCACTGGATAAACCCAATATTACGCTTTATGGTGCAACAGATCCGACCTTAATTGGCTGTTATGGTCAAAATCAGCATTATTTAACGGCGAATTCAATGGAAAATATTACCTCAGACCAAGTATTTTCTACGCTTAATTTATTAATTAAATAGGCGATAAAATAATCGAATAGGTATTTATCTGAATTGATTTTGGTCAAAATATTGTCTATTTTCTGATAGTTGACAAAATTTAAGGTTGATCATTTAGGTTGTAGTGTATAAACTGCAAAAAGTTCAATTTTTTAATAAACTTCATTAAATAATAGGGAAAGCGTTATGAAAAAAACACTTCTTGCTTTATCTGTAGCTGCATTAGCAGCAGGTTCTGCACAAGCTTATAACTTCCACATTGACCAAACTGGTACAGATGTTGATTTTTATGGTTCTTTACGTGTTAAGTGGGAAAGTACCTCTAATAAAACTAACTATGCAGCGGGTGGTGAAAGCAAAGAGCATATCAACCACGCAGTTGATAACAACGGCTCACGTTTCGGTTTCAAATTAAAACAAAACTTAGGTGGTGATTTCTATGCTTTAGGTCGTGCTGAATGGCGTATGCGTGGTGAAGCACCTTCACAACATGATTTTGACCACGTTTACACTCACCAACTTTATGCTGGTTTTGGCCACAAACAATTCGGTGAATTAACTTACGGTAATATGGTAACTATTACTGATGAAGTAAAACAAACTGACTTAGCAAATACTTACAGCTTGTCTGATGGCTTATTAGATGGTTCTGCACGTCGTGTAACTCAATACGTTTACAACGGTGACTATGGTGATAACAAAGTTAAATTTGGTGCGTACTATGGTGGTTCAAGCAAACGTAGCATGAAAAACCTTGATTTAACAAATAAACGTAAAAATGCTTGGGGTACAGGTCTTATCTTTAACCATGCAATTGATAGTATTCAAAATGTGACCGTAGCAGCAGGTTTCACTCGTGAAATTTCTGAAAATGCTAACAATACATCATACTACCGTAATGCTTATGGATTAGGTTTAGCCTATAACTTCGTTCATACCACTTATGGTTTAGATTTAGAGCGTCAAGTAACTAAAAACCAAGGTGACAAACGTACTAAAAATGAAGTGCGTGCCGTTGTTCGTCAAGGTTTAAACGAAGATTGGAACGTATATGCAATGTATGCATATAAAACAGATAAAGAAGCTGGTGATACAGACAGAACACGCCAATTCATGGTTGGTACTGAATACTATGTATTTAAGCAAGGTTCTTTAAAAGTGAAACCATTCTTAGAATGGCAAGCGACTCGTACTAAATACGAAAACAGCACTGTAGATCGTAGCCGTGATTTCAAAACGGTTATCGGTTTACGTGCATACTGGTAATTTATCAGTTTAATTTTATAAGGCGAGCGGATAGTGAAAGCTATCCGCTTTTCTTTTTGGCTTGTAATTTTGATTTTCACCCCCATAATACTGCTCAGGCGCAAAGTGCGGTAACAAAATGACATCTTTTTTGACGTTTACGATTTATTCATAAAATTGACCGCACTTTTTACTCAAAGAATAAATAGGAACAAATAATGAATTACACTCAAGACAATGACAAACTTTACCGTTACCTTTTCCAAAATCGCGCCGTGCGTGGTGAATGGGTACGATTAAACCAAACCTTTACTGATACATTGAATACCCACCATTATCCAAAAGCAGTACAAAATTTATTAGGTGAGATGATGGTGGCGACTAATTTGTTGACTGCAACATTAAAATTTAACGGTAATATTACGGTCCAAATTCAAGGTGATGGTCCATTAAAATTAGCTTTAGTAAATGGTAATGATCAACAACAGATCCGTGCATTAGCCCGTGTGCAAGGTGATATTCAAGATGGCATGAGTTTGCATGATATGATCGGCAAAGGCGTGTTAGTGATTACGATTGCTCCAACTGAAGGCGAGCGTTATCAAGGCGTTATTGGTTTAGATAAACCAACGATTACGGAATGTTTAGAAGATTATTTTGTTCGTTCAGAACAATTACAAACCCAACTTATTATTCGCACAGGTGAATATGAAGGCAAACCAGTTGCTGCAGGAATGTTGCTACAGATTATGCCAGATGGCCAAGGTACACCAGAGGATTTTGAGCACTTAACTACTTTAGCTGCAACAGTCAAAGATGAGGAGTTATTTGGATTACCCGCAGAAGAATTGCTGTATCGTTTATATCATGAAGAAGTGGTGGAAGTTTTTGAACCGCAATCAGTTTCTTTCTTCTGTGGGTGCTCACCTGAGCGTTCAGGGGCAGCATTATTACTGATTCCAGAAGCTGAAATTGAGGAAATCTTAGAAGAGCATAAAGGCAGCATTGATATGCAGTGTGAATGTTGTGGCACACATTACTTCTTCAATAAAGAAGCGATTGATAAACTCAAACAAGCCCAATAAGAAAAATCCCGTTTATGATAACGGGATTTTTTTGGACGTTTTATTGTTGCACTTGTTCCAAGCTATGTTTGATTGCGTCTGGAATTGAGTCCCCATGATTTTTATTTGGAATGGAAATAAACGCCACGGAATTGCCTTGTTTTTCCAATATTTCCGCCAATTGATGCGCATTGATTGTTCGCATTTGTTTCCGTTGATTAATTCGTTGTAATTGTTCTTCAGTCATATTTGGATCCTGCTCAGGATGTTCTTCATAATAGCCTAATGTAATCAGGATATGTGATGGTTTTTGGCTAATCCATGGCTCATTTTGAGGTAAAAATGAGCTATTTCCCCACCAGAGAGAAGGGCTTGCCAAGGTGTAATATTGAAATAAATCTGGTTGATGGAAGAGCACGTACAATCCAAATAACCCACCAAAAGAATGCCCAAAGAAATATTGTTTTTCCTTATTGATATCAAAATGTTGCTCAATATAAGGCTTTACGTCTTGTTGAATAAAACGTAGAAAATCGGCGGCTTTTCCTCCTTTGGCAAATTCAGCACCTTCTGTAGGAAACGTGTAGTCTCTAGTGCGTTCTTCAATGACGTAAGCTTTATCAGATACATAACCGATACCGACAATAAGGGGGAGAGGTTTGTTAGGATTGACAGCATTCACTGCGATTGGAAATTGAGCGTTACCATCTAGCGTATAAAGTGCGGTCAGTTTTTTCGACGTTTTCGGTGGAACAGCAATAAACAAACGATAATGCTTGCCTTCAAAAGTAAAATCTTTTTGTTGAATTTGATACATTTTTTTCATGTTTTCTTGAATAGGAGGAATTTTAAAGTCGGGTTCAGCTTGCGTGCTTTGTGTAAACATCAGCAGACAAAATAAAAAGGGTAAACGCAGAAATGAGAACATGGTTATCGAGTCTTGAGTTGATAATGGTTCTCACTATATCGAAAATGTGATGGGTAAATCAACCTTGTTTTATCCCAGCCTCTTAAACCACCTAAAAAGGGGTAGGAATTTTCAATGAATGTTCAAAAATTTGATCTAGTTAACATTTTTTTTCTGGTAATTCCCCTACAATATCCGCAGGAAAATTTTTTAAACTTTAATCAAGAGGTGAACTATGACTGACATTAAAAATGTAATTAAAGAACTTGAAGCCATTGGTATTCATGACGTAAAAGAAGTGGTTTATAACCCAAGTTATGAACAACTTTTTGAAGAAGAAACAAAACCCGGCTTAGAAGGCTTTGAAAAAGGCACACTTACCACAACTGGTGCGGTGGCTGTTGATACAGGGATCTTTACCGGTCGCTCACCGAAAGATAAATACATCGTTTTAGATGATACCACAAAAGATACTGTGTGGTGGACTTCTGATGTGGCGAAAAACGATAACAAACCAATGACTCAAGAAACTTGGTCAAGCTTGAAAGGTCTTGTGACTAAACAACTTTCTGGCAAACGTTTATTTGTGGTTGATGGTTTCTGTGGCGCAAGTGAACAAGACCGTATCGCAGTACGTATTGTGACTGAAGTAGCATGGCAAGCACACTTTGTGAAAAATATGTTCATTCGTCCGACAGAAGAACAATTAAAAACTTTTAAACCAGATTTCGTGGTAATGAATGGTTCTAAATGCACCAACCCGAACTGGAAAGAACAAGGTTTGAACTCTGAAAACTTCGTTGCATTCAACTTAACTGAGCGTATCCAATTAATCGGTGGTACTTGGTACGGCGGCGAAATGAAGAAAGGTATGTTCTCAATGATGAACTACTTCCTACCACTTAAAGGTGTAGGTGCAATGCACTGTTCTGCTAACGTAGGTAAAGACGGTGATGTAGCAATCTTCTTCGGTTTATCAGGTACAGGTAAAACCACCCTTTCTACTGATCCAAAACGTGAATTAATCGGTGACGATGAGCACGGTTGGGATGATGTAGGTATCTTCAACTTCGAAGGTGGTTGCTACGCGAAAACTATCCATCTTTCTGAAGAAAATGAACCAGATATTTATCGTGCAATCCGTCGTGATGCGTTATTAGAAAATGTAGTGGTTCGTGCAGATGGTTCAGTTGATTTCGATGATGGTTCTAAAACTGAAAATACTCGTGTGTCTTACCCAATTTATCACATTGATAATATTGTTAAACCGGTATCTCGTGCTGGTCACGCAACGAAAGTCATTTTCTTAACTGCTGATGCATTCGGTGTGTTACCTCCAGTGTCTAAATTGACACCAGAGCAAACCAAATACTACTTCTTATCTGGTTTTACCGCTAAATTAGCCGGTACAGAGCGTGGTATTACTGAACCAACGCCAACCTTCTCAGCATGTTTCGGTGCAGCGTTCTTAACTCTCCACCCAACACAATATGCTCAAGTGTTAGTTAAACGTATGCAAGCTGCTGGTGCAGAAGCGTATTTAGTTAATACGGGTTGGAATGGTACAGGTAAACGTATCTCAATCAAAGATACTCGTGGTATTATCGATGCAATCTTAGATGGTTCTATCGAAAAAGCTGAAATGAGTGAGCTACCAATCTTTAACTTAGCGATTCCAAAAGCATTACCTGGCGTAGATTCTGCGATCTTAGACCCACGTGATACTTATGCGGATAAAGCACAATGGGAAGCGAAAGCGAAAGACCTTGCAGGACGCTTCGTGAAAAACTTCGAAAAATATGCGACTAACGCAGAAGGTAAAGCGCTTATCGCAGCAGGTCCAAAAGCTTAATTAGAGAATATCATATCTAATTAAACATCTCTAAAAATAACCGCACTTTGATTTGTAAACCAAAGTGCGGTTTTTATATTAAATTTTTTGCGAGTTATTCTTTTGCTACGGTAAGAATAGACCAAATATAAGCCAATATAACCAATACCGCAGAAACAGAAAACATGATGCTGACCACATCAACGAAAAAGAAACTTTCCAGAATCGGTTTAGTGAAGATGCGTTCCGCATATCTCGCGACAAAAGTGATGATATAAGCCCATAAAGCCCAGGTGACTATATCTAGTACAAAGCTTTTGGCTTTAATCAGCAAGGGAAGGCTGCTACCTTTATTAATAACCATCAATTGTTGTAAAGTGGCGGTTGCCATTATTTAAACTCCTCTGTCAGGGCTTGTCCAGACAGCTAACTTGGACTTGTTTCTAAAAATCGCTTTTGGGATTCCAACGAGTAACGTTACCGTATTGAGTAACCAATAAACGTAGGGATACCAAATGCAGGAAATTCCATATTGGATCAATCCTTTTTCATAACGTGAATCAATGTATAAGCTTAAGAGACACTGTAAGAAGAAGGAAAAAAACATGATCGAGATATTTGTTTCAAACAGCTCCAGGTTTTGAATGCCTATACCCAAAGTAATCTTGCGGTATAGTGCAAGCGCAACCAGTGCAACCAATAAGATTGCCCAAGTTGCGGTAACAAAATATTCGGCATACATTGGCCATAGACGGCGGTTTTTCCAGCGCCAGACCTGTGGGAAATATTTGATGATAGTTTCAGCGCCACCTTGCGCCCAGCGTAAACGTTGCTTGTATAAACCATAAAGACGTTCAGGCATTAATACCCAACATAAAGCACGGGGTTCATACATGATGTTGTAACCGGCCGTTTGAATTTTCCAGCTGACATCAATATCTTCGGTGATCATATTGGTGCTCCAGCCACCAATTTCTTCCATTACATCTTTTCTAAATAGGCAGCATACGCCAGATACCGTGAAGATTGTTCCCATCAAGCTTTGAGCACGTTTGATTAAACCGATAATGGAGCTAAATTCAGACACTTGTAAACGTCCCAAGATAGTACTGCGGTTACGTACGCGTGGATTGCCAGTAACGGCACCATAAGCGCGGTTTAATTCGAGGGATTGCACCATGTAATCGATTGCATCGAAATCCAATACGGCATCACCATCAATACAGGCTACATATTCACCTTTAGCAACTAACAAACCATGATTTAATGCGCTGGCTTTACCTTGGTTTTCTTGGTGAAGTGTCACGATGCGCTTATCAGCTTTTGCCCAACGTTCAATAATTTCACCCGTGTTATCTTTACTGCCATCATTGATAAAGATCAGCTCATAGTTTGGATATCTGAGTTGGAGCAAGTAAGGAATGGCTTCATCTAAGTTGTCCCCTTCGTTGTAGCAAGGCACCATGATGCTGACCATTGGCACGCGTTCTTTGGGCATTTTTTGGAAAGTCGGTTGCCCAAGTTTTCCTTCCATAAAGAGGTAATAGCAGAGACTTGCACTGACCCAATATATTGCCATTCCAGCAGGATACATAAATACGAAGATACTAATTGCTTCTAAGAATTGTTGGTTCATAGTCAATCCTTAAGGTTTTCCCACATTAGTATTGACCGAAAAATACGGTTTCATTTTGTTCAGATCCGGTTGATTAGTTAAAAAGTTATCTGGATAGTAGCCATAGCTATAAATATGATTTTTTTGCAATAGCTTCATCCAATCAATCAACTCGGATTCAGGAATGGGTTTTTGAGTTCGCCAATTCACCGCTTGGAATTCAAACAAGACTTTATCTAATGGTGCTTGAGCTTTCACATTTTCAATGAGAGAAGCAAACCATTGATAGGCTTCTTGTTGTGAAATAGGCTGCTCATTTTCCATATATGGCATCGCCATGATGGCAGTGGTATCGTAATTGTCAGTGAACGTTTTTAAGTTTTGCGCCAACCATTCTTCTGCATTGGGATTGGTGATCACTGATGCATAAAGATTACGAGCCGTTTTAAGAGAGTATGATCCACGCAAGAAATAAGGTTTTAACGCATCGGTGAGTTGATGGGTTAATTGGATTAAATCTTGTGTTTTTTGTTTGGCTTGTGGGCTAACCATGCCTTCAGCGTGGTTACCTTCTGCACCTTCAAAATCGGTTAGGAACGCGTCATCATGGAATAAAATGCCATTAAATTTGGCATAGAATGACAAATCGTTATAAATGGATTTAATGATTTCAACATTCTGTTTGTTATAAGGTGAAAGGCGTAAATAAGCCTTTGTTGAAGGCTTGCCCGTGCGGCTATCAATGACATATTCCGCCTCTTTTACGCCTTTGCGTAAATCAAAGGCGAGTACAGGCATCCAAGCGTAGACTTGTACGCCTGCGCGCGTTTGCAATTGCCAGGCAATTCGGCCAAAAATATCATCTCGTACAGGAAGATATTTATTGGGGAAATACAAGGCATCCGCTACACCGTCCCCATCGGGATCAGCGAAGGCTTGAAGATAAACTGTTGTCACACCATAGCGATAGATGCGTTCGATTAACTTATCAAGGTTTTTGGCTTGTTGAGCTTTATTCGTATCGTAGACATAATCTAAATCAACATGCAGTACTCTTTGAATTTGTTTACTTTCATCAATGCCATCGAGATAGTTTTTAATGGTATTTAGATCGGTTTCTGCATCAAGTAATAAGCGTCCAATATGTTTATCACCCACTTTATTGATGATTTTCTCACCTAATGAGAAATAGTGTGGCATTCCCGCTTGTCGTGCAAGTTGCACGGCAACATCATTAAATTGTCCATAAGGCCACACGATTACACGTGGCTTTTTACCAATATGATTGATTAATGTTTGAGCAGAACGAGTGAAATCAGATTTTAATCTGTTTTTGTAGGCATCTTCTGTTTCATATTTTCCGTTTTTATATTCAGGTGCAATCACAGCGGGTAATTGACTACCAGATGGGTTAGCATTAATACCGTTATGAAGATTATGAGTATGTGAGGCTACTTCAACGAGTCCACTTTGTTCCATTTCTTTGACTTGCGACCAAGTGGCGAAAACAGAACGATCTAGCATTTTATCGGCATAAACGATCTTTTTATTTGCCGGCGTATCTAACCAGCCTGTCACTGGCGCAAAAACAGCGGGGTAGTTATAGGCTTTTAATAGAGGGAAGACCACGTTATACATGGTCTCATAGCCATCATCGAAGCTTAGTAATACCGCATTATCAGGTAATGTGCCTTTACCATTTTCAGCATCGATAACTTGCTGCCAACTGATCACGTTGTATCCGTTTTCTTTTAGCCAATTAAAATGTTTAATTAACATTTGGGCTGAAATCGTTTGAGGAAAATAATGTTTTTGATTTTTAGCCGCACTTTCATCAACAACGGAGTGATAGGCTAATACGCCATAACGATCTTGCGCAAAGGCAAAAGCCGAAAAAAGGGAAAGCGTACAAATAATTATTCTTGCAAAATGTTTTAGAGATCTCATAAAGTTATACCGCTTAAGTGTTTAATAATAAATAGAAAAGTTTAAATTTCCGAAATTGTTGAATTCAGCACTGCCGTCGTAAATATTCTTTTTACGCCCGATTTCATAAGATACGCTAAATTTTTTACCAATACGCCATTGATGTCCGTAGCTAATCGACCACATTTTTTCTCGGCTGAGTTCAGCCTGTTTATAAGCACCCACGCTGGCTTTCAGGTGATGATTTAAGACTAAGCCATAATTAAGTGGTTGGTAGTAACTTAAATCCGCACCGAATTCCAAGCTTGTCGCTTTTGATGGGTTGTAATATTCAGCAGAATCAATGGTTTTATTTTTGCTGTAATCGACTCTGAAATTGTTGGTTAGCGCCCAACGGTCATGTTTGAATGTATTGAGATTCAACCAGAAATTGGCTTCTTTTCTTAAGTTGCCGTCATCAAATTTCATGACGCCACCACCTAGTCCGGCTTGGAAAATATCGGAATAGGAATACGTGGTAGAAAAACCAATATCTTTGGTATACACCCCTTTATTGATGGCTTTAACCGGGGTGCCACTACCATTAATATTGGCACCTAAATTAAATGACCAGTGTTGGTTGAGGGTATAATTTGCCTCCGTGGAGAAATAGGCTTTATCATTAAGCTTAATGCCTTTCCCGCCTTCCATTTTCACTTGGAGTGGATAGAAGTTAAGTTCTGTTCCTACACCAATTCGGCGAGAAATAAGGCTTTCCTTGTCATAAGGGGAGCGAGTTTCTAAGTAATGAACGTAGAGATCGTGACCATTTGCTGTTTTCGGTGTGTAAATCGCATAATCTTGGCTACTTTCATTGCTATAACTTATTGGTGAGGTGCGATGCTGTAAGCCGACGCTCCCTATAATTTTGCCATAACGTGCTTGTTCATAATGCTTAATAAGGGATTGTGCTGACTGACGTTGTTCTTCAGTCATTGTATCAAGTGTTTTTGAAACCGTTGATAAATCATTTTGACTTAAGGCAGTTTCAGCCAGGTTATTACGAGCTTCTTGCTGATTATTTTTACTCAAAAAATAACCGGCTTTTTCCGCCCATAATTTGGCATCATCATAATTGCCGCGATTTCGCTCAAGTTCCGCTTTTTGCAACATAACCCATGGGTCACCAGGCGTTTTGTTAAATAGACGATCATCAATAAGTTGCTGAGCTAATTTGCTGTTACCGCGCCATAACGCTAAATGTGCCAAACCAAAATAGCGAGAATCGTAGCCTGGATTCAGAATTTTTGATGTTCGGGTATAGTCATTGATATAACCATTTGAATTCATACGCTCTAAATATTGTTGCGCCAATTCAAATTTGCCCGCATCGCTTGCAGTGAGAGAGAGTTTATGAAGTAAACCATCACTCACCGCGAGTTTGTTATTTAAGGCTTGTTGTTCAATTGATTGATAAATCGCTAATGCTTTGTGTGGTGAGCCTTTTGCTGCCCAATAATCACCAAAGGCTTCTTTTAAATACGCAGGCATATTAGGTTGAGCCTGTAATGTATTGAAGTCGTCTTCTATTTCATCAAATTTATTCAAGCGAACACCTATCACAAAACGATCTTGCAATGCTTGTTGATACAAAGGATGTTCAGGGTTAATTTTGGTCAAAAGTGCGGTCAATTCTTCAAATGATTTTTCTTGTTGTGTAGGCGTTATCGCATTTTTTGAAGAAGTAATCGTCCTACCATGCTCAAACCACATCATATCTTTTTGATTGAATTGATCAGGATAGGCTTTTTGTAGTTTCTCTTGTAATGGTTGAAGGTTGTATTTCGATGCTAAACGATACAATTCTCTCATTAAGGTGATATTTTTCGGATTTTGTTCTAACTGACGTTGCCAACGGCCAAGTTTAGCCATGTCGGGTTCGGTGAAATCAAGCAAATAACTTTCTGCATCAAGATAAGCATTATCTTGTCCAAAACGTTTCTTATAAACATTCAGTGCATTTTTTGCAGCAGTGTAGTTTTTGGTTTCCGTGGAGGCTAATGCGCCACCAAGCCATCCATTTGGATTATCAGGGAATTGCTTTTGCAATTGGGAATAGAATGCAACGGCACGGTCGTATTGTTTTTCATTTCGAGCGGCTTTGCCTAAATTTTCCAGTTCATTTTGAGAAAATTGTGCGGGTGTGCAGCTTTCGCAAAGTGAAAGTGCTTTAGCGGATTGATTCGTCCTCAGATAGAGTGTAATTAAATCATCGCGCACTTTCACATCGTGAGTCCTCTTAAATAAGGCCTCAAGTTTTGGAATAGCTTGATTTAATTGGGTCTCTCCTTGACGAGAGAAAATGATGATATTTTCTCGTTCGATATCAATAGAGGAATTTTGAGCATAAGCAACCTGTGCTACCGAGGTACTGACACTTGCTAATAGCATTGCCTTAAAGACATGAGATAGAGATTTCATTTTTAAGTTCTACTATATTAATAATAATTATCTAGTGCTTCGTTATTTCAGACAATGTAAATAAATGTAAGTTTTATAAAGTGGTCTGACCTCAAATTGAGCCATAAAAAGCATTATTTATGTATAACAGCGGGGATTTTAGGTGAAAAATAGGCGTTTTAGTAGAATAAAACGCCTATTTGATATTTAGAGAAGTGATAGTAGGTTATTTCAAAATAAACATCGGTGTGTTGCTGATAGGATCACGATGAATGATGACATCTAAATCAAACACATCCTTAAGTAACTCTTCGGTCATGACCTCATCAGGTGTGCCTTGTGCCATCACAGCACCTTTTTTCATGACGATTAAATGATCACAATAGCGGCAGGCTTGGTTGAGATCATGCAACACCGTAATCACAGTTTTACCGTTTTGTTGCATTTGTCGCATCATGCCCATGAGTTCTGCTTGGCGGTTTAAATCTAGATAAGTAGTCGGCTCATCGAGTAGCACTAATTCAGCATCTTGCGCAAGAGTCATGGCTAAAAATACCCGTTGTTGCTGACCACCGGATAAATCGGAAACCAGCTGTTCGGCGAGTTCGGCAGTTTGTGTCTGTTCCATCGCCCAATTAACCAATTCTTCATCTTTTTGGCTGAGTTTGCCCCAGAGATTTAAGTAAGGTGAACGCCCGTAGGCGATCAATTCCCGCACTTTAATCCCTTCGGGTACTAGGTGTTGCTGCGGGAGAAAAGCCAATTCTTGGGCATATTCTTTAGGGCTTTTTTGCCAAATATCCTGACCTTTATGGGTGATTGAACCTTGCTTCGGCTTGAGCAAGCGAGCCACCGCTTTTAATGTGGTGGACTTACAGCAACCATTTGGGCCGATCAATGCAATCACTTTATTTTTCGGGAATTTTAGCGACAGATTTTTAACCACGAGTTTATCCTGGTAACCTAAAGATAAATTATTGATTTCAATGCTCATTATTTAGTTCTCATCAATAAGTAGAAGAAATATGGCGCACCGATAATCGCGGTCAGAATACCCGCTGGTAGTTCAGTTGGTGGGTCAATCACCCGCGCCAAAATATCCGAAAGTTGTAATAAGAGGGCGCCAATAATCAAGGCTGCCGGTAATAGGGTGCGATGTCTGCCGCCGACTAAACGACGAGCAAGATGCGGAGCAACCAAGCCTAAAAAGGCAATTGGACCACAAATTGCTACGGCTGTAGTAGAAAGGGCTACCGCTAGCACTAAAACGCTGATTTGTACTTTATTTACGGTCACGCCCAAGGTGGAGGCTTTGTTTTCACCTAAACCAAGGGTATCGAGATCGCGACAGAAAATAAATGGCAAGGGTAGCAATACCACTAACCATGGCAATACCACATTCAAATAAGACCAGCTGCGTCCCCACAGGCTTCCTGTGAGCCATAACATAGCCGTGTTGATCTCGACCGGATTGGTGAGCATCAGATAATGACTAATGGCTGCCCACAATGCGGACAGTGCAACCCCAATGATTGCCATTTTGATAGGGCGGAAGTTAAAACCGCATACGATCCATAAAATGACAAAAGAGAGCACGCCGCCTAAAAAGGCAAAAATTGGCATCCAGTAAAATGCCAAGTTTGGCAAGAACATCAATACCGAAACAGCAACTAACCCAGCCGCATTGTTAATCCCTAAAATGTCGGGAGAGGCAAGCGGATTACGTACCACGCTTTGCACTAACACACCGGAAATCGCTAAGGCACCGCCTAATAAAATCGCTAACACTGCACGGGGTAGGCGATATTCCATCAAGGTAAAATAGTTTTTATCGTCAGGCTGAAAGGCCGCCCAAATTTCCTCAAAAGAAAGCGTATAAGTGCCAAGGCGAATACTCAACCCAAAGAGTAGTACCATCAGACTGAGCGTGATGACATAAAAGCCGATAGCGCGAAAAGATACATGAGAGGTTCGCATTAGTGTCTTCCTCTGGCAAATAATACAAAGACTGGCGCACCGATTAAGGCAAGCACCGCACCGGCAGGCACTTCGCTAGGGAAGTTGACCGCACGGGCAATGGTATCGGCAGCGAGCATTAAAATTGCGCCGAGTAACATCGCCATGGGGAGCGATTTTCGCAAGTCATAACCAATCCAATAGCGAGCAAGATGGGGCACGAGTAAGCCAATAAACGCAACAGGACCGGCAACACTCACGCTTGAACCCACAATCAATAACGCCATGATGTTAGCATACCAACGTAAACGGAAGAGATTGATGCCTAGTGAACGAGCGGATTCATCACTTAAATTGAGTAAATTCAAACGGCTGGCAAAAAACAGGCAGAAAAGTGCGGTCAAAATAAAGAACGGAAATAACGTCAATAATTCATTCCAGCGGGCATGTGCAATGCCACCCGCTAGCCAACTCATAATACCAAAGGCATGATCTTCCGCGATAATGAGCACCAATTTCGTCAGCGCTGCACACAGTAGTGATACGGCAATCCCCGCTAAAATCACTCGGCTACGATCCCCACTGTTGTCTTTCCATCCGTTACTGATCAGCATCACCACAAACCAACTCAGACCGCCACCGATACTAGCCACTAAAGCAATGCTATAACCAGAAAGAATCAAGGGGCTAAACGCACTGGCGGTTACCATGGCAAGGCTGGCTCCTGAGTTCACGCTGAGTAGCGTAGGCGAAGCAAGCGGATTGCGCGTAATGGTTTGTAATAACGCCCCTGCCACCGCAAGATTGGCACCTAAAATCATGCCAACTAATGCGCGCGGCAGGCGTAAATCGGTTACCGTAATTTTGGCAATTTCATCGCCATCGGGGAGGAACGCTTGTAACGCTGCAAGCGGTCGAATTTCGATGGGATAATACAAAAACAGGCTTCCCCATAATAGGAAAGCCAGAATGATAAGGGGAAGTCCCCAACGGAAAGTAGACTTCATCATTATTTTTGTTTCACGAAACCTTCAATTTGTTTTGCCATAATTTTGCTCGCTTCTAAGCCACGACCACGCGCCCACATGTCGGAGTCAACGCTGTAAACATGGTTTGCTTTTACGGCAGGAATG
>ENA-OWLP01000004-OWLP01000004.1-metagenome-genome-assembly--contig:-NODE-4-length-53993-cov-6.144796_pt1 | contig 53993 bp, 54 predicted proteins | sample MGYA00245340_ERZ651115 | MGnify/ENA primary metagenome ERZ651115 (study PRJEB26857, sample SAMEA4031761) | metagenome | biome: human; feature: oral; material: saliva | place: Philippines | collected 2014 | study... | reverse complement strand
GAATTTTCTAAAAACGTAAAAACCGAACTTTCCGCCAATCAAAATCAAACCTTTACCCGCAGTTTCGCCGGTACGGAAAGCCCGGTGGTGGCATACCGCATTCCCGCCAATCAAGGTGCGTTGACCATTGATATTTACAGCCAAATTGTAGATGGAAACGTTTTTATTCCAAATGCAGTAGTGTTGGATGCCAATTTTAATGTAGCGGCAAGTTATCCTTCCTCTATGTTTAAATTCCAAGAAGAACGCGGCATGTTACCAAACCGTTTCACGGCGGAACTGAATCTTACTCCGGTTTCCGGTCAGGATTATATTTATTTGTTGATTTACACGACTCAACAAGATTTAGACAAAACAACCATGATGCCGCATCCGGCAAAAAGCTATGCTAAAGGCACAGGCCATCAGCCGCCGGCGTTAGATGATATTGAGATTAAACACAGCTTAAACGGCGAAATTCAAATTAACGTGACAAATTCAAACGGTACGCGTTTTATTGGCATACCAACGAAAGTCTTTACATCCGAAAAAGCCTCACAACCTGTTGGACAGGCTATAGTCCCGGTGAACGCCTCCGCAGCTACGGCACCTAAGGCAGTGAATACGCCTGTGGATCAAGACACGGAAGCCTATTTCAATCAGGCCGTGACTAAAGCGCTAAAAGCCAATGATGTAAACAAGGCGATGAATTTAGTCAACGAAGCGGAAAAACTCGGCTTAACGTCCCCGCGTCAAACTTTCTTGAAACAAGTTTCATCTAAATAAATGCTGGTCTTTTCATAATTTGCCACCGATATTCGGTGGCTTTTTTGTGGTTGGAATATAGCGCTACAGAAAAAGTGCGGTGACAAAAAACGGTATTATGTAGCAAATGTACAAAACGCTTGCTGAGCTTGTCGAAGTATTAGCTTTGTTCAACAGCCTCATCATTTCGGAAGAAATTGTTGCGTTTAAAACAGCATGCGTCGGGAGACCACAGATGTTCGAAACATTAACTTGGAACCCAAAGATGGTCAACGACATGTCGTGCATTTAATGATGAAAATAGCAGTAAATAAAACATCACTTCATCGCTTAATTTTTCACTTGACGGTCAACTTGATATTCCAATGCAAACATTCTTAACTGTTCTTTCGGAATATAGCTTAAGATTTCCCTGAGTTTCATCCTCACCTCACCCTCTGTTAATAAGGTGATTTTACCTTTTTCTCAGGTTTCGAACAGCTGTGGTTAAGAACGCGCGCCAGTAATTGGTTAAGTGCGGTCAAAATTCACGACGATTTTTAACCGCACTTGAGATTAAAAAGAATCGTGATATTTCACTAAATCTTCGCGGCTAATGGCAAATACACCTAGACCGCCATTTTTTAGTTCAACCCATTCAAATGGCACATCTGGATATTGCTCGATAAGGCTCACCATGCTGTTGCCTACTTCGCAAACGAGCATGCCATTGGGCGTTAAATAATCAGGCGCTTGTTTTAAAATTTGTTTCGTGATTTCTAAACCATCAACACCTGAACCTAAGGCTAATTCAGGTTCATAATGGAATTCTTCCGGCATATCTGCCAAATCTTCTTCATCCACATAAGGCGGATTGGTGACGATTAAATCATATTGTTGACCGAATAGATTTTGGAATAAATCTGATTGAATCGGGAAAACACGGTGTTCTAATTGGTGGCGAGCAATATTGATTTCCGCCACATTTAACGCATCCACAGAAAGATCGACTGCATCCACTTCAGCCTCAGGAAAGGCTTCAGCAGTAGCAATCGCGATACAACCACTGCCGGTACAAAGATCTAAAATACGTTTTGGTTCAGATTTTAAAAGCGGAGCAAATTTATCTTGGATTAATGCACTAATTGGCGAGCGTGGAATAATTGTGCGTTCATCTACATAAAATTCTAATCCGCAGAACCACGCACTATTCGTTAAATAAGCGACAGGCACACGTTGCTCAATACGGCTTAAGACTAATTGTACTAAAGTCTCTTTTTCAGAATGAGTAAGTTTGCTACTAAATAAATCTTGCGGTAAATCGAGCGGTAATTGAAGTCCAGCTAGGACTAATTGAAGACTTTCATCCCATGCATTGTCATGGCCTTGCCCGTAGTAAATATCAGAACGATTGAATGTACTGTATGTCCAGCGTAAAAAATCTTGAATGGTCGTTAATTCACTTGCCACATTATCTTCTAAAATTGTCGCAACAAGTTCTTGATTGTGTAAGGTTTCCATTTTGTGCCTCAATAAAAAATTTGGCTAGTTATACCATAGAATAGATGTGCTATCATTAAGCAAAATAACAAATTGAGAAAAATAATGACAGAACAAGATGATTTCGATCTTTTTCGGGCGGAAACAAAAGGGATCAAACCCATCAAGCAAGATACCTTTGTGGCACCGCGTCAAAAGAGCGGTCAAAAAAAATCCCATTTACGTGATATTCGAGAAAAAGAAGATACGCTTTTCTATTTTTCCGATGAATATGAACCCTTGCTAAATGAACATGATGGTGTCATCAAATATTTACGCGAAGGGGAAGATAGCCATTTATTGAAACAACTTCGTCGTGGCGATTTTTCACCCGAATTATTTTTGGATTTACATGGTTTAACCCGTGAGCAAGCCAAAATGGAATTGGCAGCACTGCTGTTAGCGTGTGAAGATGAGCATGTTTATTGCGCGAGCATCATGACTGGCTACGGCACGTTTACGTTGAAAAAACAAATTCCACGTTGGTTAGTTCAGCACCCTAAAGTCCGAGCTTTACACCAAGCTCCCAAAGAATGGGGCGGAGAAGCAGCAATACTTATTTTAGTGGATGTATAATGAAAAATGCGGCCAAGTTGACCGCACTTTTTTACATTTTTTCGATTGTCTTAATGCCTAATAACTCTAGACCTTGTTTTAAGGTTTTCTCTGTAAGAGAAGCAAGTTTTAAACGGCTTAATTTTACGTTTTCATCTTCTGCATTTAAGATTGGGCAGTGTTCATAGAATGAGGAGAATACACCAGCCAATTCATATAAATAAGCACAGAGGACATGCGGTGTACCTTCTTTACCCACCGTTTGAACGGCTTCTTCAAATTGAAGTAATTTGATGGCTAATGCACGTTCTTTTTCATCAGAAAGCTGAATTTTAGCTTCTGCAAGTGCGGTTGGATTTACATCTGCTTTATTGAAGATAGAACGAATACGCGTGTAAGCATATTGCATATAAGGCGCAGTATTACCTTCAAAGCTGAGCATGTTGTCCCAATCGAATACATAGTCAGTCGTGCGGTTTTTAGAAAGATCCGCATATTTCACCGAGCCAATACCTACCGCTTCAATAACCGCTGTTTTTTCATCGTCAGATAAATTGGTATTTTTCTCGTTGATTAATACAGTTGCACGCTCAATCGCTTCATCTAATAAATCTGCTAATTTTACGGTACCACCAGTACGAGTTTTGAATGGTTTACCATCTTTCCCCAACATCATACCGAAGTTTTTATGTTCAAGTGAGAAGCTATCTGGTACATAACCTGCTTTACGCGTAATTAACCAAGCTTGTTGCATGTGTTGGCTTTGGCGTGTATCTGAGAATACTAATGCACGATCCGCTTTTAAGGTTTCATAACGATATTTAGCCGCTGCGATATCGGTAGTGGTATAAAGGAAACCACCATCTTTCTTCTGAATGATAACGCCCATTGCTTCGCCTTCTTTATTCTTGAATTCATCAAGATAAACCACTAACGCACCATCATCTTCAACGGCTAAACCTTGTTTTTTCAGATCTTCAACGATAGCAGGTAACATCGGATTGTAAAGACTTTCACCCATTACATCTTTTTCGGTTAACGTTACATTTAAGCGATCATAGTTGCGTTGGTTTTGTTGCATGGTGATATCAACTAATTTTTTCCACATCGTGCGGCAATATTCATCTCCACCTTGCAATTTCACCACATAGTTACGCGCTTTTTCAGCGAACGCTTCATCTTCATCATAGTGTTTTTTCGCTTCGCGATAGAATGCTTCCAGATCTTGAAGTTCCATTTCGCTCGCGTGTTCATTTTCCATTTTTTCAAGATAAGCAATGAGCATACCAAATTGCGTCCCCCAGTCACCCACGTGGTTCGCACGAATAACGTTGTGACCTAAAAATTCAAGGGTACGAACAACAGCATCGCCGATAATGGTAGAACGTAAGTGACCTACGTGCATTTCTTTCGCAACGTTTGGTGAAGAATAATCAATCACGATAGTTTGTTTTTCATTTGCGCTTACACCAAGATTTTGATCTTTTAATGCGGCAGAAACATTATTCGCTAACCAAGTTGGATTTAAGAAAATATTGATAAAACCTGGGCCGGCAATTTCAGTTTTTTCAGCGACATCAGAAAGATCGGCATGATCTAAAACTTTTTGTGCAAATTCACGTGGATTTAATCCTAGTTTTTTAGCTGCAGCCATGATGCCGTTTGCTTGGTAGTCACCAAATTGGGGTTTACCAGATTGACGAATAAGCGCATCACATTGTTCATCTGCGCCAGCAGCAATCATCGCTTGTTTAATTTTATCGGATAAAATAGATTGAATATTCACGGTTTTTCCTAATCTTGAAATTGAATAATGAAAATAATCGGCTATGATACCGTTGTTTAGAGATTTCTCAAAGTAAGAGCAGGAGAAAATGTCAAATTTAATGGAAAAATCGACCGCACTTTATCAAGAATTACCTTTATTTCAGGAAAAAATTCAGCAATTAGCCGCCGTTATGAAAGTGAATTTGAATGATTTCCAAATTGATCATTTAGCTTTAAGAGCAAATAGTGAAGAAAAAGCAAAAAATTGGCTGACAGAGTTATTAAAGTGCGGTAGAATTTTAAGCGATAATATCGTCAATGGGCGTCCTATCTATTTGATTGAATTAGATGAGCCAGTTGATTTCATTGGTCAGCCTGTCGATGTTATTGAATTACCGTTTCCTAAAAATAAACAATATCCCCAAGAAACTTGGGAGCATATTGAAATTGTAATGCCGTTTTTATCACATGAATCTGTTGATAATTGGGTTAATCGGATTTGCAATACGTTTTTATGGAAGGAACTAACTCAATTAACCATGAAGGTGAGCGAACCTAAGGTGGAAGGAGAGCAATTGCCCAATCCATCCATTGCTGTGAGTTTTGTTGATAAAACAGAAAATCATGTTTGCATAAAGGTTCATCCTTATACAATAAAGAAAATACTCGAGGTTTAGTGTAATGAAAAAAATTACCTTAGCATTAACTGTCTTATTAAGTTTAGGTTTATCAGCTTGTTCATCTCAATCACAAAAAGATGAAAGCGCTTATAAAGGTCAAGTTATCTTCACCGAATTTCAAGGTGATGATCTAAAATTAACCGTTCGTAAAAACGACTGCTCATTCAAACAAGAAGGTGAAACCGAAGTTATCGTTCACAAATACGATTCAACTTTAGTAACTGGTGCTTGTGTGAAAGTATCTGACAACGGTCAAGGCGTGAAAAACATTTCTACTTGGTCTCCAAGAAGCCCAATCTAATTCATTTTTAGAAGGTTAGTTTTATTATGAAAAAAGTAACAGTAGCATTAGCACTTATGATGTCTATCGGCTTAACCGGTTGTGCAAACACTGATATTTTTAGCGGTGATGTTTATACAGCTGATCAAGCAAAAGAAGCGCGTTCAATTAGTTATGGTACAATCGTATCTGTTCGTCCTGTTAAAATCCAAGCTGATAACAATGGTGTAATTGGTTCAGTTGGTGGTGGTGCTTTAGGTGGTATCGCCGGTAGCACAATTGGTGGTGGTACAGGTCAAGCAATTGCAAGTGTTGTTGGTGCGATTGGTGGTGCCATTGCAGGTAGCAAAATTGAAGAGAAAATGAGCCAAGTTAATGGTGCAGAGCTTGTTATCAGAAAAGATAATAGAGAAGAGATCGTTGTGGTTCAAAAAGCGGATCCTAGCTTCAAAGCGGGTCGCCGTGTGAGAATCGTTGGAGGTTCATCATTAAATGTTTCTGTTATCAACTAACTTAAACAAGAACTAGAAAAAAAGCGGGCCATTAGGTTCGCTTTTTTTATGCTTTAAATCAAAAGAAAGTGCAGTTGTTTTTTGCTTGAAAGTCAAAAATATGATAAAACTATTAACCGTTATTTCACATCGACAATAGGAAGCAAAATGTCAAATTTACAACAAATTATTGAAGCTGCATTTGAAAAACGTGCGGAAATTACCCCTAAAACAGTTGATGCACAAACTCGTGCAGCAATCGAAGAAGTGATCGAAGGATTAGATAGCGGTAAATACCGTGTTGCAGAAAAAATTGATGGTGAATGGGTCACTCACCAATGGTTGAAAAAAGCAGTATTATTATCTTTCCGTATCAATGATAACCAAATCATTGATGGAGCAGAAACCAAATACTATGACAAAGTAGCATTGAAGTTTGCTGACTATACCGAAGAGCGTTTTGCTCAAGAAGGTTTCCGTGTCGTACCTTCTGCAACCGTACGCAAAGGCGCATACATTTCTAAAAACTGTGTATTAATGCCATCTTATGTAAATATCGGTGCATACGTAGGTGAAGGTACCATGGTCGATACATGGGCAACTGTTGGTTCATGTGCGCAAATTGGTAAAAATGTTCACTTATCTGGTGGCGTAGGCATCGGTGGTGTATTAGAGCCATTACAAGCAAACCCAACCATTATCGGTGATAACTGTTTCATCGGTGCACGTTCTGAAGTGGTTGAAGGTGTGATTGTAGAAGATGGTTGTGTGATCTCTATGGGCGTATTCATTGGTCAATCAACAAAGATTTACGATCGTGAGACCGGTGAGGTATTCTATGGTCGTGTACCAGCTGGCTCAGTAGTGGTTTCAGGTAGCCTTCCATCAAAATGTGGTAAATACAGCTTATACTGTGCAGTAATCGTGAAAAAAGTTGATGCAAAAACTTTAGGTAAAGTGGGTATCAACGAATTATTACGTTCTATTGAAGAGTAATTAAAATACCATAAAAAATGACCGCACTTTATATGACAAAGTGCGGTCATTTTCTTTTCTAAATTAGCGAATTATTTTTTTCTTGCTAACATTGTCGCAAATTTTAATTTAATGCGATTGCCATTTTCATCAGTTTTGTGTAATTCGCCCATATTTTCGTTGTATTCTAAGAATTCCCAATCTTTGTAGTATTCTTTTAATTCACCTTCAGAGAACGTGAATGAGAAGGCTAATGGACAAGGCACTTCAGGCGTTGACATGGCTGCGACAATTAAGTTATAACCACCTGGGTTGGTGTGTTCTTGCATATTCTTAATAATGGCTGGAATTCGCTCACGGTTTAAGAACATAAATACCACGGTTGATATAATAAAGTCGTAGTTTTCTTGAATATTGGCGGTGTTAATATCATAAACAGCGGTCTTAATATTCAAGTTTTCTTTGTCTTTAGTTTCGTTCAAGAAGGCAATGCTATTTTCGTTGTGATCCCAAGAGGTCACATCGTAGCCTTTTAAACTTAAATAAAGGGAATTACGACCTTGTCCGCAGCCCAAATCGAGCACTTTACAAGGTTTGATAATTTTAGCCGCATCAACCACATCACCATGTGTTGCGGTCATATTGTATTTTTTGCTGAAGTAGTCTTCTTTTTTACAGTAGAAACCAAGTGTACATTCTAAGTCATCAGAAAGAGCTTCAACTCGGTGCCAGGCTTGTGGCTCTACAAATGGAATATTGCTTTCTGGAGTAAAAATATGCTCAGCAATGACATCGCCATTTTCAGTTAGCTCATAAAACTTAAGTTTACCTTTTAGCACTGTAAGTTTGCCCCAAGTCCCCACTTTAGTATTGTGTTTTTCTTGGAACATTTTAGGTAATTTATCTTTTGTCCAAACCGGCATTTGTTTATAGCAGATAAGTTCGTTTGTCATAATGAATCCCTTTTAATTTATGTGATAAATAGCTGATTGATATAGTAGGGTATTTGATTCTATTTAGCAATAAAAAAGGCGACCAAAGTCGCCTAAATAGTAAATTATTTTACTTGCATACCCGCAGTGACACCGCTATCAGCTGAAAGTAAGAATAAATCACTTCCGCCAGTACCAGCAGAAAGAATCATCCCTTCCGATACACCAAATTTCATTTTACGTGGTGCAAGGTTTGCAACCACAATAACAAAACGACCTTCTAATTCTTCAGGTTTGTTGTAAGCTGCTTTAATGCCAGAAAATACTTGGCGAGTGTGATCACCTAAGTCTAACTCAAAACGTAAGAGCTTATTAGATTCTGGTACCGCTTCGCATTTCAGCACTTTTGCCACACGCATATCGATTTTAGCAAAATCGTCAATGGTAATGGTGTCAGCAATTGGTTCGACATTTAAAAGTGCGGTCGGTTTTGCCGCTGTTTTTTCTGTCGCTTTGTTTGCTTCAGCGAACAGTGCTTTGGTTTCTTCCACAACAGCATCAATTTGTTTTTTCTCTAAACGCGAGAAAAGTGGTTTAAATGGAGCAAGTTGATGACCTAATAAAGGCTGAGCAATATTGTCCCATGTTAGTTCTGTTTGTAAGAACGCTTCTGCACGTTCAGCCAGTTTTGGAAGAACCGGTTTTAAGTAAGACATCAATACACGGAAAAGCTCGATACCCATTGAGCAAACCGCTTGCAATTCGGCATCTTTGCCTTCTTCTTTTGCAATGACCCAAGGCGCTTTTTCATCAATATATTTATTGGCTTTATCGGTTAATGCCATGATCTCACGAATCGCTTTATTGTACTCACGGCTTTCATAATAAGCAGCAATTTGTTCAGCTTGAGCAGTGAATTCAGCAAAAAGCGCTTCGTCCTCTAATTTATCTGCTAATCTGCCTTCAAAACGTTTAGCGATAAATCCAGCATTACGAGAAGCTAAATTGACTAATTTATTAACGATATCCGTATTGACACGTTGAACGAAATCCTCCAAATTGAAATCAAGATCTTCAATGCGATCATTTAACTTCGCTGCGTAGTAATAACGTAAACATTCCGGATCAATGTGATTTAAATAGGTGCTGGCTTGGATAAATGTACCGCGTGATTTTGACATTTTTGCGCCATCTACGGTGACATAACCGTGAGCAACCACATTGGTTGGTTTGCGGAATCCGCTCCCTTCTAACATCGCCGGCCAGAATAGGCTGTGGAAATACACGATATCTTTACCGATAAAGTGATAAAGTTCTGCATCGCTGTTTTCTCCCCAGAATTCATTAAAATCAATGCCTTCACGATCACAGAGATTTTTGAAAGAAGCCATGTAGCCGATTGGCGCATCCAACCAAACATAGAAGAATTTATCTTTTGCACCCGGAATTTCAAAACCAAAATAAGGTGCATCACGAGAGATATCCCATTGTTGTAAACCACTTTCAAACCATTCTTGCATTTTGTTTGCAATTTCAGGTTGAAGTGAGCCAGAGCGAATCCATTCTTTTAACATGCCTTCAAAAGCCGGTAAGTCAAAGAATAAATGTTCAGATTCTTTGATGATTGGTGTTGCACCTGATACAACAGAACGTGGATTAATTAAATCCATCGGGCTATAAGTAGAAGCACAAACTTCACAGTTATCGCCGTATTGATCTTCTGCTTTACATTTTGGGCAAGTCCCTTTGACGAAACGATCCGGTAAGAACATATTCTTTTCAGGATCGAATAATTGAGAAATAACTTTGGTTTTAATGAAGCCTTTAGCTTTTAACTTATTGTAAATCTCAGCGGTGATTTGTTTATTTTCTTCACTGTGAGTAGAGTGATAGTTATCAAAACTGATATTAAAACCTGCAAAATCACGGATGTGATCCGCTTTTGCTTTTGCAATTAATTCTTCTGGTGTAATGCCTAATTTATCGGCATTAAGCATAATTGGTGTGCCGTGCGCATCATCAGCACAGACAAAATAAACTTTATTGCCACGCATACGTTGGAAACGTACCCAAATATCCGCGTGAATATGTTCTAACATATGGCCTAAATGAATGGCACCATTTGCATAAGGTAATGCACAAGTGACTAAAATTTTACGAGGTTGAGTTGTCATTATTTTTCTCTTATTCTTTTTGCAAAAATTACGAGTATGTTACCCGATTAGTGTGATTTTTTCTAGTTTAGTTATACTTTTAGCTTAACATTTGATATGTAAAAAGGGTAGAATATCCCTGACAAATTTACTCTACTACCTACTACTTATTAAAGGAACATTATGGCAACTGCTTTTTCTGAAAATTTAACGGCAGAACAACAATCTCAAGTTCTGCAAGTTTTCCAACAATTCCAACACCCAACGTTACAAAAAGACTTAATCGAATTAAAGACTTTGAAGAAAGTAGAAAAAGGCGGTGACGTATTACGCATTGAATTACAATTGCCTTTTGCATGGAACACAGGCGTAGAGCAAGTGAAACAGCAGCTTTCTGATGCATTATTAAAAGCAACCGATAGTAAAGAAATCAAATGGGTGGTGAATTATCAAATCGCTACTTTAAAACGTGCGAATAATCAACCCGCTGTTAAGGGCGTGAAGAACATCATTGCGGTAACTTCCGGTAAAGGTGGGGTAGGAAAATCATCCGTTTCGGTAAATCTTGCGCTTGCTTTACAAGCTCAAGGTGCTCGTGTAGGGATCTTAGATGCCGATATTTACGGTCCATCTATTCCACATATGTTAGGTGCACCACATCAACGCCCAACTTCACCAGATAACCAACATATTACCCCAATTAAAGCACATGGTTTATCTGCAAACTCGATCGGTTTCTTAATGGATGAAGATAATGCAACCATTTGGCGTGGTCCAATGGCAAGTAGTGCGTTAAGTCAGCTTTTAAATGAAACCTTATGGGATAGCTTAGATTACTTAGTGATCGATATGCCACCGGGTACGGGTGATATCCAATTAACGCTTTCACAGCAAATCCCTGTAACGGGGGCAGTTGTGGTTACAACACCACAAGATATTGCGTTATTAGATGCAGTGAAAGGTGTGTCTATGTTTGAACGCGTATCTGTGCCAGTGTTAGGTATTGTGGAAAATATGTCTATGTATATTTGTAGCCACTGTGGACACCACGAAGCAATTTTTGGCACTGGTGGTGCAGAAAAAATGGCACAAAAATACAATGTGAAAGTATTAGGCCAGTTACCGTTGAATATCCAAGTTCGTCAAGATTTGGATGCGGGTAAACCAACCGTAGTTGCTGCACCAGACAGTGAAATTGCGAAATCTTTCTTAGATTTAGCGGAGAAAGTATCAACTGAGCTTTACTGGCAAGGTTCTGTGATTCCAAGCGAGATTTTATTCCGCGAAGTGAAATAATCACAAAAACATCATAAAAATTAACCGCACTTTAGGTCATCCAAAGTGCGGTTATTTTTTGGCTAAATTTGCTTATTTTAAATGATCCGCATCATTCATTTTCTCAACGTGAAAACCGTTCTCATCGTCATAATGTACAACGCTAATTGAGGTATTAATGAGCGATACCGATTTATCTTCATCGCGGTGATTTTGCCAGGTTGCGCCGTTTAATAAGGCAAGCAATAGACGTAGAGTATGACCATGCGACACAATAAGAATATTACCTTGATTATGAATCTTAATAATATCGTGCAATGCTTTCATGGCACGTTCGCCTAATTGCTCAAATGTTTCGCCACCATTTACTTGAGCTTTGTAATTGGCGGGATCTTTAATTAGCTGCTGGAATTCAGGATGTTCTCTTATCGTATCGACAACTTTGCCTTCCCAAGAACCAAAATATTGTTCGTTTAAACCTTGGTGATGAAAAAGAGGAATATCACGTTCGCCGATAATGTGAGAGGCGGTCGCGATAGTACGTTTTAATATGCTGGAATAAGCGGCAATGAAAGGAATGTTATTAAGTGCCATGCCTGTTTTTTTCGCACCATTAACGCCTTCTTCAGTTAAAGGGGAATCGCCATGACCTTGCATTAAACCTTCCGTATTCCAAACGGTTTTACCGTGGCGAATGAAATAAAAAGTCAGTTGTTTTTTCATTTTGCATGTCCATAAAAAAGATTAAGGAAGCCGAAACTTCCTTAATCATGATTTTAACGGGAGTAATAACCTGCCATTGAGCTATATACGGCATTTTCTGCTTGAATGATGTTGTATTTCGCATTCAAGATAGAAAGTTGAGAGCTTTTCTCGGTATTTGCCGCGGTGAGCCATTCACGTAATTCAGAAACACCAGCATTGTAACGATCGCGATAGTATTTGGTGATACGTTGGTTATAGCTGTGTGTTTTTTGTAAGTTAGCAAAGGCGCTTTGTGCTTGTGTGTAGGCGAAGTAGTTGGTATCCACATCGTTCAAGGCTTTAGTAATGCTTTGCTCATAGTTTAAACGGGCGGTTTCATAATCTGCTTCAGATATTTTCACGTTCCATTTTACGGTATTCCAGTTGAGGAATGGTAGGCTAATACCGAGTACCCCTGCGCCAACAGGATTGTGCAATGCGTTATCTACTTTGGTGCCGCTTGATGTTAAGCTACCGCCTAATGTCACTTCTGGGAACCAGCCTTTTTCGGTTGCTTTTGCATTTTTGAATGCACTGCTTAAGCGATATTGATAGCCTTTTACATCAGGACGATTTGCAATCACAGAAACCGGTACATTTAAATTTACGCCCACATTTTTCACATTAAGAATGTGTGGGAAGTTGATATTTAATGCTTCTTCCGGTTTTAAGTTCAGTAAGTTACGCAAAGTTTGTTCTGCTGTTTTACGTTGTGTTTGATAGTTAATCAAGTTGTTACGCGCGGTTAACACTGCTTGTTGTGCTTGATCTACACTTGCGCTGTCCGCAACACCTTGTGATAAACGACGTTGCATAATGCTGCTAATATCGTTGTAGTATTTAATGGTTTCTTCGGTTGTGCTGATCGCATCATTCAAGTAGGCAATTTGATAATAGGTTGTCACAACTGAGTTGATGAGTGAAAGTTTGGTGGATTCCAAATCTTCAGTGGTTGCTTTGTGTGTCCATTCAGCTGCATCTGCTGTATCCGCTAAACGTTGCCACAAATCTAACGTATAACTCACATTTAATGCACCTTGATGACTTACGGTTGAGTTGCCACCCGTTTTAACGTTTTTACTTGCAGAAGATTGGGTTGAACCGCTAAATGCCGGAATTAAATTCGCACCTGCAAGGTTTGCATTATATAAAGCACGGTTTACGGCGACAGACGCTTTGGCTAAATCTTTGTTGTTAACTAATGCTTGTTCCACCAAACGATTTAATTGTGCGTCATTATAAAGTGCCCACCAGTTTTCTTTTACATTAAATTGTTTGGTGATTTCCGCATAATTTTGGTAATCCTGCTGGCTCGCTTTATAAGAATCGCCGATATTAGCACAACCTGCTAGAGCCGTTGCCATTGCGATTGCTAAGGTTAATTTTTTCATTTTTAACATGGATTTTTCCTTTCTTTTTTATTAAAGTGCGGTCAAAAATTAGTGAGAATTTTAACCGCTCTTTTGTGTTTTACAAAGTTTCTTTATTCTCTCGCAAGGGCGGTAATTGGATCTAATTGTGCTGCGCGTTTTGCCGGCATGTAACCGAAGATCACACCAATCAGGGTAGAGAAGATTACTGCTGCAACAATTGAGCCAGTTGAGAATGCCATCGTAAAGTCAGTCATAAATACGTTAAATAGCAGACCGATTAAACCCGAAAGCAGAATACCTGTCACCCCACCGATTAAACAAATCAGCACGGCTTCAATTAAAAATTGTTGCAGAATATTAGATTGTCTTGCCCCAATCGCCATACGTACACCAATTTCTTTGGTTCGTTCGGTGACAGAAACTAACATAATATTCATTACACCGATACCACCAACGATCAATGAAATAAAGGCAATAGAAGAAATGAGCAATTTCATCGTGCCGGTTGTACTTTCAATGGTTTGTTTAATGGTATCGCTATTCATGATAAAGAAATCTTTTTTACCATGACGCATGGTGAGCAATTCAGTAATCCCTTTTTCGGCAACAGTCGTATTCACTGAATCATCCACTTTAACGGTAATTGAGCCAATTTTTTTGCTACCCGAAATACGATTCATCACGGTGGTATAAGGGGCATAGAGATTAAGTGAACTACTTGCCCCGCCCATTTGTTTATCCGATACCACGCCGATAATACGTAATGGACGTTTATTAAACATTACAATTTTGCCGATAGGATTTTCATTCGGGAAAATCGACTTTTTCGCACTTTCATCGATTAAGGCTACTTGATTGTTATCAGCAACATCTTGAGCAGAAAATAAATTACCAGATTTTAGTTTTAATCCCTCTACATCAAAATATTGTTCGCCTACACCTTTTAAACTGGTCGAGGTGAAAGTCTGGTTACCATAAATTAATGTGCCACTTGATGAGCTATTTGGCGTGACGCTTTGTACATAGCTTTGTTGGCTTAAGGCAGTGGCATCATTAATCGTCAGATTTTGCATTTGGTCAGCACGACGATCACCAAAGCCGGTACCATTAAAGATGGTCATGGTACTTGTACCAATGCCTTTAATGTTTTCCAAGATTTTTTGTTGTGAACCATTTCCCAATGCCACGACGGAAACCACAGAAGTAATCCCGATAATAATCCCGAGCATGGTTAAAAGAGAACGCATTTTGTGAGCAATAATCGCACTCACAGACATACGAAAGGCTTCAACAAATTGATCTTTACTGAACCCAAAGTGCGGTTTAGATTTGGTTGGATTTTCGACCGCACTTTTTACTGCTTCTTTTTGCGTATCGCCAATGATTTCGCCGTCTTTAATTTCAATCACGCGATTCGCACTGGCGGCAATTTCTCGGTCGTGGGTTACCATAATAATAGTGTGACCTTCTGCGTGTAATTGACGCAGAATTTCCATCACATTTTGACCGCTTTGTGAATCCAATGCACCAGTGGGTTCATCGGCTAAAATAATTTCACCGCCATTCATTAACGCACGCGCAATACTCACACGCTGTTGCTGACCACCAGAAAGCTGGCTTGGTTTATTTTGCCATTTATCGCCTAAACCTAATTTTTCTAAAAGTTGTTTCGCACGAGAAAGACGTTTTTCTTGTGACATCCCCGCATAAATTGCAGGCAAGGCGACGTTTTCTGCTGCGGTCAAACTCGACAATAAGTTATAGCGTTGGAAAATAAAGCCGAATTTTTGGCTACGTAAATCTGACAGCTGATCTTTGCTTAATTCAATGGTTTCTTTGCCATTGATTTTGTAAGAACCACTGGTGGCAGTATCCAAGCATCCGATGATATTCATCAAGGTTGATTTACCGGAACCGGATTGCCCAATAATCGCGACGAAATCGCCTTTTTCAATATTTAAAGAGACATTCTTCAAAATATGAACACGATTTTCGCCTTCACCGAAGTAACGGTTGAGATCCTTAATTTCAATAATATTCATTAATTTTCTACCGCACTTTTAGAACATTCTTGGACCACGAGGCATAGAGCCAACTTGTTCACCATTCGCGACTTGCGACACAATAACTTTTTCACCTTCATTTAAACCCGATTTAATTTCAGTTTGGAAATCATTTTGAACACCAATTTCGACTTCGCGTGGCTCAGGCTGATTTTTGTCATTTAATACAACCACAAAGCTTTTGCCATCACGTTTTTGAATGGCCATATTGGAAACCAATAACACATCTTTCGCGTTGGCAATTTTGATATTGTTTTCTGTAGTCATCCCAATGCGTAGTGTGCGGTCAGGATTATCAATCAATACATTAGCGTAGTAGTAAATTGCACTTGTTGTTGAACTGCTACTTGAGCTACTACTTGAGCTACTAGAAGATGACGTTGAAGAACTATCACTTGTTGTAGTATTCGCTGGATCAATCGAATCAATGACAGAGTGATACACGGTTTGGTTATCCGATAAAATCGTAAAGCTGACTTCTTGACCTGCTTTAACTTTGGTAATGTCGCCTTCTGAAATTTCAGGTTTAATTTTCATTTTGCTTAAATCGGCAATGGTCACAATTGTTGGCGTCGTTTGGTTGGCATTAACGGTTTGACCTTCTGAAACAGGCACAGAAATAACGGTACCGTCCATTGGGGCGGTGATTTTGGTGTAACCCACATTGGTTTCTGCGGTATTCACCTCAATTTCAGCTTGTTTGATACTCGCTTCAATGGCTTCCATTTCAGCTTTTGCATTATCAAGTGTGCTTTTTGCGGTATTCAAACTATCTAAAGACGTTGCTTTTTGCGTATAAAGTTTTGATAAGCGGTTATAGCTTGAAAGGGCAACATCATAAGCAGTTTTCTTCGCCTTTAATTGTGCTTGATAGCTAACCAATGCCGCCTTTTTGGTATTTAAAGTATTAATTTGGGTTGTAGAATCAATATTAGCGATCATGTCGCCTTTTTTGATTTCTTGCCCTAATTTGACATAGAGTTTGGTGATTTTTCCCGAAGCTTGGGCACCAACATCAACTTCATTCACACTTTCAACTGAACCAGAAGCGACAACTGTTTTTTCAACATTGCCACGTGTAACTGATTCAGTCAGATAAGTCGTTTCTTGTTTGCTATGGCTAGCGAAAAAATAATAAGCTACACCGGCAGCAACGAATAATCCGAGTAAAATAAAAAAACGTTTTTTCATAAGACTTTATCATCCTAAATAAAAAAATGAACGATTGTTCAGCTTACGTATTCTAAAGGTAAACTTTTCAGTTTGCACGAAAAATCTTCAAATTAGACCTGAAAATCCTAAAAAATTCAGTATTAATTTAATGAAAGTGCGGTTAGTTTTGGGATCAAATTCACAAGGCCAGACTTTTCGTATAGAATGGAGTAATTATTTTCAATTTATTGAGAAATTTATGAGCAATACAGAACACACCCTAGAAAATGCGGAAAATACCCGCACACACAATTTCATTACTCAAATTATTGATGAAGATTTAGCTTCGGGTAAACACAAAAGTGTTCATACTCGTTTTCCGCCTGAGCCAAATGGCTATTTGCATATTGGCCACGCAAAATCGATTTGCTTAAACTTCGGCTTGGCAAAAGAATATAACGGTTTATGTAACCTACGTTTTGACGATACCAACCCTGTTAAAGAAGATGTGGAATATGTGGATTCCATCAAAGCAGATGTGGAATGGTTAGGCTTTAAATGGGAAGGCGAACCGCGTTATGCGTCAGATTACTTCGATGCACTTTATGGCTATGCGATTGAGTTAATCGAAAAAGGTTTAGCGTATGTGGATGAGCTTTCCCCAGACGAAATGCGTGAGTATCGCGGTACGTTAACTGAGCCAGGTAAAAACAGCCCATATCGTGATCGTAGTGTCGAAGAAAACTTAGCGTTATTTGAAAGAATGAAAAACGGTGAGTTTGCCGAAGGGACATTAAGTCTTCGTGCGAAAATCGACATGGCTTCACCATTTATGGTGATGCGAGATCCCGTGCTTTATCGTATTAAATTTGCGAGCCATCACCAAACCGGTGATAAATGGTGCATTTACCCAATGTACGATTTCACTCACTGTATCTCTGATGCGATTGAACGTATTACACACTCTTTATGTACATTAGAATTCCAAGACAACCGTCGTTTATATGACTGGGTATTGGATAATATTAGTATTGAACGTCCATTACCGCATCAATATGAATTCTCTCGTTTAAATTTAGAAGGCACGTTAACGTCTAAACGTAAATTATTGAAATTAGTGAATGAAGGCATTGTGGATGGTTGGAACGATCCGCGTATGCCAACAATTTCAGGTTTACGTCGTCGCGGTTATACACCGGCTTCGTTACGTGAGTTCTGTCGTCGTATCGGTGTGACGAAACAAGATAACGTCGTAGAGTATTCTGCACTTGAAGCCTGCATTCGTGAAGATTTAAACGAAAACGCACCACGCGCAATGGCAGTGATTGATCCTGTTCGTGTGGTGATTGAAAACTTTGAAGGCGAAGAAACCTTAACGGCACCAAATCACCCAAATCGTCCTGAATTAGGCGAACGTCAATTACCGTTTACGAAAGAGCTTTACATTGATCGCGCAGACTTCCGTGAAGAAGCGAATAAGCAATATAAACGTTTGGTATTAGGTAAAGAAGTGCGTTTACGTAACGCTTACGTGATTAAAGCAGAACGTGTCGAAAAAGATGAAAATGGTGAAATCACTACGATCTTCTGTACTTACGATCCAGAAACCTTAGGTAAAAATCCAGCAGATGGTCGCAAAGTGAAAGGGGTAATTCACTGGGTATCGGCAGTGCATAATCATCCAGCGGAGTTCCGTTTATACGAGCGTCTTTTCACCGTACCAAACCCGGGTGCAGCGGAAGAAATTGAAAGCGTGTTAAATCCAACCTCTTTAGTGGTAAAACACGGTTTTGTAGAACAAAGCCTCGCAAATGCGGAACCAGAAAAAGGTTACCAATTTGAACGCGAAGGTTATTTCTGTGCGGATAACAAAGACAGCCGCCCAGAGCACTTAGTGTTTAACTTAACCGTAAGCTTAAAAGAAGGCTTCTAATTCTAAACAACAAAGTGCGGTCAAAAATCACGTAAATTTTGACCGCACTTTTTTATTGGTTTCACTATGCAATTTGAATCTCATTTTTGGCAAAAAAAATCGCTCCTTGAAATGACGGAATCCGAATGGGAAGCCTTATGTGATGGCTGCGGAAAATGCTGTTATCGAAAATACATTCAAGGGCGAGGCAAGCGTGAAAAACTCTATTACACACGCATTGCTTGCAATCTATTAGATGTGGAAACAGGCAAGTGTCGTAATTATCCTGAACGTTTCAAGATTGAGAGTGATTGTACGAAATTAACCCAAAAGAATTTGCCTGATTTTGGTTGGCTGCCGAATACCTGTGCGTATCGTTTATTGTATGAGGGTAAACCTTTGCCCGAATGGCATCCATTAGTCAGTGGCGATCCTGACTCTGTGAAAAAAGCAGGTATTTTAATTCAAGATGGCGTGCACGAAGAAGATGTCATTGATTGGTTTGAATTTGTCATTGAAACCGAATAATTCTGATTTAGGTGCTTTTTTATTCTATTCAAACGTCGTTTTTTTTGATTTAGGTCACAATTTGCGAGATTGGCAATTGTATTTCAACTGTGCTTACTTATAATACTTAATAAGTATTATATAGATGTATCATTTGTTGTATGAAAATGTCCTTATCACTTAAACAATCTGCTGAAAAACGTGGCATTTCGTTTTCCCATTATGATATTAATGGGCATTTGATTGATGCATCGCCAACCCGTATTGATTATTTTATCGAGCAGTTGCAATTTCCGCCGAATATTGGACAAAATCAGCCGTTCCAAAATGTCATATGTGCCTTTGAAAATGAACCCATTCATGATGATTTAATCGCGTTTTCTTCTCCTCCTGATGCTTCTTTGCGTTATCAATTGCTCGACGAGCAAAACCAAATTCAGTTTGAAAAAACAATTCCATATTCAACCGCACTTTTATTGCCTGCTTTGTCTTTTATCTATTATCGTTTAATGCTTTTTGTCGCTCAACAAACGAGAAAATATTATCGTTTGTAAATTGATTAAGCTTGAAAGCATAAAGGAGTATGTAATGACGAAATTAGTCGCCCAATCAGTAATTAATTCATTTTTTGATGGCAAACATGCCGATCCTTTTGCAGTATTAGGCATGCATGAAACCCACAATGGCATTGAGATCCGCGCTTTATTACCTGATGCGGATAAAGTGGAAGTGATTGATAAAGAAAGTCAATCCATGGTGGTTACTTTAGAAAGAGTGGATGAACGTGGCTTTTTCTCCGCTATCGTGCCAGACGTGAAGCACTTTTTTGCTTATCAATTTAAAGTGTATTGGGGATCGGATGTGCATCTCATTGAAGATCCTTACCGTTTCCATCCGATGATTAATGACTTGGATCAATGGCTATTAGCGGAAGGTTCGTTATTGCGTCCTTATGAAGTATTAGGTGCACACTTTACCGAATGTGATGGTGTGCCGGGTGTGAATTTCCGTGTATGGGCTCCGAATGCTAAACGCGTTTCATTGGTAGGTGATTTCAACTACTGGGATGGTCGCCGTCATCCAATGCGTTTCCATCCAGCAAGTGGTGTGTGGGAATTATTCTTACCAAAAGCTAGCCTTGGTCAACGCTATAAATTTGAATTAATTGATTGCTATGGCAACCTTCGTTTAAAAGCCGACCCTTATGCATTTAGCTCTGAATTACGTCCGGATACCGCATCAGAAATCAGCATGTTGCCTGATGTGGTAGAAATGACAGAGCAACGTCGTAAGGCGAACCAACGTAACCAACCCATTTCCATTTATGAAGTACATTTGGGCTCATGGCGCCGTAATTTAGAAAATAATTTCTGGCTTGATTATGACCAAATTGCTGATGAACTTATTCCTTATGTCAAACATATGGGTTTTACCCACATTGAGTTTTTACCAATTTCTGAATTCCCATTTGATGGTTCTTGGGGCTATCAACCGATTGGTTTGTATTCTCCAACTAGCCGTTTTGGTACACCTGAAGGCTTTAAACGCTTAGTCGAAAAAGCCCATAAAGCAGGCATTAATGTGATTTTAGACTGGGTACCGGGACATTTCCCAAGTGATACACATGGTTTAGTGGCATTTGATGGTACAGCCTTATACGAACATGCAGACCCACGTGAAGGTTATCACCAAGACTGGAATACCTTGATTTATAACTATGGCCGTAATGAAGTGAAAAACTTCTTATCCAGTAATGCACTGTATTGGTTAGAACGCTTTGGTGTGGATGGTATTCGTGTGGATGCAGTAGCATCAATGATTTACCGCGATTATAGCCGTGCAGAAGGGGAATGGATCCCAAATCAATATGGTGGTCGTGAAAACTTAGAAGCTATTGAGTTCTTAAAACATACCAACTGGAAAATCCATTCTGAAATGACCGGTGCTATTTCCATTGCGGAAGAGTCTACTTCTTTCGGTGGCGTAACCCATCCGACAGAAAATGGTGGCCTTGGATTTAATTTCAAATGGAACATGGGCTGGATGAATGACACCTTAAGTTATATGACACTCGATCCAGTTTATCGTCGTTATCATCACGACAAAATGACCTTCGGAATGATTTATCAATATAGCGAAAACTTTGTATTGCCACTTTCTCACGATGAAGTTGTACACGGCAAATGTTCGTTACTCGGCAAAATGCCGGGTGATGCATGGCAAAAATTCGCTAACTTGCGTGCTTACTACGGTTATATGTGGGGCTATCCAGGCAAGAAATTGTTATTCATGGGGAATGAATTTGCTCAAGGTCGTGAATGGAATTATGAAGAAAGCTTGGATTGGTTCTTACTTGATGAAAATCATGGTGGTCCATGGCATAAAGGCGTATTGCAATTAGTTAAAGATTTGAACGGCGTTTATCAAAACAATGCACCGCTCTTTGAATTAGACGGCGAACCTGAAGGATTTGATTGGTTAGTGGTAGATGATGCGGAAAATTCAGTCTTTGCTTTTGAACGTAAAAGTAGTAATGGCGAACGAATTATCGTGATCAGTAACTTCACACCTGTGCCACGCGAAGGCTATCGCATTGGGGTCAATGTAGCGGGTGAATACGAAGAAATTTTGAATACTGACTCAATGTACTATCAAGGTTCAAACGTAGGTAATTTCGGCTTGGTAGAAAGCGAAGCGATCGCAAGTCACGGACGTGACAACTCGATTAGCGTGATCATTCCGCCACTAGCAACGATCTATTTAAAATATAAAGCATAACAATAGCGAAGAACACGATGTTTAGTATTTATAACAATGGCAAACCGTCCCCAATGGGATATTCGCAAACGCTGGAAAATGGTCTAAAAATTTCGAATTTTGCGCTGTTTTCTCGTGCGGCGGATGCTATTGAACTTTGCTTGTTCCGTGATGGCAAAGAAAGCCGTTTTGCCATGAGCAGAACCGATGATATTTGGCATGTGGCAATTGAAGGCATTGAGCTGAATGATGAGTATGCGTTCAGAATCACAGGCAAAAATGACCGCACTTTAGCTAATCCGCAAAAGTTAATGCTTGATCCTTATGCGAAAGCGGTCACTCATAAACCCGATTTGAGTTCGCCAGAAGCCCGTTCAATTTTCTTGTTAAATGATGGACGAGATAGTGCAGCGGTTGCACCTAAAGGTCGTATTGTGGATGAGAGTTTTGATTGGTCAGGGGATTGCAAGCCGTCTATTCCTTGGGCTCAAACCATTGTGTATGAACTGAATGTTAAAGGGTTTAGCCAATTAAATTCCCGTATTCCAGAAAATATTCGGGGTACTTATGCGGCGTTAGCACACCCCGAAAATATTGCGTATTTTAAATCATTGGGTATTACCAGCCTTGAATTGCTTCCAGTGAATTTCTTCATTGATGAACCACATTTGCAAGAAAAAGGATTACGTAATTATTGGGGCTACAATCCACTAGCCATGTTTGCTTTAGAACCAAGTTACGCAGCTGATCAAAAACAGCCTTTGAACGAGTTTAAGAGCATGGTGAAAGCCTTGCATCAAGCGGGTATTGAAGTGATTTTGGATGTCGTATTTAACCATACGGCTGAATCTGAAAAAACGTTCCCAACATTTTGTCAGCGCGGTATTGATGATGAAACCTATTACTGGCAAAACGAGCATGGAGATTATCTCAATTGGACGGGTTGCGGCAATATGCTCAATCTTGCCAATGATGTCACTCGTAAATGGGTATTAGATTGCTTACGTTACTGGGTAACAGAATGCCATGTGGATGGTTTCCGTTTTGATTTAGCCACAGTGCTTGGTCGTGAAACACCTGATTTCAATCCAAATGCACAATTGTTTGCAGAAATGGAACAGGATGACGTTCTACAACAAATTAAATTAATTGCAGAGCCTTGGGATATTGGTCATTACGGCTACCAAGTCGGGTATTTCCCTGCTTATTTCTCTCAATGGAATGATCGTTTCCGTGATGATATGTGTCGTTTTTGGTTATGGCAAAGTGGCGAAGTGGGGGCCTTTGCAGAACGTTTTGCTGGCTCTAGTGATATTTTTAAACGAGAAGGGCGATTACCGCATGGTAGCTTGAATTTCATTACAGCCCATGATGGTTTTACATTGCGAGATTTAGTGAGCTATAACCATAAACATAATGAAGCGAATGGTGAAGAGAACCGTGACGGACGGAATGAAAATTATAGTTACAATCATGGAATGGAAGGTTCTCAACTCGATTTAGCCGATGAGTGGCAAAGTGCGGTCGAAAATAACCGTGTTTTATCAGAAAAAGGCTTGTTAGCCTCACTGCTACTAGCAAATGGTGTGCCAATGCTGCTTGCAGGGGATGAGTTTGGTAACACCCAATATGGCAATAACAATGCCTATTGCCAAGATAACGAAATTACGTGGTTAAAGTGGGATGATTTTAACCAAACCTTATTTGACTTTACTAAGCAAACCATTGCATTACGAAAAAAAATTCAAAGTTTGCAACAGGATGCTTGGTGGTCGGATGAAAATGTCGAGTGGTTAAATACAGGGGGAAACCCGATGACCCTAGACGATTGGCATAATCGGGAAAGCAAAGCCTTACAAGTGATGTTGGATGGTCGCTACCTTTTCTTAATTAATGCAAAAACTGAAGCGCAATCTTTTTATTTACCAAATGGAAGATGGAAAAAGGTTGCAGAAATTGGAAACAGAGTGATTCAACAATGTGATGTGAGTGGTGTGGCATTTGAAGTGTTGGAACATATGGAGGGTTAAAACTATGGAGTTTGTTATGAAAAATGATCTTAATAAATATGAATTGGTTAAAGATACTTTAGTGCTTATTTTAGCCGGTGGTCGTGGTTCTCGTTTACATGAATTAACAGACAAACGTGCTAAACCTGCGTTATATTTCGGCGGTAATCGTCGCATTATTGATTTTGCGCTTTCCAACTGTATTAACTCCGGTCTTAATCGCATCGGTGTGGTGACTCAATATGCCGCTCACTCTTTATTACGCCACTTACAAACAGGTTGGTCATTCTTACCACAAGAGCGTGGCGAATTCGTTGATATGTTACCGGCTCGTCAACAAATTGATGATTCTACGTGGTACCGTGGTACAGCGGATGCGGTGTATCAAAATATGGCGATTATTCGCAATCACTATCGTCCGAAATACATTTTGATCCTTGCGGGCGACCATATCTATAAACAAGATTACAGCGTAATGTTAATGGATCACGTGAAAAGCGGTGCAAAATGTACTGTGGGTTGTATTGAAGTGCCTCGTTCTGAAGCAAGTGAATTTGGTGTGATGGCAGTAAACGAAAATCTGAAAGTGAAAGCCTTCGTTGAAAAACCGAAAGATCCGCCAGCAATGGTTGGTAAACCAGATACATCATTAGCCTCAATGGGTATCTATGTCTTTGATGCTGATTATCTCTACAATATGTTGGATAAAGAAGTGAACACTCCTTACACATCTCACGACTTTGGTAAAGACGTGTTACCAAAATGCTTGGAAGAAGGTGTGCTTTATGCACATCCATTCAGCCGTTCTTGTATGGGCCGAAATACTGAAGGTGAAATTTACTGGCGTGATGTGGGTACACTTGATAGCTTCTGGCAATCTAATATCGATTTGGTTTCAGAAAATCCACAATTAGATATTTACGATCAAAGCTGGCCAATTCGTGGTAATCCAGTACAGGCTTATCCGTCTAAATTCTTCTATAAAAAACCGAATGTCAAACCGGTAGATAACTCGCTTATCGGTGGTGGCTGCGTGATTACCGATGCATCAATCAGTAACTCTGTTTTATTCGACAGAATTAAAATCAATGAAGGCTCTTTTGTTGATCACAGTGTTGTATTACCACAAGTACAAATTGGTAAAAATTGTACATTGAAAGACTGTATTATTGATCGCCATTGTATTATTCCAGATGGTATGGAAATCGGTGTGGATAAAGCCCTAGACAGTAAACGTTTCCGCGTGAGTTCTACCGGTAAAGTTGTACTTGTTACATCAGCAATGTTGAAAAAATTGCAGGGTGAAGACGTCGCTAACGAAGAACATTTGGATTAAAGTGCGGTCAATTTTGACAGTATTTTAAGTGGACTAAAAAGATTGTGCTGTTATTGATGACAGCACAATTTTAAGTATAAAAGGAAAATTATGAGAGTTTTACATGTTTGCTCGGAGCTGTATCCCTTATTAAAAACCGGTGGACTCGCCGATGTTTTAGGGGCACTACCTTTTGCTCAAAAAGAAATTGGTATTGATACACGTATTTTATTGCCGGCTTATCCAAAAATTTCAGCGGGCATTGAGAACACGCATGTCGTGACAGAATTTGATAATTTTGCAGGTCATGTTGTATTACGTTATGGCGAATACAATGGCGTAGGGATTTATCTGATTGATGCACCACATCTTTATTGGCGAGAAGGGAACCCTTATCACGATACAGATTACAATGATTATGCCGATAACTATAAGCGTTTTGCGTTATTAGGCTGGGTGGGCGCTGAGCTTGCGACAGGCTTAGATAGTTGGTGGCGAGCTGAAGTAGTGCATGCGCACGATTGGCATGCGGGTTTAGCGGCAGCTTATCTTTTCAATAAAGGTCGTCCAGCAAAATCAGTATTTACGATTCATAATCTAGCTTATCAAGGACAATTCGCACATCGTCACCTGTATGAAATTGGCTTACCGGAAGGTATGTTCCATGTTGATGGTCTAGAGTTATTTGGTCAAATTTCGTATTTAAAAGCGGGTCTTTATTATTCCGACATGGTGACAGCTGTTAGCCCAACTTACGCGAAAGAAATTACCACACCGGACTTTGCTTATGGCTTGCAAGGCTTACTAACAGGCTTACGTGAGTCAGGTAAGTTGGTGGGAATTTTAAATGGCGTAGATCAAGAAATTTGGCATCCAAGTTGTGATGCGTATATTCGGCATCACTACAAATTGAAATCCATTGCGGGCAAGAAGAAAAATAAAGCCGATTTACAAGCTTATTTCAATTTACCACAACAGCCAGATGCACTCTTATTTGTGATGGTAACGCGCTTAACAGAACAAAAAGGCGTGGATTTACTGATTGCGACAGCGGATGAAATTGTGAAACAAGGTGGTCAATTAGCGATTCTCGGTTCAGGTGCAAGACATTTGGAAGAGGGGATTCGCCAATTGGCACAACGTTATCCAGAAAATATCGCAGTAAAAATTGGTTATGATGAAGCGCTTTCACATTTAATGGTTGCCGGTGGTGATGTGATTTTAGTTCCAAGCCGTTTTGAACCTTGTGGATTAACTCAATTGTATGGCTTGCAATATGGCACATTGCCGCTTGTTCGTGCAACGGGAGGATTAGCTGATACAGTGACCAACAGTACGAGCGAAACCATTAAAGCGCGCACCGCAACAGGCTTTGTATTCCAAAAAGCCGAAGCAGATGATTTGCGAAGTGCTATCCAGCATGCCTTTGCCTTGTGGCAAAAACAACGTGTTTGGGCGATGGTGCGTAATAATGCTATGGCGCAAGACTTTAGTTGGAAAAATGCGGCCACTCAATATGAGCAGCTCTATTTAGGCATTTTAGACTCATAATTCAGTGGATTGACTCCCTCTTCAAAATAATCGCCTTTGAAGGGGGATTTTTGTTGTTTTTTTTCTAAAAAAGCTTAAAATTTGCGCGATTTTTTTATTGAGGTTTTACTTTCTATGATCATGGACAACTTTGATTCACCATTTCTTTACCATCGACCAGAAGTTGATGTTGAAGGTGTGAAAAAAGCTATCGTTTATAAATTAATTTTCTTAATTGGTCGTTCGCCAAAAGAGGCGAGCCAACGTGATTGGCTAAATGCAACGCTTTATGCAGTACGCGACTTAGTGACAGAGGGATGGATTACGACTGCACGCCAATCTCGTGCAGAAGAAACTCGCCGTGTTTATTATCTTTCTATGGAATTCTTAATCGGCCGTACACTTTCTAATGCGATGATCGCGGAAGGCATTTATGACGTGGCACAAAAAGCCTTGGCTGAATTAAATGTTGATTTAGAAGAGATTATTGAAAAAGAAGTGGATCCAGGTTTAGGTAACGGTGGTTTAGGTCGTCTTGCTGCTTGTTTTATGGACTCACTGGCAACGTTAGCGATTCCAGCAATGGGTTACGGTATTCGTTATGAATACGGTATGTTCCGTCAAAAAATTGAAAATGGCCAACAGGTTGAACGCCCTGATGATTGGTTAGACAAAGGCGCACCTTGGGAATTTATGCGTCCATCAAAACGTTTCAGCATTGATTTTGGTGGTCATATTTATTTTGAAGGCAAAAAATGTATTTGGAATCCGGCTGAAAAAGTGACCGCACTTGCATACGACCAAATGATTCCTGGTTATAAAAATGACTCGGCATCAACCTTACGTTTATGGTCTGCTCATGGCGGTGAGGTGTTTGATTTAGCGGAGTTTAACCGTGGTGATCACTTAGCCGCAGTTGCAACACGTTCAGCTAACCAAAACCTTTCTCGTGTACTTTATCCGGATGATTCTACCTGGAATGGTCGTGAATTGCGTTTACGTCAAGAGTACTTCTTAGTATCAGCGTCTTTACAAGATATTCTCCGTCGCCATTTAAGAACCCATGGTACATTGGATAATCTTGCTGATAAAGTAGCAATTCACTTGAATGATACCCACCCAGCATTAGCCATTCCTGAGTTGATGCGTATTTTAATCGATTTGCACGGTTACTCATGGCAACACGCTTGGGATGTGACTCGTCGTATTTTCTCTTACACTTGCCATACTTTAATGTCAGAAGCATTAGAAACCTGGCCGGTAGAAATGATGGCGAAGATCTTACCTCGTCACTTACAAATGATTTTTGAAATCAATGATCATTTCCTTGAATATGTGAAAACGTATGTCACCACTGATATGGACTTTATCCGTCGCGTTTCGCTTATCGAAGAAGGATATCAACGTAAAGTGCGCATGGGCTGGTTATCTGTTGTTGGTTCGCATAAAGTGAACGGTGTTGCAGCAATTCATTCAGATCTTATGGTGACATCAACCTTTGCTGATTTTGCTCGCATCTATCCAGAACGTTTTACCAACGTAACAAACGGTGTGACACCGCGTCGTTGGCTTGCAGTAGCGAATCCGAAATTAGCGGCTTTATTTGATCAATATATTGGTTCTGAATGGCGTTGCGATTTAAGCCAAATTGAAAAACTTAAAGCGTTTGCAGATAAAGGTGAATTTAAACGTGCAGTCGCAGATATCAAATACGATAACAAAGTGAAATTAGCTCAATATGTGAAGAAAACACTTAACATCGATTTAGATCCACACGCATTATTTGACGTTCAAGTAAAACGTATTCACGAATACAAACGTCAAATGCTTAATGTGTTACACATTATTGCTCGTTATAACGAAATGTTGGCTCACCCAGAAAAAGATTGGCAGCCTCGCGTATTTATTTTAGCGGGTAAAGCGGCTTCGGCTTACTATGCGGCAAAACAAACCATTCGTTTAATTAACGATGTAGCGAATGTCATCAATAACGATGAGCGCTTAAAAGGTCGTTTAAAAGTGGTATTTATCCCGAACTACAGCGTAAGTCTTGCTCAATTAATCATTCCAGCAGCAGATATTTCTGAGCAAATCTCTCTTGCAGGAACAGAAGCATCAGGTACCAGTAACATGAAATTTGCCTTAAATGGTGCGTTAACATTGGGTACACTTGATGGTGCGAACGTTGAGATTTTAGATAACGTTGGTAAGGATCATATCTTTATCTTTGGTAATACGGTTGAACAAGTTGAAGCTTTACGTCGCGAAGGTTATCGTCCGTTTGATTATTATCAAAATGACGAGCAATTACGTGAAGTCATTGACCAAATCATTCGTGGTGATTTCTCACCGGAAGAACCGAACCGTTATCACTCTCTCATTCAAGGTTTACAATACCACGATTATTATCAATCCTTTGCTGATTTCCGCAGTTATGTGGAAGCGCAAAAAGCGGTAGATAAAAAATATCAAGATCGTGATGCATGGATAGCAAGTACCATTCAAAATATGGTGAATATGGGCTTCTTCTCATCAGACCGTACGATTCTTGAATATGCGAAAAATATCTGGAAAATTGAACCTTTAAAACTTGAGAAGTAAGTTCTTTTCCACTCATAGAAAACCCTGTCGGATTATTTCCACAGGGTTTCTTTTTATGCTAAAATCCACCGTCAAATTTATTGTTCATTCAGATTAGGAAAAAGTATGAAAGTTTTAGAAGGTGCGGTAGCGGCGCCAAATGCTAAAATCGCAGTGGTGATTGCTCGTTTTAACAGTTTTATTAATGAAAGTTTATTAGAAGGTGCGGTAGATGCATTAAAACGTATCGGCCAAGTGAAAGATGAGAATATCACAATCGTTCGTGCACCAGGTGCGTATGAACTTCCATTAGTAGCACGTCGTTTAGCTGAAAGCAAAAAATTTGATGCAATCATCGCACTAGGTACGGTAATCCGTGGTGGTACCGCTCACTTTGAATATGTAGCTGGCGAAGCAAGCAGCGGTTTAGGTCAAGTAGCAATGCAAGCTGAAATTCCAGTGGCATTTGGTGTTTTAACGACTGAAAACATTGAACAAGCTATCGAGCGTGCAGGTACTAAAGCGGGTAATAAAGGTGCAGAAGCAGCATTAACTGCACTTGAAATGGTGAACCTTTTACAACAAATTGATGCGGCATAATTCCAATGACAGAGAAAAAAGAACCTGTAAAAAAAGTATCGCCACGTCGTAGAGCGAGAGAATGTGCAGTTCAAGCATTATATTCTTGGGCGCTCTCTGGTAATGCACCAGAACAAGTGGAACTCACTTTCGTTGTGGATCAAGATTTAAAAGGTGTGGATAAACCTTATTTTAGCCGCCTTTTCCGTCAAACCGTTGCGAATGTAGAAGCCGTTGATTTTTCAATGAGCCATTATTTAGATCGCACATTGGATGAATTAGATCCGATTGAAAAAGCGATTTTGCGTTTAGCGGTTTATGAACTTCAATTTGAACCAGATGTGCCGTATAAAGTGGCGATAAATGAGGCAATTGAAGTGGCGAAAGTGTTTGGTGCAGATGAAAGCCATAAATACATTAACGGTGTATTGGATAAAGTCGCTCCTGCATTAGGTCGCAAATAATTATTCAAATGTAGGGTAGACAAATGTCTGCCCTTTGTTTTTTGGTGCGCAGATAAAATGAGTACGGGTGAATTTGATCTTATAGGGCGATACTTCTCAATACAAAAAGGCAATCAACACTTTGTTGATTTTGGTATTGGGGATGATTGTGCGATCACTCATATTCCAGAAGGCTATCAGCTTGCGATCACCACCGATACAATGGTCGAGGGCACGCACTTTTTATCTTCTATTTCTCCCCAAGATTTAGCGTATAAAGCTATCGCGACAAATCTAAGTGATTTAGCTGCTATGAGCGCTAAACCTGCTTGGATTTCTCTTGCACTGACATTACCTGAAGTTGATGAAAACTGGCTAAGCCAATTTAGTCAAAGTCTGTTTGATACATTAAATCAATATGATGTGACGTTAATTGGTGGCGATACAACGAAAGGCCCACTTTCTGTAACGATTACGGCACAAGGTTTCGTACCAAAAGGAAAGGCTTTATTCCGACATAACGCGAAGGTTGGCGATTTAATTTATGTATCGGGCACGTTAGGTGATAGCGCGGCGGGTTTAAATGGGATCTTACAGGGTAAAAGTGCGGTCGATTTTGATACTGAATTTTTAGTAAAACGTCATTTTCATCCAACGCCACGCGTTGAATTAGGTCAAGCCTTAATGGAGGTCGCGCATTCATGCATTGATCTTTCAGATGGTCTCGTTGCTGATTTAGGACATATTTTAACGAGAAGTCAATGTTCTGCAGAGATTGATTTATCCTTCTTGCCTTTATCTACATCACTCCAAAAAACATATAGCTTAGAAAAAACAGAAGCGTTTGCATTAAGTGGCGGGGAAGATTATGAGCTTTGTTTTACGATTCCCGCAAATAAAAAATCTGAGATTGAGACGTTATCTCAATCGTTGAATGTACCTTGTACCTGTATCGGAAAAATTGTTCCGCAAAATAACAATCCGATGACTTTTTTAAAAGATGGACGTGTAATCAATTATCAAGCATTATCAGGCTTCGATCATTTTAAGGATAAATAATGAATAGTTCACCACTTGATAGAGTCAGCTTAAAAAATCCAGTTCATTTACTTGCATTAGGTTTTGGTTCAGGATTCATTCGTCCAGCACCGGGTACATGGGGAAGTTTAGTTGGAACGATTTTAGGTTCGGCATTATTAGCTTGCCTTGGACTAAAAATCTTCTTAATTTTGACCGCACTTTGCTTTGTGCTTGGCTGTTATCTATGTCAAAAAACCGCAGATGATATGGGCGTTCATGATCACGGCTCCATTGTTTGGGATGAATTTGTTGGGGTATTTATCGTGTTAGCGGCGATTCCAACTTTGTCATTACCTTGGATTGTCATTGCCTTTGTATTGTTTCGTTTCTTCGATATTTTAAAACCTTATCCAATCCGATACTTTGACCAAAAACTGGAAAGTGGTTTTGGCATTATGGTGGATGATGTTTTAGCAGCAATCTATGCGGTTATCGTGATTGCGATATTACGTATCGTAGGCTTGCCATGCTAAATTTGATAATTATTCATCTTGTTGGTTTACTTTCTCCGGGCCCTGATTTTTTCTATGTCAGCCGAATTTCTGCCATGAGCTCTCGTCGAGAAGCCATTGGTGGCGTGATTGGGATTACCATTGGTGTATTAATTTGGGCAACGGCTGCCGTTTTAGGACTTGCCATTATTTTTGCCACTATGCCAATTATTCAAGGCATTGTGATGATGCTTGGCGGATCGTATTTAGTTTATCTCGGCATTAAAATGGCAAAAGTGAAAACCAATGCGGTTTTTGATGAAAAGCAGAATGCAAATGTGCCAAATCAATCGACTTTAATGAGCATTATGAAAGGCTTATTAGTCAATTTGTCTAATGCTAAAGTGGTGATTTATTTCAGCAGTGTGATGTCATTGGTTTTAGTGAATATTACTGAAACATCACAAATTTTGACCGCACTTGCTGTGATTACCGTAGAAACCTTTTTATATTTCTACGTCATTTCGGTGCTTTTCTCACGTTCTGTTGCAAAACAGTTTTATAGCCAATATAGTCGCTATATTGATAATGCAGCAGGGCTGATTTTTATTTTCTTCGGAATCTATTTAATTTATAGTGGCGTTCAACACGCTTTAATTTGATTAAAAAGGACAAAACATGACATTAAAAATTGCGATCGCCGGCGCAGGCGGAAGAATGGGGCGTCAATTAATTCAAGCTGTACATCATGCAGAAGGGGCAGAATTAGGTGCTGCTTTTGAGCGTAAAGGATCCTCTTTAGTGGGTGCTGATGCTGGCGAGCTTGCGGGTATTGGAGCATTAGGTATCAAAGTATCTGATGATTTAAATGCAGAAAAAGACAACTTTGATTTGCTGATTGATTTCACGCGTCCGGAAGGCACGCTTGAGCATATCGCATTTTGTGTTGCTCATAACAAAAAAATGGTGATTGGTACCACGGGGTTTGATGATGCAGGTAAAGCCGCAATTCAAGCCGCATCAGAAAAAATTGCCATTGTGTTTGCATCCAACTTCAGTGTAGGGGTGAATTTGGTGTTTAAACTATTAGAAAAAGCCGCCAAAGTGATGGGCGATTATTGCGATATCGAAATCATTGAAGCACACCACCGCCACAAAGTGGATGCACCATCGGGTACCGCACTTTCAATGGGCGAACACATTGCGAAAACTCTTGGACGTGATTTGAAAACACATGGCGTATTTTGTCGCGAAGGTATTACAGGCGAACGTAAACGTGATGAAATTGGTTTCTCTACCATTCGTGCCTCTGATGTCGTGGGTGAACATAGTGTCTGGTTTGCGGATATCGGTGAGCGCGTTGAAATTGCTCATAAAGCATCAAGTCGTATGACCTTTGCTAATGGCGCAGTGCGTGCAGGTAAATGGTTAGAAAAACAATCTCACGGATTGTTTGATATGACAGATGTGTTGGATTTGAATAATTTATAACGGTTGTCTTTGATTTTTTTAATACACTTACCATATAAAGGCACGCGCTTCTCAGCGAGTGCCTATTTTTTAAGTAATTAGCAGTAATACCAAATAGAGGATAGATAATGGCTTATCATGTTTCTTTAGTGAATACGGAAGATAATTCTCATAAATTAATCTTTAATAAAAATGATTTTAGAGATTTCCTCTTGAAAGAATTCAACATGCAGGAATCCTTAGATGAACATGGTCAGCTTGAATTCTATTATGACAAGGAAGATGAATCTTTTACTATTTTTTATACGGAAGGGATTGAGGGCGAATATTACATTAATACTACAGATGATAAACATATTGAGAAATTGATTGCCATTGCCAACAAACTCAATGATGGTACAAGAGTAAGAGGTGATGAAGGTGAAACATATCTCTCTTTAGAAGAGGTATATATTCACTCGGATGACATCCAAGTAACACATATATCTTCACTGGATCGATTTAAACGATGGGTTCGACGTAATGCATGTCCCATTATATGGGTGTGTATTAGCATTAGCCTATTGATGTATAAAATCCTTACGCGTGGATAAGCAAGATAGTTTTAAGTAGCTTACATAAAACACAATGAGCTCAAGGCCGTTAGGGGAAAGTATCTTAATAAATATGCTTATCACAGATCCAATTCAATATCCGTTTCCACCCGACAACAACATAACAAAATCTCATCGGGTTGAATAAAGGCAAGGGGCGCATCAGCGTAAGACACCTTGCCTTTTTTGATCTTCACGCGGCAAGAACCACAATAGCCTGAACGACATTGATATTCATGGTGAATATGATGTTGTTCTAAAAAGTTAAGCAGAGAAGTTTGGTTATCGAAATCTAAGGTGATTTGGCGCTGAATAAGATGAATTTTCATGGAGTAAGATAAAACAAAATTTTCTGCATTATAGAAGAAAGAGAAGTAAAATTCACGGCTCTTTTATTGTAATATAACAGCTCATATTCATCATAAAGGAAAGTCATGCGAATTGTTCTAAAATTAACGTTAATTTCAACCGCACTTTTATTAACGGCTTGTAGCACCATTTCAAAAGAGCCGGTTAAGCATATTGATATGTATGTGAAGCCTTATTACGATGCGCGAGACGGACGTCTTGAGCAAATTAATATTAATAAAGATATTGATGGATTATTGCTCAAAAATACACAAAAAGATTTTGAAAGTGCGGTCAATATTATTGAGAAAAAAGTGGATTTTGTTTCCCCAATGACGATGTTTGCACTTTCTGCTCGAGCCTATGATTTTGGCTTGCGTGATGAAGCCGTAAAATGGTTTTATCGCGGTCAAAATCGTTTAATTACGGCTTTATACGTGTTGGATTTAGATAAATTAACAGTATCGAATAACACGGCATTTGGGCAATTAGTGGGACAGTATATTAATCCGTATGCATTCTGTGATTTGAATAAGCAACGTCAGGCGGCGCAAGATGCGATTGACTGGGCTAAAAATCATCCGTATCAGACTGTGTTTTTACCTCAATTACCAAGCAAACATCAAGATAGAAAACAGGCATTAAAAGAAGCAGAGGCAAAACTTGATGCGCGTTTAGTTGAGCAAGACCGCTATTTTGCTAATCCTAAAAATAAAGCGAAATGGGGAAAAGAACGCCAAGATAACTTAGTTAATGAGCGATTTTGTTGGTGATTTTTTAAAAATTTTAAAAATCTTAAGGTTGCTTAAGATTTCATTAAGATTTGTTGTGTTTAATAAGCATCAACAAGGCGGCAATAAGGATAATCCTTCGCTTTGTGACATGATTAATTTACGCTTAATTCTATTCAGGAGAATATGATGAAAAAATTTGCTTTAGCAACCCTTTTAGCTTTATCGACTTCAGCGGTATTTGCTAGTAATACTGGTTTCCAAGGTCAACAACTTACTGTTAAACAAGCATTATCTGCGCAAGATGGTTCTGTGATCAGCTTAGTAGGTAACATTACTCAACAACTTGATGATGATGAATATGTTTTTACTGATGGCTCAGACCAAATTAAAGTGGACATTAGAAACCGTGCTTGGAGAGGTTTAAATGTTGGACCTCAGGATAAAATCCGCGTTTACGGTAGAGTGGATAATGACGCTTTTCAGAGAACAGAGGTTGAAGTATTTAGAGTTGAAAAAGCGCAATAATTCATATAATTTGAAGTGGTGGGTAAAAGCCCACCATTTTTTCGTTTTGAGAAAGATAAAAGTGCGGTCAATTTTATTGAGAAAAAGTGGATTTTGTTTATCCAATGACAATATTTGTGCTTTCAGCACGTGCTTATGATTTTGGCTTGCGTGATGAAGCCGTAAAATGGTTATCGCAGTCAAAATTGTTTAATTACAGCTTTATACGTGTTGGATTTAGATAAATTAATAGTATCGAATAACACGGCATTTAGGCTATTAGTGGGACATCATGTTAATCCGTATCAGACTGTGTTTTTACCTCAATTACCAAGTAAACACCAAGATAGAAAACAGGCATTAAAAGAAGCAGAGGCAAAACTTGATGCGCGTTTAGTTGAGCAAGACCGCTATTTTGCTAATCCTAAAAATAAAGCGAAATGGGGAAAAGAACGCCAAGATAACTTAGTTAATGAGCGATTTTGTTGGTGATTTTTTAAAAATTTTAAAAATCTTAAGGTTGCTTAAGATTTCATTAAGATTTGTTGTGTTTAATAAGCATCAACAAGGCGGCAATAAGGATAATCCTTCGCTTTGTGACATGATTAATTTACGCTTAATTCTATTCAGGAGAATATGATGAAAAAATTTGCTTTAGCAACCCTTTTAGCTTTATCGACTTCAGCGGTATTTGCTAGTAATACTGGTTTCCAAGGTCAACAACTTACTGTTAAACAAGCATTATCTGCGCAAGATGGTTCTGTGATCAGCTTAGTAGGTAACATTACTCAACAAATTAATAATGATGAATATCTTTTCACTGATGGCGCAGACCAAATTCAAGTGGAAATTAAAAACCGTGCTTGGAGAGGTTTAAGTGTTGGACCTCAGGATAAAATCCGCATTTCTGGTAAATTGGATAATGACAATTTTCAGAGACCAGAGGTTGAAGTATTTGGCGTTGAAAAAGTGCAATAATTCATATAATTTGAAGTGGTGGGCAAAAGCCCACCATTTTTTTGTTTTGAGAAAGATAAAAGTTCGGTCAATATTATGAGAGTTTTGTTAATCGAAGACGAACCGTTAATTGGTAATGGGTTACACATTGGTTTGTCAAAATCTGGTTTTGTTGTGGACTGGTTTACCGATGGACAAAGTGGATTAAATGCTTTAATTGGCGCACCTTATGATGCAGTAGTGTTGGATTTAACTCTGCCTAAATTAGATGGTTTGGATGTATTAAAACAATGGCGTTCTAATAATCAAGATGTGCCGGTATTAATTTTAACTGCGCGTGATACTTTGGATGAGCGCATCAAAGGCATTCAACAGGGTGCAGATGATTATCTTTGTAAACCTTTTGCGTTGGCAGAAGTCGTCGTGCGATTGCAAGCATTAATTCGTCGTCGTTACGGACAAGTCAATCCTCAAATTGAACATGGCGGTGTGAAACTCGATCATGCTCAGCGTAAAGCTTGGTTGGATAATAATGAAATTATATTAACCGGACGTGAATATCAGTTACTCGAGCTTTTTATGCTAAATAAAGAACGGGTGCTTTCACGTTCGACTATCGAGGAAAAACTTTCCAGTTGGGAGGAAGAATTAAGTAGTGGCGTATTGGACGTACATATTTATAATTTGCGTCAAAAACTAGGTAAACAATTTATTCGCACTGTACATGGCGTAGGCTATGTTTTAGGACAAGTTGATGAAAAATAAACGACTCAGCCTACAATTATTAATCGGTTTGAGTGTGACTGCACTTTGCGTGTGGAGCATTGCCACGGCTGTTGCATGGACGGTTGTTAAAAAAGAAGCTAAAGATGTGTTTAATGCACAACAAGTGCTTTTTGCCGAACGTTTAGCAACGTCTGATTTGAAAAATGTCTTATTAGATGAAAATGCGAACTTTCCTCGTGGTGGATTTAAACCTCAGAAACGTCATTACGATAATGATGCTTTAGCCTTTGCTATATTTTCTAACAAAGGCGAAAAACTATTAACCGATGGTGATAATGGCGACAAATTTATTTTTCAAAATAAGACCGGTTTTAGTAAAGAACATATTTTAGATGATGACGATGAATGGCTGATTTATTGGCAACCTGTCGGTAAAGGCGAATTAGTGATTGCGGTAGGGCAAGAATTGGAATACCGCGAAGAATTGGTTAATAAAATCGTGTTTGGCCAAATGGGAATTTGGTTTGCTGGTTTGCCGATATTATTAGCTGTCGCCTTTATGGTGATTTATCGAGCCTTAAAACCGATTAATCGATTGAGTCGAAATATACAAGCTCGTCGCCCGGGTGATGTATCGTTATTAGAAACCGATAATGTACCAACAGAGATTCTACCGTTGGTCAGAAATTTAAATCAATTTTTCACACACACTAGTGATCGGCTGGAACGGGAGAGACGTTTTGTTTTTGATGCAGCACATGAATTACGTAGTCCATTAGCGGCATTACGTATTCAAACGGAAGTCGCACAGTTAGCTGGCGATGATGCACAAACACGTGAAACGGCTTTAGCGCATTTAACCCAAGGTATCGATCGTGCAACTCAATTAATTGAACAGCTTCTTACGCTTTCCCGTTTGGATAATCTCAAAGAATTAGATAACCTTGCTGACATTCATTGGTCGGATATTATCACCTCGCTTATTGGTGATTTATATTTTAGTGCACAACAACATCAAATTGAGTTACAGTTCGATCATCAAGGTGAACCAGCAATTAAGCAAGGGCAACCATTATTACTTACACAAATGCTACGAAACTTATTGGATAATGCCATAAAATATTGTCCTCAAGGCACTCTGGTGCGTGTGATTTTACAGCCTCGTAAAATTCTTATTGAAGATAATGGCGGTGGTGTTGCGCCAGAAGAATTAGCGAAATTAGGGCAGCGTTTTTATCGTCCCGCAGGACAAAATGAAAAGGGAAGTGGACTTGGATTGTCTATTGTGGCAAGAATAGCGGAATTGCATCATTACCGTTTCCGATTAGAAAATATTGAATCTAACGGACAAGTTAAAGGTTTGCGAGCTATCATTGAGTTATAAAAAAGGGCGTTGAATACGCCCTTATTGTTAAAACATTCCACCAATTAATTCTAATCGACCTTTCTCAACTTTAATTTCTTTGGCAAATTTCTTAATCAGCATTTGTTTCATATCGCTTTCATCTAAGGTGTAAACCGGCATCCGACTTAATAGTGCTGCCACACCATCGCTTAATAGCGGCATAACATCTTGAAGTTGATCCATCACACTATTCGGCTCGCCAGACCAGCGTAAAATTCGCAGATTTTTTAAATAGAGCGCCCCTTCCTGTGCGTTATATTCTGGAACGGCATCAAAGGTTAAATGCAATTTAGCCGGATAGGTTTTACCCGATAAGCGAATAAGTGTATCAACCAAACCACTCATTTCAACACGATTGCTTTCAGTTTGCCCGATTTGAGTCACTAAATCTTTCAGTGCATAATCTACGGAAAATAACCCTGGAATACCGAGTTTGTCATTAATCGTGCCTTTTTCACTTAAATATTGGTTAATTTGTTGCTCGCTGATGCTAAAAGGGGAAGCTTGTACAGATAGCGTGCAGAAACCTAATGTCAGTATGGTAAGCACCTTTTTCAAAAAATGCATATAATTCTCCTTGATTGAAAAAGAATAAAAATTTTGTAGAATGTATCGCTTATCTTTTCAATACACAATAAAAATTTAAGTAGAGATTATGACTACGTCACTTAAAGAGCATGTGCAAAAGCTTCTTGAAGAACATCGTGGAGAACGCGTTTTCCGCTTTGAATATTTAGGAAAACATTATTGGTTAAAACAGCCTGAGCAATTAAAAGGGATATGGTTATTATTAAAACCACATCCTAAACGGCATTTCAAAGAAGAGTGTGAAATACTACAGCATCTGAATAATATTGGTGCGCCAGTACCAAAATTATGCGATTTTGGAGATGATTATTTAGTACTGGAAGATGCAGGGCCAACATTAAACATCTGGCTGAATGATGAAACATTGTCTTGGGCAGAGAAATCACATATTTTGCATTCAGCGATAGAAATATTGATCAATCTTCATCAGCAAGGCATTATTCACGGTCGTCCAGCTATACGAGATATCGCATGGAAAGAAGGTAAGATTACTTTTATGGACTTTGAATCCCATTCAAAAAGCCATAATGAACATTGGTTGATTACACGTGATATGTTGGCATTTTTAGACAGTTTATGTCGAGTAAAAAGCTTAGATGATGAAAAGCTTAATGAATTATTTGATTATTATAAATCTCACTGTCCAATAACTTATTGGGATGATATGTTGTCATATGTGAGAAGATTTCGTTGGCTTTATTATCTTTTACTTCCGTTCAAACCAATTGCAAGAACGGACTTATTAGCCGTTTATCGGTTATTTGAACATTTAACAAAGGAAAATCTATGAAAAAATTATTTTTAGTAGCTGTATTAAGTGCTTTGGTGAGTGCTTGTTCTGTTGGTGTAGGTGCTGGCGGCGGCAGTAATGGTGTAGGCGTCGGTGTTGGTCTAGGCACTGGCTTTGGATTCTAACTCTCGCTTTAGATAAAGCAAAGTGCGGTCAAAAAATCTTACGTTTTCAAGAAAATTAGCAGAAATCGCTTGATCTTTTGATTTAGATCACTATAATACACCTCACATTTCGGACGCGGGGTGGAGCAGCTTGGTAGCTCGTCGGGCTCATAACCCGAAGGCCGTCGGTTCAAATCCGGCCCCCGCAACCAATAACAAGTTCAGTAAAAAGAACCCCAAATTTGGGGTTTTTTTGTACGAGAAATTTAGAAACTGGGCTTAGGTTCATTGACGAACCTAACCCTTTTTTTATGTCTGAATTTTAAGATTAGGAGCAAAAATTGGCAACATTAGAACAAAAATTGCAAGAGATGCTTCAAGGTGCAGTAGAAGACTTAGGCTGCGAACTTTGGGGGATTGAATGCCAACGTGCAGGTCGTTTTATGACCGTGCGTTTATTCATTGATAAAGAAGGTGGCGTAGGCGTTGATGATTGTGCTGATGTAAGTCGTCAAGTGAGCGCGATTTTAGACGTGGAAGATCCGATTGCGGATAAGTATAACCTAGAAGTGTCATCACCAGGTCTTGATCGTCCATTATTTACGCTTGAACAATTCCAACGTTATGTGGGTGAGGATATCGCCGTGCATTTACGTATTCCAGTTTTAGATCGTCGTAAATGGCAAGGTAAGTTGGAAAAAATTGAAAATGACATGTTGACACTTATTGTTGATGGTCAGGAACAAGTTCTTATTTTTGGCAATATTCAAAAAGCCAATGTAATCGCAAAATTTTAAGGGAGAAAAAGGAAAATGAGTAAAGAGATTTTGTTAGCTGCTGAAGCAGTATCTAACGAGAAGTTATTACCACGTGAAAAGATTTTTGAAGCATTAGAAAGTGCGATTGCGCTTTCAACGAAGAAAAAATATGACTATGAAACCGATATCCGTGTATCTATCAATCCTAAAACAGGTGAATTTGATACATTCCGTCGCTGGTTGGTGGTTGATGAAGTCAAAGTGCCAACCAAAGAAATGACATTAGAAGCGGCACAATTTGAAGACCCTAATATTCAAATCGGTGATTATGTCGAAGATCAAATTGAGTCTATCGCATTTGACCGTATTGCGATGCAAACTGCTCGCCAAGTTATCAGCACTAAAATTCGTGAAGCAGAGCGTGCAAAAGTGGTTGAGCAATTCCGTTCTGAAGAAGGCAAGATTGTTACGGGTACGGTGAAAAAAGTAAATCGTGAAAGCATTATTTTAGATTTAGGCAATAAAGCTGAAGCGGTGATTATGCGTGAAGATATGCTTCCTCGTGAAAACTTCCGTCCAGGCGATCGTGTTCGTGGTGTGCTTTATAAAGTGAATCCAGAAAGCAAAACCGCACAATTATTTGTGACTCGTGCAAAACCTGAAATGTTAATCGAGTTATTCCGTATTGAAGTACCGGAAATCGGCGAAGAAATGCTTGAAATTCGTGGTGCGGCACGTGATCCAGGTTCTCGTGCAAAAATTGCGGTGAAATCAAATGATAAACGTATTGACCCAGTGGGTGCATGTGTAGGTATGCGTGGTGCACGCGTTCAAGCGATTACCAATGAATTAGGTGGCGAACGTGTGGATATCGTACTTTGGGATGATAATCCGGCGCAATATGTGATCAATGCAATGGCACCAGCTGATGTGACTTCAATTATTGTGGATGAAGATAATCATTCAATGGATATTGCGGTTGATGCTGACAACTTAGCACAAGCAATTGGCCGTAACGGTCAAAACGTACGTTTAGCGACACAATTAACGGGTTGGACATTAAACGTCATGACCACTGAACAATTAAATGAAAAACATCAAGCGGAAGATATTAAAGTATTGAATTTATTTATGGATAAATTAGGTCTTGATGAAGAGTTTGCTCAAATCTTAGTAGATGAAGGCTTTACTTCTTTAGAAGAAGTCGCTTATGTTCCTGTGAGTGAACTGACTGCAATTGATGGTTTAGAAGATGAAGATCTTATCGAAGAGTTACAAGGTCGTGCAAAAGATGCGATTACTGCAGCCGCTGCAGCAGAAGAAGAAGCCTTGAAAAAAGCGAATATCGAAGATCGTTTATTAAATCTTGAAGGCATGAATCGTCACATTGCCTTTAAGTTAGCTGAAAAACAAATTACTACACTTGAAGAACTTGCGGAGCAAGGTGTAGATGATTTAGCTGATATCGAAGAATTAACCGCAGAGCAAGCCGCTGATTTTATTATGGCTGCTCGTAATATTTGCTGGTTTAGCGAAGAGTAAGGAGTTTAATAATGACTGAAGATGTAAAAAATGCGGATGCAAATGCACCGAAAAAACTAAGTATTCAACGCAGAACAAAAACAACCGTAAGCAGTACAACAGCTGGCGGTAAAGCAAAAGCGGTACAAGTTGAAGTTCGTAAAAAACGCACTGTGCCAACAGATGCTGCTCGAAAAGCCGCTGAGGCAGAAAAATTAAAAGCCCAGCAAGAAGCTGAAGCGGCTGCAAAGAAAGCGGCAGAAGAAAAAGCACGTTTAGCTGCTGAAAAAGCTAAGGCTGAAGCAGAAAAAGCTGCGAAACCAGCACAAAGTGCGGTTGAAAATAAACCTAAATCTGTTGATCCTGAAAAAGAAAAACGTAAAGCGGAAGAAGCAGAACTTCGTCGCAAAGCGGAAGAGCTGGCTCGCCAAAAAGCAGAAGAGCAAGCGCGTAAAGCAGCTGAAGATGCTAAACGTTATGCTGAAGCGGATACGTCAAGCAATGAAAGCGCATCAGAAGATTATACTGATTACAATTTAAGCTCTCGTTATGCTTTAGAAGCAGAAGACGAAGAAGAACGTCGTAACGAAAATCGCGGCCGTGGCAAAAATAAAGTGGCTAAAGCGAAAAAAGAACGCGATGACGTAAAAGGCACTAAAAATGAGCGCGAATCTAACCGTAAAAATCAAAAAGACGGTAAATTCGGTAAAGGTAAAAATGGTAAGAAAGGTGCCGCATTGCAGCAAGCTTTCACCAAACCTGTTCAGGTTGTTAAACCAGATGTTGTTATTGGTGAAACCATTACCGTTGCAGAATTAGCGAATAAAATGGCAACCAAAGCGACTGAAATCATCAAAGCAATGATGAAGATGGGCGAAATGGTAACCATTAACCAAGTGCTTGATCAAGAAACAGCACAATTAGTGGCTGAAGAATTAGGTCACAAAGTGATTCTTCGCAATGAAAATGAACTTGAAGAAGAAGTATTAGGCGATCGCGATGTTAATGCTGAAAAAGTAACTCGTGCACCGGTTGTGACCATTATGGGTCACGTTGACCATGGTAAAACTTCATTGCTTGACTACATTCGTAAAGCGAAAGTTGCAGCAGGTGAGGCAGGTGGTATTACTCAGCACATTGGTGCGTACCACGTAGAAATGGACGACGGCAAAATGATTACCTTCTTAGATACGCCGGGACACGCGGCATTTACCTCAATGCGTGCTCGTGGGGCGAAAGCAACGGATATCGTGGTTCTTGTTGTTGCGGCAGATGATGGTGTGATGCCTCAAACCATTGAAGCGATTCAACACGCGAAAGCAGCGGGTGCGCCTTTAGTGGTTGCGGTGAACAAAATTGATAAACCGGAAGCTAATCCGGATCGCGTAGAGCAAGAATTACTGCAACACGAAGTGATTTCTGAGAAATTCGGTGGTGATGTACAATTCGTGCCTGTGTCTGCGAAGAAAGGTACGGGTATCGATGATTTATTAGACGCTATCTTACTTCAATCAGAAGTACTTGAATTAACCGCAGTGAAAGACGGTATGGCAAGCGGTGTGGTGATTGAATCTTACCTTGATAAAGGTCGTGGTCCGGTTGCGACGATTCTTGTTCAATCTGGTACCTTACGTAAAGGTGATATCGTACTTTGTGGTTTTGAATACGGTCGTGTCCGTGCAATGCGCGATGAAAACGGTAAAGAAATCGATGAAGCCGGTCCATCTATTCCTGTTGAGGTATTAGGTCTTTCTGGCGTACCTGCAGCGGGTGATGAAGCAACCGTAGTGCGTGATGAGAAAAAAGCGCGTGAAGTAGCATTACACCGTCAAGGTAAGTTCCGCGAAGTGAAACTTGCTCGTCAGCAAAAAGCGAAACTTGAAAATATGTTTAGCAATATGACTGAAGGTGATGTGGCTGAACTGAACATCATCGTGAAAGCAGACGTACAGGGTTCTGTGGAAGCGATTATTCAATCGTTGCAAGATCTTTCTACTGATGAAGTGAAAGTGAACGTTGTTGGTTCTGGTGTAGGTGGTATTTCTGAAACTGATGCAACCTTAGCGGCAGCCTCTAATGCGATTATGGTCGGCTTTAACGTACGTGCGGACGCTTCTGCTCGTCGTATTATCGAAGCAGAAAATATTGACCTTCGTTATTATTCGATCATTTATGAACTATTAAATGATGTGAAAGCCGCGATGAGTGGTATGCTACAACCGGAATTCAAACAAGAAATCATCGGCTTGGCTGAAGTGCGTGATGTGTTCAAACATCCGAAATTTGGTGCAATCGCAGGTTGTATGGTGACCGAAGGTGTAGTAAAACGTAACAACCCAATCCGCGTATTACGTGATAACGTGGTAATCTTTGAAGGTGAGTTAGAATCTCTCCGTCGTTTCAAAGATGACGTTGCTGAAGTCCGTAATGGTATGGAATGTGGTATCGGCGTTAAAAATTACAATGACGTAAAAGTTGGCGACCAAATCGAAGTGTTTGAAGTCGTTGAAATTAAACGTTCAATCTAATCGATAAAAAGAGCGGTCAAAATTCAACGTATTTTTGACCGCTTTTTAATAAGAGAAATATTATGGCAAGAGAATTTAAACGCAGCGATCGTGTTGCACAAGAATTACAGAAAGAAATCGCCATCATTTTACAACGAGAAGTGAAAGATCCCCGTATTGGCATGGTAACCGTGTCAGATGTGGAAGTATCAAGCGATTTAGCTTATGCAAAAGTGTTTGTCACATTTTTGTTTGATCATGATGAAGTGGCGATTGCACAAGGCATGAAAGGGTTAGAAAAAGCGGCACCTTATATTCGCTCATTAGTGGGTAAAGCAATGCGCCTACGCATTGTGCCAGAAATTCGTTTCTTCTACGATCAATCCTTAGTTGAAGGGATGCGTATGTCAAACTTAGTGACAAACGTAATCCGAGAAGACGAGAAAAAACACGTTGAGGAAAATGACTAATGTCGAGACCTCGTAAGCGTGGGCGTGATATTGATGGTGTATTTTTATTAGATAAGCCACAAGGCATGTCGTCTAATGACATTATGCAAAAAGTGAAACGCGTATTCCAAGCGAATAAAGCAGGACATACCGGTGCGCTCGATCCATTAGCAACCGGTATGCTGCCTATTTGTTTAGGTGAAGCCACAAAGTTTTCCCAATTCTTATTAGATGCGGATAAACGCTATGTGGTTACAGCAAAACTAGGTGAACGTACGGATACCTCTGATGCTGAAGGGCAAGTGGTCGAAACGCGCCCTGTCAATGTGGAAACATCACAAATTTTGACCGCACTTGAACAATTCCGTGGTGATATTTTGCAAGTGCCGACCATGTTTTCTGCATTAAAGCACAATGGGAAACCGTTGTATGAGTATGCTCGCGCAGGCATTACTGTAGAACGTGAAGCCCGTCCTATCACGATTTTTGAACTAAACTTTATCGAGTATCAAGCCCCTTTTCTAACCTTAGAGGTGCATTGTTCGAAAGGAACCTATATCCGCACATTAGTGGATGATTTAGGTGAAGTGTTAGGTTGTGGTGCTCATGTGACCGTGTTACGTCGAACTGCGGTTGCGGATTATCCAACAGAAAAGATGATGACATGGGATGCTTTACAGGCGCTTGCAGAGCAAGGTGATCTTGCCCAACTTGATCAACATCTTTTACCAACAGATACAGCGGTCAGTAAATTACCCGCATTACAGCTAAATGCCGAGCAAAGTAAAGGTATCGGCTTTGGGCAACGTGTCAAATTTGCTAATGAAGCAAAATTACATGGTCAAGTGCGGTTATTTTCTGACGAGAATATCTTTTTAGGCGTGGCATTTGTGGATAATAACAATGTGATTCGTCCACAGCGTTTAATTACGCAATCTCTCTAACTATTTGCCTTTCTGTTTTAATTCCAGTAATCTCACCTGTAACCTTTTAATTGCAATCTATGTAAATAAGATATTACAGGTGAATTATGGAAGCTCTTAACCATTTACGTCAGGAAATTGATGCGCTCGATCGTGAACTGATACAACTTTTTGCTAAACGCCTCGAACTGGTGACCCAAGTAGGTGAAGTAAAGCACGAAAAAGGTTTACCGATTTATGCACCAGATCGTGAATTAGCCATGTTACAAGCACGCCGAGAAGAAGCGGCTAAAGCAGGAATCTCTCCACAACTCATTGAAGATGTGCTACGTCGTTTCATGCGTGAATCTTATTCCAATGAAAATCAATTTGGTTTTAAAACCCTGAATCCAGCCATTAACAAAATTGTTATTGTCGGCGGTTACGGAAAAATGGGGCAATTATTTGCCCGCTATTTACGTGCCTCTGGTTATCCTATTTCTATTTTAGACCGAGATGATTGGGATGTGGCAGAACGCATTTTAACGAATGCGGATGTTGTTATTGTCTCAGTGCCGATTGATCACACGTTAGAAACAATAGAACGTTTAAAGCCCTATTTAACGGAAAGTATGCTACTGGCGGATCTCACCTCCGTGAAACGAGCGCCTTTAGCTAAAATGTTAGACGTGCATAAAGGGGCAGTGGTTGGGCTGCATCCAATGTTTGGTCCCGATATTGCGAGCATGGCAAAACAAGTGGTTGTGCGTTGTGATGGGCGCTTTAGTGAGCGTTATGAATGGTTGTTAGAGCAAATTCAAATCTGGGGTGCAAAAATTTATCAAATTGATGCGGCAGAGCATGATCACAATATGACGTACATCCAAGCATTACGTCACTTTTCTACCTTCGCGAATGGTCTGCATCTTTCTAAACAGCCTGTCAATTTAAGCAATTTGTTGGCACTATCTTCCCCGATTTATCGTTTGGAATTAGCCATGATTGGTCGTCTATTTGCCCAAGATGCGGCACTTTATGCCGATATTATTATGGATAAGCCAGAAAATTTAGACGTGATTGAAAGCTTGAAACAAACGTATGAAGAGGCGTTACAATTCTTTGAAAAAGGCGATCGCCAAGGCTTTATTGATGCTTTCCATCAGGTGAGAGAATGGTTTGGAGAATATTCCGATCAATTCTTGCAGGAAAGTCGTCAGTTATTACAACAAGCTCACGATTTACGTCACGTATAAAGCCAAAAGTGCGGTTGATTTTCACCGCACTTTTGTTTTGTGATTTATTGTCTTGCCAAGCGTAAATTTTGCGGAATTTCCTCAAAGTTAGAACGGAATGGATTAATATCCAATCCACCACGGCGCGTATAACGCGCATAGACGGTGAGTTTTTCTGGTTTGGCGTAATGCATCAAATCACAGAAAATACGCTCGACACACTGCTCGTGAAACTCATTATGTTGACGGAAAGACACTATGTAGCGGAGAAGTTTTTCGCGATCGATTTGTTTGCCCACATAATGAATTTGTACAGTTCCCCAATCCGGCTGGCTGGTGATAAGACAGTTAGATTTCAATAAATGGCTTACTAAGGTTTCTTCCACCACGTTATCGGACGTACAATTTTGCAAAATGTTTGCATCAAATTCGTAGCTGTGGATTTCGATATCCTGATCATCAATGCAATCGCCCGTTAAAGTATCAATACTTTGTCCTTGATAGTGGGATAATGGATGTAAACGTACTTTGACCTCGCCTTGAGCACAAGCACTTAGATCTTCTCGCATAGTGCGTTCTACGCTAGCAAAATCAGCAAATTCAGTTTGGTTAAAGCTGTTTAAATAGAGTTTAAAGCTTTTTGATTCAATTAAATTTTCACTGCGATAATCAATTTCCACGTCTGCAATAGCCACTTGTGGCAAACCTTTTGGATTTAACCAAGAAATTTCATAGGCTGTCCAAATATCAGCGCCTTGGGTAAAAGGCTGTTGTTCGGTAATGCCTAAGCCATCACGATTGAGTTTGCGAGGCACCGGTTGTAGCAAAGTGCGGTCATAATTTGTCGCATATTCTGTTGCTTGACCGAGTTTTAAAGATTGAAGGCTTTTATCTTGATAGTTCATTTGTTTTCCTAAATGACGAAAGCGTTATAAAAAGTTCCACGACACATTCGAGACTAATCGACATTGGTCGCATTTAAAGTAAATCACATCAAATAGCGGCGCGTTTAATGCCCAATCTCCACCACATTGCGGGCAACAGCGTTGCTGTTCCGATTCTAAAGAATAGCCTCCGACACGGTATAAATAATAATAGGTCGGTATGCCGCTTTCTTTTTCAATTTCAGTAGCAAGGTAGCGTCCATGTTTAGTAAGCGTGCTATTAACATCGGCGATTTCGCTTAACGATTCTTTTTCTAAAACCGAACCATTCATTTGCAGCTGATCGCAAGCCTGCCAATTTTCCTGCCATTTAATCAAATCTTGGCTTAAGTGCGGTTGATTTTTTAGCTGTTTATAGAGCGGAATTGGAGAAAAATCATCTCCGCTATGTAATGGCGAGCAAGATTGCAAATGTGTGGTATAAAGCATCTGCCATGCAGGACGGTTGCATTCTGCGGTGCTGTCCGCATTTAAATCATCGGCAATAATTTGAAAACCTTGAAAATGTAGACCGCACTTTTCAGCATATTCCATCGCTTGATTAACGGTTTGGTTATTATTCTCGGGTAAAAGGCTATCTTGCTCAGGGCAAATGACGCGCATCGCAAAACCTTGTTCGCCGTCTTCTTCCGTTAAATAAAGCGGGATTTCACGGCCAATAATTTGCCCGTTATAACGCCATTGGTCGATGATTGCATTGAGCAAACGGCTTTGTTGGCTAATGTCGTTTTCTAAGGCGGTCAATTTAAAAAAGGGTTCGATCAGATACATAATTACAGATTGTGCAAGATTTCTTCGATTTGTTTTAAACCGTTTAAGCGGGTTTCACTTAAGCGAGAGGCAATACCAAGCTCATCAAAAAATTGACGGATATTAAATTGTTGTAATTGATTATTGGTTTGTCCATTGATATTTTGCAGTAACAACCATAACAAACCATTCATAATGCGCGCTTCGCTGTAAGCTTGAAATTGAAACGTGCCGTCATTTTGTGGAATGGTCTTAAACCAAAGCCCTGCTTCGCAGCCTTGAATCGATTGCATTTGAGCCAATTCATCTGGAGAAGGTTGAGAAAGATGTTTACCGGCTTGAATAATGAAACGGTAACGATCTTCCCAATTTTTTGCCTGTTTAATGTTTTCTAGCATGTTAATAACTCTAAGGATTTATCTAATGCCACAAAAAAAGCATCCACATCTTGTGGGCTATTGTAAGGCGCAAAAGAAAGTCGTAATGTGGTACGCTCACCAAGGCGGGCTAAGTAAGGTTGTGCGCAATGCTCACCAACGCGCAAGGCAATTTTTTGTTCGCTCAGGAGCGTAGCAAGATCGGATGCCGCAATCCCATCAAAAACAAAACAAACCACTGAACTTGGCTGCGGCGAATTGAATAAACGACAATTCGGATAGTTTTTTAACCGCACTTTACTTTGCTCTGCAAGAGTTACTGCATGCGCCTCGGCTGCTTGGAAATCCCATTTTTTGAGCCAATCTAGCACCGCACCAAAACCAATCACGCCAGCAATATTCGGTGTGCCGGCCTCTAATCGATAAGGCAAATCGGCAAAGGTAATGCATTCATGGGATACGCGCTCAATCATTTTTCCACCGTAAAAAAGTGGTTGTAGCAGGGAAAGCGAGCTTAATTTTCCGCTTAATACACCAATGCCGTTTGGCCCATAAATTTTGTGTGCAGAAAAGGCAATAAAATCTGCATCTAATGCCTGTAAATCAATCTGTATATGGCTAATAGCTTGAGCAGCATCCACTAAAACGAGCGCATTGCTATGTTGGCGGATTAGTCGAATTAAATGTTGGATATGTTGTTCCGTTCCCGTTACGTTGGAAACAAAATTGAGTGCTACTAATTTGGTTTTCTCATTCAATGCTGCAATCAAGGCATTTTCATCAATTAGCCAATTATCCAAAATAGGCAGCACTTGAATTTTCACCCCGCATTTTTTCGCTGTTTCATGCCAAGTAACAAAATTAGCATGATGGTCCGCTTGGCTAATTAAAATCTCGTCATCTGTATGCAAAGAGGGGAGTAAACCGTTGGCAACTAGATTAATGCTATGAGTCGTCCCAGAAGTCCAAATTACGGCTTTTTCATCTTCCGCATTAATTAAGGTTTTAACTAAGTGACGAGCATTTTCGTATTGTGCTGTTTGTGCCGCTTCATATTGGCTACGGTGTACGGATCCGGCCGATTGATAAAATGCATTTGTTGCATCGATTAATGCTTGAGGTTTTAATGCTGTCGCTGCATTATCCAAATAAACCACGGCATTTGGCGATGTAAAATAAGGGAATTCATTTTTAAATGATTGATAATCAAAAGCCATGGTTATCTCCGTGTTTGAGTGTTTTTTTCTGTTTACGCCATTCATAAGGGGCAACAGGGTTGGGATCTCGCCATAAGCCGATTTTTTGTTGTTGAGCCAAATCCTGTGCTTGAAAGTAGATTTTGTTTTTAGCGTATTGCGGGTAAACCCAAGCCATGCCGTTTTTCACCATTTCTAAGTTGATGTTTTGTTCTTGTAGATAAACCGTTGCCAAAATACGTTGGTAGCGATCATAACCCGAAACAGACAACGTCACATTTTGTTTGAAAACCAGTTGTGAAAGATATTGTTTGGCTTTCTTTCCAAATGGTTGGCCTTTTTCTGGCGCATCAATTTCTTGTAATCGTACTTTGAATTGTTTTTTAGTAGGTAAGAGGCAAGTTAAGGTATCGCCATCACTTACACCAACGACCCAACACGCCATTTGGCGTTCAGTAGCGAGTAAAAATTGCGTCCAAAGTGCGGTCAAAATTATGGTTAAAAATAAGAAGAATTTTTTAATCATTTGGAATTTCTTTGATCTGCATCGCAAAATTTAGCTAAAATGAATGGGTAATTTTAACAAAAAAGCGTAAAATAAATTTTAATTGTTATTAAAAAAGTTGATAGAGGAAATATGTTACTCCAAAAAGGCGTTCAACTCGCTCGTTCGCTCATCATTTTATACATTATGTTACTACTCGGCAATTTGATTTCTCACTATATCCCCGTGGGGATTCCAGGTAGCATTTGGGGCTTATTATTACTTTTTTTAGGTTTAACAACGCATGTAATTCACTTGGAGTGGATTTATTTTGGTTCTAGCTTGTTGATTCGTTACATGGCGGTCCTTTTTGTGCCAGTGAGCGTGGGCATTATCAAATATTATGATTTACTCGTGGCCCAGTGGAAAGTTTTACTTATTCCAAACATTCTCAGTACCATTCTGACACTTTTGGTTATTGCATTTATAGGAAACTATTTATTTTATAAACAATCCTTTACCCATAAGCGTAAAAAAGTATTAGAAAGACGCAATCTTCAAGCTGACTAAGGTTTTATTATGCAGTATGCAATTTATCTTTATACCATTTTAACGATTTTCGGATTTTGGCTCGCATTACAAATCAGTAAACGTTGGAAATCCATGATTTTCAACACGTTCGTGCTAACTGTATCAATTCTTGTGCTGATTTTAGTGGTGGGCGATATTCCTTATGATGATTATATGGCGGGCAATGCGCCGATTAATAATTTATTAGGGGTGAGTATTGTTGCTCTGGCGTTACCGTTGTATGAACAACTTCGTCAAATTGCAAAACAGTGGAAAATTATTCTTTCTGTGGTGACATTAGCATCTCTGTTTTCCATGTTTACCGGTGCCATTTTTGCGATTATTTTAGGGGCGAGTCCTGAAATGGTGGCGACCGTATTACCAAAATCAATTACTACGCCAATTGCGATGGAAGTGTCTTCACATTTAGGCGGTATTCCTGCCGTTACAGCTGTAGGTGTGATTGTTGCCGGTTTGCAAGGTTCGGTTTTTGGTTATCTCATCTTGAAAAAAATCGGTATTAAACAACAAGAAGCCGTGGGGTTATCTGTTGGAGCCGTTTCTCACGCATTAGGCACGGTAAGCTGTATGGAAGCCGATCCGAAAGCCGGTAGTTATAGTTCGATTTCTTTGGTACTTTGCGGTATTATGAGCTCAATTTTAGCGCCCTTAGTATTCCATGTTATTCGTCTATTTTTATGAGAACCCAATTAGCTGATTTTTGGACTGAACGTTTCCTCCCTGATCCGCCTCGCGAAAAAGATCACCGACCGCCATTTCGTCGTGATCGCGGGCGGATTTTACATTCCGCGGCTTTCCGTTGTTTACAAGCCAAAACACAGATTCACGCCGTAGGCGAAAATGATTTTTATCGCACTCGTTTAACTCATTCCCTTGAAGTGGCACAAATCGGCAGCAGCCTGGTTTCCCAATTAAAATTTGCGGAAAGTTATGTTGCTATTTCAGACCTGCTTCATATCGAAAAAAGTGAATTACAGAAACAACTCAACCCTTTATTACCAAGTAATGATTTAATTGAAAGTTTGTGCTTTGCACATGATATTGGTCATCCACCGTTTGGTCATGGTGGGGAAGTGGCACTCAATTATATGATGCGGAATCATGGTGGCTTTGAAGGCAATGCACAGACATTTCGTATTATTACTAAACTCGAGCCTTATACTGAAACGGCAGGGATGAATTTAACACGTCGTGCCATTTTAGGTGTGGTGAAATATCCGAATATTTTAGACTTATCTTCCCCGCAATATGCCCAGTTGCCGCATGCTGAAAACGCTGATCCGCGTTATGTCAAAATTAGCGACTGGAAGCCTGGAAAAGGGTTGTTCCGTGATGACGTCACAATGTTTACTTGGTTGTTGCAAAATCTTTCTGAAAATGACCGTACTTTGTTTGGTTCATTTCAAAAAGTGCGGTCAAATCCTGCCGAGTTTTTAAAAACACAATTTAAATCTTTAGATTGCAGCATTATGGAATTGGCGGATGATATTGCGTATGGCGTGCATGATTTAGAAGATGCGATTGTGACCGGTGTGGTAAATCAACATCAATGGCAAGAAGCATTGGCTGAACTTAAAACGATTCCTTCAGATTGGTTGGCAAAAAATATAGAACAAGTCAGCCAACGATTATTCTCCAACCATCATTTCGAGCGTAAAAATGCCATTGGGGCATTAGTGAATTTCTTTATTACCCATGTGCGTTGGAAAGTCACCGGCAATTTTGATGAGCCTTTGTTACGTTATAACGCGGAACTACCGCAAGATGTGATTGCGGCATTAAATGTATTTAAAAAGTTTGTATGGAAATACGTGATTCGTCATGTCGAAACGCAACGTATTGAATATAAAGGCCAACGCATTCTCACGGAAATGTTCCAGATTTTTGAGTCTGACCCAGAACGGTTATTGCCAACGAATACCGCTAATCGTTGGAGAAATGCACCGGAGCAGGGCAAAAAACGTATTATTTGTGATTATATCGCGGGCATGTCAGATGCCTATGCCTTAAAGGTTTATCATCAGCTCTAAAGTGCGGTTATTTTTATTGATATTTTGAATTTATAGGACAATTTTGTGGCATTAATTAGTTTAACTAACGCTTATCTTTCTTTTAGTGACCATCCTTTACTTGATCATGCCGAACTGCATATTGAACCCAATGAGCGCGTGTGTTTAGTGGGGCGTAACGGTGCAGGTAAATCGACTCTATTAAAAAT